>Ga0302324_100004110_pt1 | contig 32427 bp, 42 predicted proteins | sample Palsa_T0_1_FD_201949 | JGI IMG/M metagenome (GOLD analysis project Ga0302324, IMG submission 201949) | Peat permafrost microbial communities from Stordalen Mire near Abisko, Sweden - Palsa_T0_1 | ecosystem: Environmental > Terrestrial > Soil > Palsa > Peat permafrost | place: Sweden: Abisko... | reverse complement strand
TGCCCGGGGACAACATCAAGATGACCGTGGAGCTGATCAGTCCCATTGCGATGGAGGAAGGTTTGCGCTTTGCGATCCGTGAGGGCGGGAAAACCGTCGGCGCAGGCGTCGTGTCGAAAATCCTGAAATAAGGCAGTAAGTCATGGCCAACCAGAATATCCGCATCCGCCTGAAAGCCTTCGATCACCGCCTGATCGACTCTTCCGCGCGCGAAATCGTCGAGACCGCCAAGCGCACCGGCGCGACCGTGCGCGGCCCCGTGCCGCTGCCGACCAAGATGGAGCGCTTTACGCTCCTGGTGTCGCCGCATGGCGATAAGGACGCGCGCGATCAGTTCGAGCTGCGTACCCACAAGCGCCTCATGGACATCCTGAACCCCACCGACAAGACGGTGGATGCGCTCATGAAACTCGATCTTCCGGCCGGCGTGGACGTCCAGATCAAGTTGAACTGAAGGTACTGGCTGCGTATACTGCGCGGCTGTTTCGCCCCCGGACAAAAGCTCACGGGGGCTGGCCGCGAATGCGGCATCGGGCGAGGTTGGAGCCTTTTACGAGCTCCAAGACCACTCGAGACCCGCGACGTCTCCTTCACGACGCCGCGGAATTCTCCTGTCGGTCCCCCTCACCGCTGTCGCACCCTGCGATGCGCCAACCGTAGCGCGTCGCCTTAGAGGAAGTCATCGATGCCAATGGGTTTGCTAGGGCGTAAGTGCGGCATGACGCGCGTGTTCACCGAGGCCGGTGTCACCGTGCCGGTGACCGTGATCGAAGTGCTGCCGAACCGCGTCACGCAAGTGAAGTCGACGGAAGTGGACGGCTATCGCGCCGTGCAGATCAGCTTCGGTGTGAAACGTCCGCAGCTGCTGTCAGCTGCGGTCGCGGGCCACTATGCGAAGGCGAAGGTCGCGCCCGGCCGCACCCTCATGGAGTTCCGGCTCGGCGACAAGGAGCGCACCGAGCTTGCGGCCGGCGCAGAGATCACAGTTGAACTCTTCAAGGCGGGCGATGCCGTCGATGTGACCGGCACGACCATCGGCAAGGGCTTCGCCGGCACCATCAAGCGCCATCACTTCGCAGGTGGCATGGCATCCCACGGTAACTCGCTGTCGCACCGCGCACCCGGCTCCATCGGACAGCGCCAGACCCCGGGTCGGGTGTTCTTGGGAAAGCGCATGTCCGGGCACCTGGGCGCGATCCGCCGCATGACGGAGAACCTGAAGGTCGTCGAAGTCGACGTCGAGAGAAATCTGCTCCTCATCAAGGGCGCGGTTCCGGGCGCCGAAGGCGGCAACGTCATCGTGCGCCCGTCATTGAAAGCTGCGCGCCAGGCTGCGCGGAAGAAGCTGATGCCGGTGAAAGCCGCCCCGAACCCGGTCGCGGCAAAGAAGTAAGGGCGTCTGCAAATGAAGCTCAAAGTGTTGAACGGCAAGCCGGAGATGCAGGTCTCCGATGCGGCCTTCGGCCGTGAATTCAACGAAGCCCTGGTGCATCAGGTCGTCACCGCCTACCAGGCGGGCGGCCGCGCCGGCACCAAGGCGCAGAAAACGCGCGCCGAAGTGCGCGGCGGCGGCAGAAAGCCGCACGCCCAGAAGGGCACCGGCCAGGCGCGCGCGGGTTCCAGCCGCAGCCCCATCTGGGTCGGAGGCGGGCGCACCTTCGCGGCCAAGCCGCGCGACTTCACCCAGAAAGTGAATCGCAAAATGTATCAGGGCGCGATGCGCTCGATGCTCTCGGAGCTGGCGCGCCAGGACCGGCTGCGCGTCACCGAGGACATCACCCTCGAAGCGGCAAAGACGCGCCTGCTCGTCAATCAGCTCAAGGACTGGGACCTTGAGGACGTGCTCATCATCGTCGAGGCGGTGGAGGAAAAACTCTTCCTGGCGGCGCGCAATCTCTACAAGGTCGAGGTGCTCGAGGTCGGGAAGTTGAATCCGCTCGCGCTTGTCAGTCACGACAAGGTGCTGCTGACGGTCGCGGCAGTGAAGCTGATCGAGGAGCGCCTGCAGTGAATCGCGAAGAGCTGATGACCGTGCTCATTGCCCCGCACGTGACGGAGAAGACGTCGCTTGCGATGCAGAACCACAATCAATACACGTTCCGCGTGCGCCGCGATGCCACCAAGGTCGATGTGAAGAAGGCCGTGCAGCTGATGTTCGACGTACAGGTGCGCGCCGTGCAGATCGTGAACGAGCCGGGCAAGACGCGCCGCTTTGGCGGCCGCATCGGCCGCACGCAGGACTCGAAGAAGGCCTACGTGAGCTTAGCTTCGGGCCAGACTATCGACTACGAGGCGAGGGCCAAGGCATGAGCCTGATCAAGTACAAGCCGACCTCGCCCGGTACGCGCTCGGTGATCAAGGTCGACCGCTCGCACCTGCACAAGGGCGGCCCGCATGATGCGCTCACGACCTCGCAGAGCAAGACGGGCGCGCGCAATCATTTCGGGCGCATCACGACGCGCCACCACGGCGGCGGCTCGCGCCAGAAGTACCGCATCATCGACTTCAAGCGCGACAAGGACGGCGTCGCAGGCGTGGTCGAGCGCATCGAATACGATCCGAACCGCACCGGCCACATCGCACTCATCTGCTACTCGGACGGCGAACGGCGCTACATTCTCGCGCCCAAGGGCGTCGTCCCCGGCGATGAGATCCGCTCCGGCGCCGATGCGCCGATCAAGCCCGGCAATGCGATGGCGCTGCGCCACATACCGGTCGGCTCCCTGGTGCACAACGTCGAGTTGAAGCCCGGCAAGGGCGGGCAGCTGGCAAGAAGCGCCGGCGGCTCGGTGCAGTACACCTCGCGCGAGGGCGTCTACGCATCCTTGCGCCTGAAGTCGACGGAGACGCGCCGCGTGCACGTGGATTGCCGCGCGACCGTCGGCGAAGTGGGCCACGACGAGCACAATTTGCGCAGCTACGGCAAGGCGGGCGCCAAACGCTGGCGCGGCATCCGTCCGACGGTGCGCGGTCTTGCCATGAATCCCGTCGACCACCCGCACGGCGGCGGCGAAGGCAAGTCCGGCCAGGGCAATCCGCACCCGGTATCGCCCTGGGGCCAGAACGCCAAGGGTTTGAAGACGCGCCATAACAAGCGCACCGACAACATGATCCTGCAGCGTCGCAAGAACAAGGTACGTTGATATGCCGCGTTCACTGAAGAAAGGACCGTTCGTGGATCTGCATCTTGCCAAGAAGGTGCAGGTGGCCTCGGCGAAGAACGACAGAAAGCCGATCAAGACCTGGTCGCGCCGCTCGATGGTCATCCCCGAGATGGTGGGTCTGACGATCGCGGTACACAACGGCCGCCAGCACATCCCGGTGCTCATGACCGAGAACATGGTCGGCCACAAGCTCGGCGAGTTCGCCCCAACGCGCACTTTCAAAGCCCACTCGGGCGACAAGAAAGTGTCGGCGGCGACCTAACGGAGGCATGGGCAATGGAAGTATCCGCCAAGCTCAAATACGCACGCATCTCGGCGCAGAAGTGCCGCCTGGTGGCGGACGCGGTGCGCGGCGAGCCGGTCGGTAGCGCCCTGGCGACCTTGAAGTTCATGCCGAAGAAGGGCGCGGAACTGGTGCGCAAGGTGCTGGCCTCGGCGGTCGCCAATGCCGAGCACAACCACGGCGTCGACATCGACGAGCTCAAAGTTTCGCGTGTGCTCATCGACGTTGCGCCGCAGCTGAAGCGCTTTGCCGCGCGCGCCAAAGGCCGCGGCACCCGCATCGTGAAGCGTAACAGCCACATCACCGTCGCCGTGAGCGACGGCAAGAAGGACTAGGCGCATGGGTCAAAAGGTCAATCCGATCGGCATTCGCTTGGGCATCACGCGCGATTGGGTGTCGAAGTGGTATGCGGGCAAGAAGCAGTTCCCGGCACACGTGCACACGGATTTTCGCGTGCGCGCGTTTCTGCGCAAGCGCCTGGCGGAGGCTTCCGTCAGCCGCATTCACCTGGAGCGCGCCGCGAAGAAGGTCAACATCACGATCCAGACCGCGCGCCCCGGCATCGTCATCGGCAAGAAAGGCGAGGACATCGAGAAGCTGCGCCAGGAGACCGCGAAGCTGCTGGGGATGGCCGTCACCGACGTACGTTTGAACATCGCCGAGATCAGAAAGCCCGAGCTTGATGCGCAGCTCGTCGCGGACAGCATCGCCCAGCAGATTGAGAAGCGCGTGATGTTCCGGCGCGCCATGAAGCGCGCGGTCATGAGCACCATGAGAAGCGGCGCCCTGGGGGTGAAGGTGCGGGTTTCCGGACGCCTGAACGGCGCCGAGATCGCACGCACCGAGTGGTACCGGGAAGGGCGTATTCCGCTGCACACCTTCCGCGCCGACATCGATTATGGCCTCTCCGAGGCGCGCACCACCTACGGGGTGATCGGCGTCAAGGTGTGGATCTTCAAGGGCGAGGTGTTCGAGAAGCCGAAGGTCGAGGCGATCGTCGAGGCCGACGCCGCCGCCCAGGCCGGCGCTGCGCCGGCAGTACCGGCGACAACGCCGCCGCCGGTCGCGGCGGCCGAACAGCCGAGCGCGTGAGTGACTGACCGTGTTGCAACCTAAGCGCACCAAATATCGCAAGCAGTTCAAGGGCAGGAATGCAGGCCTGGCGCTGCGCGGCAGCTCCGTGTCGTTCGGTGAATTCGGGTTGAAGGCGACGAGCCGCGCCCGCATGACGGCGCGCGAGATCGAAGCGGCGCGGCGCGCGATGGCGCACTACGTCAAACGCGGCGGCCAGATCTGGATCCGCGTGTTTCCGGATGTGCCCATCTCCAAGAAGCCGCTCGAGGTACGCATGGGCAGCGGCAAGGGCAACATCGAGTATTGGATTGCGCGCGTGCAGCCCGGCAAGGTGCTCTTCGAGATGGAAGGCGTGGATGAGACCACCGCGCGCGAGGCGTTTCGCCTGGCCGGATCGAAGCTGTCCGTGTCCACCATGTTCGTGAAACGGCAGGTTCGCTAGATGGACGCCAAAGAGCTACGCAGCAAAAAGGCCCCCGAGCTTGCCGATGAGCTCGTGAAACTGCGCAAGGAGCAGTTCGCGCTGCGCCTGCAGCGTGCCACGGGCCAGTCCCCGAAGCCGGATCAGTTCACCAAGGTCCGGCGCAACATCGCGCGCCTGAAGACGATCATGCGCGAAGCGCGCACGCGCTCCGCCGGAGAGAAATCGTGAGCACCGACGCCCCCGCACCGACTGAAAAGAAGCCGCGTACCCTCACCGGTCGCGTCGTCAGCAACAAGATGCAGAAGACGATCGCGGTGGAGATCGAGCGCCTGGTCAAGCACCCGCAGTACGGCAAATACATTCGCCGCACGACGAAGCTCCTCGCGCACGATGAGAAGGGCGAATCGCACGAGGGCGACACCGTGACGATCACGCCGTGCCGGCCGCTGTCGCGGCACAAGTCGTGGCGCCTGCTTGCGATCGTGGACAGGGCCGCCGAGTGATCCACGAGGCCAACGCACCATGATTCAGATGCGCACAATGTTGAATGCCGCGGATAACAGCGGCGCGCGCACCCTGATGTGCATCAAGGTGCTCGGCGGCACGCGCCGCCGCTATGCGACCGTAGGCGATGTCATCAAGGTGAGCGTCAAGGACGCCATCCCGCGCGGCAAGGTGAAGAAGGGCGAGGTCTACGACGCGGTGGTGGTGCGCACCAAGTTCGGCGTGCGCCGGCCGGACGGCTCGCTCATCCGCTTCGACGGCAATGCAGCGGTGCTCCTGACGAACAAGCTCGAGCCGATCGGCACGCGCATCTTCGGGCCCGTCACGCGCGAGCTGCGCAACGTGCAGTTCATGAAGATCATCTCGCTCGCACCGGAAGTGTTATGAGGAAGATCAGAAAGGGCGATCAGGTCGTGGTGCTGTCCGGGCGGGACAAGGGCCGCCGCGGCGCCGTGCTCGAGGTATTGGGCGACGGCCTCTTGGTCGTCGAAAGCATCAACGTCGTGAAGAAGCATCAGCGCGGCAATCCGCAGGGCGGCCAGGCCGGTGGCATCGTTGATAAGACGATGCCGATTCGCGCCTCCAAGGTTGCGATCTGGAATCCTTCGGGCAAGCAGGGCGACCGCGTCGGGGTGAAGACGCTCAATGACGGACGCAAGGTGCGCTTCTTCAAATCAAACGGAGAAATGATCGACGCGTAAGCGTCGACATACGAAATTCATGCCGAGGCTGCAGCAGTACTATCGCGAGAAGGTCGTGCCCCGCTTGACGCAGGAGCTCGGCCTGAAGAATCCCATGGAGGTGCCGCGCATCACCAAGATCACCATCAACATGGGGGTCGGTGAAGCGGTGGCGGATCGCAAGGTGATGGACGCGGCCGTCGCGGACCTCGCCAAGATCTCCGGCCAGAAGCCGCTCGTATGCAAGTCGAAGAAGTCGATCGCGTCGTTCAAGCTGCGCGAGGGACTGGCGGTCGGCTGCAAGGTGACCTTGCGCGGCGCGCGCATGTACGAGTTCCTCGATCGCCTGATCAGCATCGCCATTCCGCGCATCCGCGATTTTCGCGGCGTATCGCCGCGCTCCTTTGACGGCCGCGGCAATTACAGCCTCGGCGTGAAGGAGCAGATCATCTTCCCGGAGATCCAGTACGACCAGGTCGATCAGCTGCGCGGCATGGACATCACCATCACGACGACGGCGACCGACAACAAACAGGGCCGAGCGCTGCTTGAAGCGTTCAGCTTCCCGTTCCGCAAATAATGAGGACTTCCTGAGACTATGGCGAAAACCAACATGGTCGAGCGCGAGAAGCGTCGCGCCAAGGTCGTGAAGAAATACGCGGTGAAGCGTGCGGAGCTGAAGGAGCTCATCCGCAGCCCGAAGACCGGGCACGAGGAGCGGCAGGCGGCGCAGGCGAAGCTGCAGGCAATGCCGCGCGATGCCAGCGCCACGCGGCAGCGCAACCGTTGTGCGATCACGGGCCGCTCGCGCGGCGTCTACCGCAAGTTCGGCCTGTCGCGCGTGAAGATCCGCGAAGTCGCGAACCGTGGGGAAATTCCGGGTCTCGTCAAGGCGAGCTGGTGAGGAACACCGCATGAGTATGACCGATCCCATCGCCGATCTGCTGACGCGCATCAGAAACGGCCAGTCGGCCGGCAAGCCCGAGGTGCATCTTGCGTCCTCGAAGCTGAAGAAGGCTGTCCTGAAGGTGCTGAAGGACGAAGGCTATATCGCCGACTTCCGTCCCGTCGCGGGTGAGGGCCACGAGACCCTGACCGTCGACCTGAAGTACTTCGAGGGCAAGCCGGTGATCGACCGCATCGAGCGCGTCAGCCGCCCGGGCCTGCGCATCTATCGCGGCAAGGATGAGCTGCCCAAGGTTTTGGGCGGCATGGGCACCGTGATCGTCTCGACGCCGAAGGGCGTGATGACCGACCGGCAGGCGCGCTCCATCGGCCAGGGCGGCGAAGTGCTGTGCATCGTCGCGTGATGAACCATGAGTAGAGTTGCTAAAGCTCCCGTAGATCTGCCGCAGGGCGTGACGGCGACCGTGACGGCGAGTCTCGTCACCATCAAGGGCGCGAAGGGCTCTTTGACGCTGCCGCTGACCGGCGGAGTCGCGGTCGCGCAGGCGGATAAGAGACTGAACGTCGAATATCAGGGCCTGGGCTCGATGCGCGTGCAGGCGGGCGCCACCCGAGCGCATCTGGCGAACATGGTGACGGGCGTGACCAAGGGCTACGAGAAGAAGCTCGAGCTCGTGGGCGTCGGGTTTCGCGCGCAGGTGCAGGGCAAGAACCTGAACTTGACGCTCGGCTTCTCGCATCCCGTGCAGTACGCGATTCCGGAGGGCATCTCGATTGAGACCCCGACCGTGACGGAAATCATCGTGAAGGGCATCGATCGGCAGAAGGTCGGACAGGTAGCAGCCGAAATCCGCCACATTCGCCCCCCCGAGCCGTACAAGGGCAAGGGCGTGCGCTACGCGAACGAGCAGATCACGCTGAAGGAAGGCAAGAAGAAATGATGAAGAAGGAAAAACGGCAGCGCCGCGCCGTCAAGACCCGGGCGCACATCCGCACCCGCGGCGCTGCGCGGCTGACCGTGCACCGCACGCCGCGGCACATCTATGCGCAGCTGACCGATGCGGCTGGCGCGAAGGTCATCGCGAGCGCATCCACGGTGCAGGCGGCAGTGCGCGCGGGCCTGAAGAATACCGGCAACGTCGAGGCGGCGCGCGCGGTGGGGCGTGCGATCGGCGAACGGGCAAAGGCGGCCGGCGTGACGGCGGTGGCATTTGATCGTTCGGGATTCCAATACCACGGCCGTGTCAAGGCGCTGGCGGATGCCGCGCGCGAGGCCGGGCTTACGTTTTGATGCGCACGCAGCGCTTAAGGCAAACACATGGCGAGAATGGAAAAAGGGCAGTCGGCTGATGAGTTCGTGGAGAAGCTCGTTGCCGTCAACCGCACCGCAAAGGTGGTGAAGGGCGGACGGCAGTTCGGCTTCACCGCGCTCACCGTGGTGGGCGACGGCGCCGGCCGCGTCGGCTACGGCTTCGGCAAGGCGCGCGAAGTGCCCGTTGCAATCTCCAAAGCCATGGCGCAGGCGCGCAAGAACATGGTGAACGTGAGCCTGCGCAATGACACCCTGCACTACGCGGTAAAGATGGAGCAGGGAGCCACGCGGGTGTACATGCAGCCGGCATCGGACGGTACCGGAGTGATCGCCGGCGGCGGCATGCGCGCGGTGCTCGAGTGCGTGGGCGTGCGCAACGTGCTGGCGAAGAGCTACGGTTCGAGAAACCCGATCAACGTGGTGCGCGCGACCATCGCCGCGCTCATCAAGGTGCGCTCGCCGGAAGAGATCGCGGCGAAGCGCGGCAAGAGCCTCGAGGACATCACGGGGTGAAAGCCATGGGCGATAAAGCCGGTCAGCTGAAGATCACGCTCCTGAAGAGCAAGCACGGGCAGCTCGCGAACATCGCGGCATCCGTGTCGGGACTGGGGCTGCGCAAGCGCCACCAGAGCGTGACGGTGAGCGACACGCCGGAAAACCGCGGCATGGCGAAGGTCGCCGAGCACCTGCTGAAAGTGGAGAAGGCGTAGTCATGAGACTGAACACTTTAAAGCCCGGCGCGGGGGCCAAGCGAGCGCGCCTGCGCGTCGGCCGCGGCGCCTCTGCGGGGCAGGGCAAGACCTGCGGTCGCGGCGTCAAGGGGCAGCGCGCGAGGAAAGGCGGCTACCACAAGGTCGGCTTCGAGGGCGGACAGACGACCATCGACCGCCGCCTGCCGAAGTTCGGCTTTCGCTCCAAGATCAAGGCGACGCGCGCCGAGGTGCGCCTGAACGAGCTGGAAAAAGTAGCCTCCGGCGTCGTCGACCTGGATGCATTGAAGGCGGCGGGCCTCGTCCCCATGTTCACCGAGCGTGTGAAGGTCATCCTGTCGGGCAAGATCAAGACAGCCGTCACCCTGAAGGGCGTCGCCGCGACCAAGGGCGCGCGCGCGGCGATCGAAGCCGTGGGCGGACGTATCGAAGGCTAAAGCGTGGCAACTCCTGCATTCAACAATCCGGCCGCATCCTTGGGGGATGTGGCGCGCTACGGAGAGATCCGCAGCCGCCTGCTGTTCCTGGTCGGGGCGCTCGTCGTGTTTCGCTTAGGGACCTACATCCCGGTGCCGGGCATCAATCCGAGCGAAGTGGCGCGCTTCTTCAACGACCAGTCGAACGGCATCCTCGGCATCGTCAACATGTTCTCGGGCGGCGGCCTGTCGCGGCTGTCGATCTTCGCCATGGGCGTCATGCCCTATATCTCCGCCTCCATCATCATCCAGATGATGTCGATGGTCGTGCCGACGCTCATGGAATTGCGCAAGGAAGGCGAGGCGGGCCGCAGAAAGCTCACGGAGCTGACGCGCTACATCACCGTCGGCCTTGCGGCATTCCAGTCACTTGCTGCTGCGGTTGCGCTGCAGAACGGCCATCTCACGCTCTACACGGGCTTTCCGTGGCTCTTCACGGCCACGATCACGATGACGACGGGCACGATGTTTCTCATGTGGCTCGGCGAGCAGATCACCGAGCGCGGCGTCGGCAACGGCATCTCGATGATCATCGTGTCCGGCATCATCGCGGGCTTCCCGGGCGCGGTCGGGCGCACCGCCGAGGCCGTCAACACGGGTGAAATGCAAGGCCCGTTCGCGCTCCTCCTGATCCTCATCGTGCTCGGGGTCACGGCTTTTGTCGTGTTCGTCGAGCGTGCGCAGCGGCGCATCGCCGTCAACTACGCGAAGCGCCAGGTGGGGCGGCGCATGTATGCGGGCCAATCGAGCCACCTGCCCTTCAAGCTCAACATGTCCGGCGTCATTCCGCCGATCTTCGCATCGAGCCTGTTGCTCTTTCCGGCGACGATCGCGAACTTCGTCGGCGCCGGCAACGACAGCGTCCTCGGCGGGATCATGCAAAACGTCGCGCAGGCCTTAAGCTACGGGCAGCCGCTGCACCTTCTGATCTATGCGCTCCTCATCGTGTTCTTCTGCTTCTTCTACACGGCGCTCGTCTTCAATGCGCGCGACACGGCGGAGAATCTGAAGAAATCCGGCGCCTTCATTCCCGGCATCCGTCCGGGCGCGCAGACCGGCGAATACATCGACCGCGTGCTGACGCGCCTTACCCTCTGGGGCGCGCTCTACGTGATGGCGGTGTGCGTGCTGCCGGAGATCCTGATCTCATCGCAGGGCGTGCCGTTCCAGTTTGGCGGCACTTCGCTCCTCATCGTCGTGGTGGTGGTGATGGACTTCATGTCGCAGCTGCAGGCGCACATGATGTCGCATCACTATCCGGGGCTTCTGAAGAAGGCGAATCTTCTCGGCTACGGCCGCAGCGGCTCGGGAACGTGAGACTTCACAGCATGCAGTGCATGAGAACCATATGAAAGTACGACCATCGGTCAAGAAGATCTGCAAGAACTGCAAGATCGTGCGCCGCAAGCGCGTGGTCTATGTGATCTGCACGGATCCGCGCCACAAGCAGCGGCAAGGGTAGTAACAATGGCACGCATAGCCGGCATCAATATTCCGATGAACAAGCACGTGTGGATCGGGCTCACCCAGATCTACGGCGTCGGCAAGTCGCGCGCGCGGCAGGCCTGCGAGGCTGCAGGGGTGGATCCGCGCACCAAGGTGAAGGATCTCACCGAGATCGAGGTGAATGCGATCCGCTCGCAGATCGCAAAATTTGCGGTCGAAGGGGATCTGCGCCGCGAAGTGTCCATGAACATCAAACGACTGATGGATCTGGGCTCGCATCGCGGCATTCGTCACCGGCGCGGTCTGCCGGTGCGCGGTCAGCGCACCCGCACCAATGCGCGCACGAGGAAGGGTCCGCGCAAGCAGGCGGTGAAGTTGAACGCGCCGCCGGGCAAGGTTTGAGGCACTCAAGAAATGGCTGAACAGAAACCCCAGCAGACTACTACTGCCGCCGCGGCGGCCGCGGCGAAGAAGCCGAAGAAGGCGCGCAAGAACGTGCTCGATGCGATCGCGCACGTGCACGCCTCCTTCAACAATACGATCATCACCATCACCGACCGCCAGGGCAACACGCTCTCCTGGGCGACCGCCGGCGGCTGCGGCTTTCGCGGTTCGCGCAAGAGCACGCCGTTTGCGGCCCAGGTTGCGGCGGAAAAGGCCGGCACGGCAGCGCAGGAGCATGGCGTAAAGAATGTCGAAGTGCGCGTGGGCGGCCCCGGCCCGGGGCGCGAATCGGCGGTGCGGGCGCTCAACACCTGCGGCTTGAAGGTGACGAGCATCGCCGATGTGACGCCGATTCCGCACAACGGCTGCCGGCCACCGAAGAAGCGCCGGGTCTAGAGCGAGGATAAGCAAATATGGCGCGTTACGTAGGCCCCAAGTGCAAGCTCGCGCGTCGCGAGGGCACGGATCTTTTTCTCAAGAGCGGTGTCAAACCGATCGAGAGCAAGTGCAAGTTCACAGTGCCGCCGGGCGGCATCAAGGGCGAGCGCCGCACGCGCCTGTCGGACTATGGGCTGCAGCTGCGCGAGAAGCAGAAGCTGCGCCGCATGTACGGCGTGCTCGAGCGGCAGTTCGGCAACTATTACGAGGAGGCCGCGCGCAGGAGCGGCGCGACCGGCGAGAACCTGCTGAAGCTTCTGGAGTGTCGCCTCGATAACGTCGTGTACCGCATGGGCTTCGCCGCAACCCGTGCCGAGGCGCGCCAGCTCGTAAGCCACAAGGCGCTCTCGGTCAACGACAAGGTCGTGAGCATCGCCTCCTACCAGTGCAAGGCGGGAGACGTGGTGCAGATCCGCGAGAAGTCGAAGAAGCAGCTGCGCATCGCCGGCGCCCTCACCGTGGCCCAGCAGGTGGGCTTCCCCGAGTGGGTCGAGGTGAACGACAAGGAAATGCGCGGCGTGTTCAAGGCCATCCCGGCGCGCGAGGATGTCCTGCCGGACATCAACGAGAACCTGGTGGTCGAGCTTTACTCGAAGTAGTCATTGTCCCTAAGAGCGGCACGTTGCGTGCCGAAGGTGAGTTCGAAATGCAGCAGCCTTTTGTAGCCGAATTCTTAAAGCCGCGCGTGGTGAAGGTGCAGCCTCTGGCGCCGCGCCAGGCGCGTGTCGTCATCGAGCCCTTCGAGCGCGGCTTTGGGCATACCCTCGGCAACGCGCTCAGGCGCGTGCTCCTGTCATCCATGCCCGGCAGTGCCATCACCGAAGTCGAGATCGACGGCGTGCTGCACGAGTACACGAGCATCGAAGGCGTACAGGAAGACGTGGTCGATATCCTCCTCAACCTGAAGTCGGTGGCGTTGCGCATGCACACGCGCGACAGCGCTGAGCTGCGCCTGCACAAGAAAGGGCCCGGCCCGGTCACCGCCGGCGACATCCAGACCGATCACGACATCGATGTGGTGAATCCTGAACTCGTGATCGCGAACCTGACGAAGGCCGGGGAACTGAACATGACGCTGCGCGTCGAGCGCGGCCGCGGCTACCGCCCGGCGGCACAGCGCGCGGCCTTCGAGGAGCAGACACGCCCCATCGGGCGCCTGCAGCTCGATGCCTCGTTCTCACCCGTGCGGCGCGTGACCTATTCGGTCGATGCGGCGCGCGTCGAGCAGCGCACCGATCTCGACAAGCTCATCATCGATATCGAGACCAACGGCACCATCGACGCGGAAGAGGCGATCCGCCGCGCCGGCAGCATCCTGAAGGATCAGCTGTCGGTGTTCGTCGACCTGCAGGGCGAAGAGGAGGCCGCGACCAAGGTCTCCGAGATGCAGTTCGATCCGATCCTGCTGCGCCCCGTCGATGAGCTCGAGCTTACCGTGCGCAGCGCCAATTGCCTGAAGGCCGAGAACATCCACTATATCGGCGATCTCGTGCAGCGCACCGAGGTTGAGCTCCTGCGCACGCCGAACCTCGGCAAGAAATCGCTCACCGAGATCAAAGAGGTCCTGCAGAGCCACGGTCTCATGCTCGGCATGCGTCTTGAGGGCTGGCCGCCGGCCGGGCTCAAGCATGATGAAGAACGCGAAGTGATGTAGAGCCATGCGCCATCAATTAAGCGGGCGCCAGCTGTCGCGCAACAGCCCGCACCGGCACGCCATGCTGCGCAATATGAGCGTCTCGCTGCTGCGGCACGAGACGATCCGCACCACCGTGCCGAAGGCGAAGGAACTGCGGCGCGTGGTCGAACCCTTGATCACGCTCGGCAAGACCGACAGCGACTCGCACCGCCGCCTCGCCTTCGCGCGCCTGCGCGACAGCGCCATCGTGGACAAGCTCTTTGCAGACTTGGGGCCGCGCTTTCGCGCCCGCCCGGGCGGCTATACCCGCATCCTGCGCATGATGCCGCGGCCCGGGGATTCGGCGCCCATGGCGCTGATGCAGCTCGTGGACGGCCCCGCCGCCCAGGAGCCGCCGGCCGCTGCGCAGGGCGCGCCTGCGAAGGCGAAGCGCGCCAAGGCGGCGCCGGAAAAGAATGCGTCGGGCAAGAAAGCGACGCCCCGAAAGAAGAAGGCCGAAGCGGCGCCAGAGGATGATGCGCCGAAGCCTAAGCGCAAGAAGAAGGCCGCCGCCTAGGCACCTGCAAACTGCAACGGCTGCAAGGGGAGACGCACATGGGAATTGCATCGGAATTCAAAGAATTCGCGATGAAGGGCAGCGTCGTCGACCTCGCTGTGGGCGTGGTGATCGGCGGCGCCTTTGGCAAGATCGTGAATTCCCTGGTCGGCGACGTCATCATGCCGCCGATCGGGCTTGCGATCGGCGGCGTCAATTTCTCGGATCTCGCGGTGCAGATCGGCACCAGTCCCAAAGGTGCGCCGGTGCTCTTCAAATACGGCGCATTCATTCAGACGGTGTTCGAGTTCCTGATCATTGCGCTGGCGCTTTTCATGGTGATCAAGGCCATCAACCGCCTGAAGCGGCCGAGCCCGACGCTGCCGGTGCCGCCGACGAAGACTGAGGCGCTGCTTCAAGATATTCGGGACCAGCTCGCAAAGCGCTGAAGGCGTCGCGCGTCAGATTCTCGCAGCCGCCGGCTGTGACCGCGAGATCATCCTCGACGCGGATGCCGCCGAAGGGCCGCAGCTGCGCGACGCGCGTCCAATTGATCTTCTGTCCGCGCGAGTCGGCGCGCGCCGCGTTCAAGAGCTGCTCGATGAAGTAGATTCCCGGCTCCATCGTCACCACGAAGCCGGGCTCGAGCACGCGCGTCAGGCGCAGATAGTCATGTCCCGGCGGGCGCGGTATCTCCCCGCCCTCGGCCGAGCGCATCCACCCGCCCACGTCATGCACCTGCAGCCCGAGGAGGTGGCCGATGCCGTGGGGCAGAAACACGCTCGACAGGCCCGTGTCGACCGCCTCGTCCGCATCGCAGAGCGTGATGTCCGCCTCCTGCAGCAGCTCCGCTGTCAGATGGTGCGCCGACAGATGGATGTCGCGCCAATCGGTGCCGGCGCGCACGCTCGCGCACAAGGACTGCTGCAACTCGTCCATGTGGCCCACTAGAGCGGCGAACTCGGCATTGCCGTACGAATAGGTGCGCGTGATGTCGCTCGCGTAGCCCGCGTACTCGGCGCCGGCGTCGATGAGGAACGAGTGGCGCGCGGCGGGCGCGCGCCGCTCGAGCTTTTGATAATGCAGCACGGCGGCGCCTTCATTGAAGGCGATGATGTTGTTGTACGGCAGCTCCTGCTCGCGCAGTCCGCAGGCGGCAAGGTAAGCAAGTTGAATCTCAAATTCGGTGGCACCCGCGGCAAAGGCGCGCGCGGCGGCGACATGGCCGCGCGCGCCGAGGTGACTCGCCTCGCGCAGGCACGCAAGCTCGTACGCGCTCTTCACCGCGCGTGCAAAATCCAGGTACGCCACCGTTTTCGGCGGGTTGACCGCGGCGAGTCCCCAGGAGGCGATCTCGGCGTCGGCAACCCCGAGGAATGCGGTGCGGGAAAGATCCGGCGGCAGGAGCGCGCGCGCGGCGCCGCGATCGGCGACGGCGCGAATGTCGAAGTGGCGCGTCCAGTAGCCCTGCGGCAAGTCTGCGGATTTGTACCAGTAGTCGACCGGGCTGTTGAAGAGGAGGAGGGGGATGCGCCCAGGCTCGAAATATATGAAGGAGTCGGGCACGTCGGTGAGCGGCGCCCAGGCCTTGAAGGCCGCGTTCACTCGAAAGGAGTAGTACTGATCGTCCGCGAACACGGCAGGCGCCGCTCCGGCATGCACGAGCACGGCAGAGAAGTCTGCGGCTGCGAGTGCGCGCGCGTGGCGCTCACGGATGATCTGGCTGTGCTCGTCAAAAAGCGTCTCAAGGTCTAATGCGCGTTCGGACATGTGCAGCGGTCCTGGAATGAATCAGCCCCGCGCATTCTAGTCGCCAGGCGCGTGCGCAGTGGGGGCCGGGAAGCGCGGTGCTGCATTGCAGCATACTCTGTGGCCGGCGCGCATCAAATCGTCACGGAGGGGATTTAACATGCTGCGCGGCCGCGCGCGAACAGGGTTTTGTCGGACGCGCGCGGGGTGCGGGCGCCGCGCGGCTCTGTCGTTCCCAGCCGACACATATTTCAAATCGGTCGGCGACTCTATAGAATTCTGTGTTGCGGTACGCAAATTGCGCATCGCCAGACAAAATCAACTTGTTTGCGCCTCTCACCACTCTTGCTTCTCTCGGGGTATTGATCGATGAACACCAAACTTGCTCTTAGCGCTCTTATCGCGGCGCTGATGCTCACAGCCTGCGCGAAGCAGGAAACGGCGAGCACAGCGCCTGCAACGACGGAAGCGACGCCCGCTTCTGGCGCTGCTGCGGACTCGGCCGCGGCTTCCGCCAATTCTGCAACCAACGCCGCTGATGCAGCCACGACCGCCGCCGGTCAGGCTCAGGATGCCGCCGCTGCCGCGGGCAACGCTGCTTCTGCAGCACCGCCGCCGGATGCGACGCCTCCTCCGGCCGACACGACGCCGCCGGCTGACAAGAAGTAAAACGCTAAAGATCCTGCTCAGGCCGCAAGGCTTGAGCGACGGCCCGGTCAGGCGCATCAATTCCTGTCCGGGCCGTTTGTTTTATACGGATACGCTGTGACAGTCAGTGTACGAGACGCACGAGCGTCGCCGAGTGACCGGCTCTGGATCGAGAATGTCTACCGCGACTATCTCGATGACTTGGCGCCGCTCAACACCGGGATTTTCCCGATCCTGGGCGAGGTCGGCCATCGCGAGCCCGATCAGATCTCGCGCTGGTTTGCCGATTCGGGCTCCTATCCGCTCATCATCGTCAAGTCCGCAGCTGCCGTCGGCTTTGCGATGGTGGCGCGCGCCGCCGCGCTTGGCGGCCGAGCGGACGTCGATTACCGGATGGCGGAGTTCTTCATTGCGCGCTCGCAGCGCCGTCGCGGCATTGGCCAGACGGCCGTGCAGATCATCTTCAACCGTTTCGCCGGACGCTGGGAGATCAACGAATATCTGCGCAACCCCGTCGCGGTGAATTTCTGGCGGCGCGTGGTCGCGGCGCATACGCGTGGCGACTATCAGGAAAGAATCGTCAACGGCGAGGTTCGGCACCTGTTTCAGTCGAGCGCGGCGCGCCCGCGCTAGGGTTCGCGCGGCAGGCATGGCAGCCGATCTGCGCACGCGCGAGGAGCGCGCGGCGCAGGCGCACCAGTGGCCCGCGCGTGGCATCCGCGCGCAGCAGATGATCGAGCACCCACAGGCGCCGGCGCGCGGGCGTCAGCCACCACGCGCTTAAGATGAGGCTCGCAGCGACCAGCACGATGACGATTGCGCTTTGCACGGCTTGCATGTCAGCTAGGCTCCAAAGAAGAGCGCCGTACGGTAGGTCAGGAAGGCGCCGAGGTACGCGAGCGCAAAAAGATAGCCGGCCATGATCAATGGATAGCGCCAGGAATTTGTTTCCCGTTTGACCACCGCGAGCGTCGACAGGCACTGCGGCGCGAACACATACCAGGCGAGCAGCGACAGACCCGTCGCGACGCTCCAGCTCGATGCAATGACCGGCATGAGGGCGCCGGCGACATCGCCGGTGCGCGCGGCCGACATGGCGTAGACAGTGCCGAGCGCGCTCACGGCGACTTCACGCGCGGCCAGGCCCGGCACCAGCGCCATGGAGATCTGCCAGTTGAAGCCGATGGGCGCAAACACCACCTCGAGCCCGCGCCCGAGCATGCCTGCGAGGCTGTAGTGGATTGCAGGCTCTTGGGCCCCGGGGGGCGGTGCCGGAAAGCTTGCGAGGAACCACAGCACGATCATCAGCGTCAAAATGATCGTGCCGACGCGGCCGAGAAAGATCCGCGTGCGCTCCCATAGTCCCAGTGCGAGATTGCGCAGGTTCGGCCACTTGTACTCGGGCAGCTCCAACAGCAGCGGCCGGTACTGGCCGCGCATCATCGTGTGCTTGAGCACCAGCGCAACACCCATCGCGGCGAGCACTCCGGCGCCATAGAGCACGAAGAGCACGAGGCCCTGCAGATTGAAGACGCCCACGGCGCGGCGCGGAATGAAGGCGCCGATCAGGAGCGCATACACCGGCAGGCGCGCCGAGCAGGTCATGAGCGGCGCGATCATGATGGTGGCGAGGCGGTCGCGCGGCGAGGGAATGGTGCGCGCCGCCATGATGCCTGGAATGGCGCACGCAAAGCTCGACAAGAGCGGAATGAAGGCACGGCCCGACAGGCCGACCTTTCCCATGATGCGATCCAGGAGAAATGCGGCGCGCGGCAGATAACCGGAATCCTCCAGCGCCAGGATGAAGACGAACAGAATGAGAATTTGCGGCAGGAAAACGAGCACGCTGCCGACGCCGGCGACGATGCCATCCAGGAGCAGGCTGTGCAGCGGACCCTCCGGCAGAGCCTGCGCAAGATACTGCCCCACCTCACGCACGGCTGCGCTGATGGCGGCCATCGGCACGACCGCCCAGCTGAAGACCGCCTGGAACATGAAAAAGAGCACCGCGGCCAGGAGGAGCGGCCCTGCAATGGGATGCAGCACCAGCGCATCGATGCGCGCGAGGAGCATGAGCCGCACCGGCACGCGATAGTCGATGTCCTCAAGGATGCGCCGCACCTCGCGCTGCGTCGCCTCGACATCCGCCGCGTGCACGCCGGCAAGCTCTCGCGGCGCAAGCCGCGGCGCCAAGTCGCAGCGGTCGATGGCGTCGATGAGCGCCCGCTCGCCGCCCGAGCGCACCGCCACCGTCTCGATCACCGGTACGCCGACGGCCGCCTCGAGTGCGGCGCGATCCAGGTGAAATCCCCGATCCTTGGCGAGGTCGCTCATGTTGAGAGCGACAATCAGCGGCCTCTGCAGGCGCTTCAAGTCGAGCACCAGACGCAGGTTCAGGCGCAGGTTGGTCGCATCGACCACGCACACCAGAAGATCAGGGGCGGGCTCGCTCGCATGGCGGCCGAGGACGATGTCGCGTGCGATCGCCTCATCGAGGCTCGTGGCCTCCAGGCTATAGGCCCCGGGCAGATCGAGCACGCGATAGACGCGCCCGCTCACCGGCCCGACGAAGCGGCCTTCTTTTTTCTCGACGGTGACGCCCGGATAATTCGCAACCTTCTGGCGGCTGCCGGTCAGGCGGTTGAAGAGGGCTGTTTTACCGCAGTTAGGGACGCCGATCAGCGAAAGGCTCGGGCCTCTCGCCGCGGCCTCGGCGTTCACGTCGAGTTACCCGGATGCGCAAGCTCGACCCAAACGGTTTCCACTTCGCGGCGGCGGAGCGCAAAAGTCGTTGTGCCGATCCGCACGACGAACGGATCACGTCCGGGCCACGCTTCGGTCAGGACCTCGATGCGCTCGCCTGCGACAAAGCCCAGCTCCATCAGCCGCCGCTCAATGCTCGTGTTCTCGCCCTGTCCCACGCCGATCACGGTACCCATGGTCCCGGCCGGCAGCGCGCTTAAGCTGCAGCATCCGGGGGCGAGTGTCTTGCCTCCAGGGGCGGCGAATGCATCCATGCCACGAGTATGATTGAGAACCGTTCGCATTTGCAATGCGAGTGGTGACGCCCGTGAAATACGTCTCCATTTGTCATAACGCGACCGAGGCCCGGCCAGAGCTTGGCAGTCCCAAGAGCGGCCGCAGGTACTGCCCGGTATAGGATTCCGCGCACGCCGCAACGCTCTCCGGAGTTCCCGAGGCGACGATCTGTCCGCCGTCAGCGCCGCCTTCGGGACCCAAGTCGATGACCCAGTCCGCGCTTTTGATGACATCCAGATTGTGTTCGATGACGAGGATGGTGTTGCCGGCGTCGCGCAGGCGCAGCAGCACCTCGAGGAGCTGCGCGACGTCATGAAAGTGCAGTCCCGTGGTCGGCTCATCGAGGACGTACAAGGTGCGCCCGGTTGCGCGTTTGGCAAGCTCGCGCGCGAGCTTTACGCGCTGTGCTTCACCGCCCGAGAGCGTGGTCGCATTCTGGCCCAGATGCAGGTAGGAGAGGCCCACGTCAACGAGCGTCTGCAGCTTGCCCGCCACCGCGGGGATCGCCTGGAAGAAGCGCAGCGCATCCGCCACGGTCATCTGCAGCACCTCGTGAATGTTCTTGCCGCGGTAAGTGATCTCGAGAGTCTCGCGGTTGTAGCGCTGTCCGCGGCACACATCGCAGGGCACGTAGACATCCGCCAGAAAATGCATTTCGACCTTCAGCACCCCGTCGCCCTGGCAGGCCTCGCAGCGGCCGCCTTTGACGTTGAAGCTGAAGCGGCCGCCGCCGTAGCCGCGGGCGCGCGCCTCGGGGACGGCCGCGAAGAGCTCCCGCAGCGGCGTAAATAGCCCGGTGTAGGTGGCGGGGTTCGAACGCGGCGTGCGGCCGATAGGGCTCTGATCGATATCAATGACGCGGTCGATGCCATCGAGTCCCTCGACGCGCTCGCAGGCGGCGGAGGTCCTGATGCCGCCGTGCAGGCGCGACGTCGCATACGGCACGAGCGTGTCGATGACGAGCGTCGACTTGCCGGAGCCGGAGACGCCGGTGACGCAGGTGAAGAGCCCAAGCGGTATGTCGACGTTCAGGTTCTTCAGGTTGTTGCCGCTTGCGCCGCGGATGCGAATCTCGTTGCCCGGCGTGCGCGCGGTGCGCAAGAGCGGCAGCGGAATGCGCCGCCGGCCGCTCAAATATTGACCGGTGAGCGAGGCTGCATTTGCCGTGATCTCGGCGGGCGTGCCCTCGGCGACCACGTGGCCGCCGGCAACTCCGGCACCCGGGCCGAGGTCAACCACGTGATCGGCGCTTAAGATCGCCTCGGCGTCGTGCTCGACGATGATGAGCGTATTGCCGATATCACGCAGCGCCGCGAGCGTCGCGAGCAGGCGTCGATTGTCCCTCTGGTGCAGCCCGATCGAGGGCTCATCCAGAATGTACATGACGCCGGTGAGGCCCGAGCCGACCTGGCTTGCGAGGCGGATGCGCTGCGCTTCGCCGCCGGAGAGCGATTCCGCACGGCGCTCGAGCGTCAAATAATCAAGACCGACGTCAACCAGGAAGCGCAGCCGCTCCTGCACATCCGCGACGATCTTGGCCGCGACCTCCCCGCGCCAGCCGGGCAGGCTCAAAGAGCGGAAGAATTTGAGCGCGCCGCCGATTGTCAGTTGCGCGACCTCCGGCAGAGTGTGCCCGGCAACCAGCACGAAGCGCGCCGCGCGGTTCAAGCGCGCGCCGCCGCATTCGGCGCAGGTGCGTATCCCCAGATATTTGGCGAGTTCCTCGCGCACCGTAGGCGAGGCGGTTTCCCGATAGCGTCGCTCGAGATTGGGCAGGATGCCCTCGAAGCGATGCCGCCTCTTGTGGGGGCGGCCCGACCCTTCCGCATAGCGGAACTCGATGATCTGGTCGCCGCTGCCGTGCAGGAGCACATCCTGGATTTTCTGCGGCAGCTCCACCCACGGCATCTCGATGTCAAAACCGTACTGCCGCGCGAGCGACTGGATGAGCTGAAAATAGTAGGCGTTCCTGCGATCCCAGCCACGGATCGCGCCGCCCGCGAGCGACAGATGCGGATGCCCGACTACGCGCTGCGGATCGAAGAACTCCTGGCAGCCGAGTCCGTCGCACACCGCACAGGCGCCGGCCGGATTGTTGAAAGAGAAGAGCTTGGGTTCAAGCGGCGGCACGCTGTAGCCGCACACCGGACAGGCGTGGCGGCTTGAAAACACGAGCTCCTCGCGAGCGGCGTCATCGAGAAAAGCGAGCCGTGCGGTCCCGTCCGCCAAACGCAGGGCCGTCTCGAAGGACTCGGCGAGGCGCTGGCCGGAATCCGCCTTGACGCGGAAGCGGTCAATGACCGCCTCCACCGTATGTTTGCGTTTCGGATCAAGCGTGGGCAGCTCGTCGAGCTCGTGAATGCGGCCATCGATGCGCACGCGCACGAAGCCCTGGGCGGCAAGCTTCTCAAGCTCGGCCGCGTGCTCGCCCTTACGCGCATCGATGAGGGGCGCCAGCAGCACTGCGGCCGTGCCCTCGGGCAGCCGCATGACCTGATCGACCATCTGGCTCACGGTCTGGGCGCTCAAGTCGATGAGGTGATCCGGACAGCGCGGGATCCCGGCGCGCGCGAACAGCACGCGCAAGTAGTCGTAGATCTCAGTCACGGTGCCCACGGTGGAGCGCGGATTGTGCGAGGTGGCCTTCTGCTCGATCGCAATCGCCGGCGAGAGCCCGTCGATGCGATCGACATCGGGCTTGTCCATCATCGAGAGGAACTGGCGCGCATAGGCGGAGAGCGACTCGACATAACGCCGCTGGCCTTCTGCATACAGCGTGTCGAAGGCGAGCGACGACTTGCCCGAGCCGGACAGGCCCGTCAGGACGATGAGTTGATTGCGCGGCAGATCAACATCGATGTTCTTCAGGTTGTGCGTGCGTGCGCCGCGGACGCGAATTTGCTGCATGTTCCCATTCACCCGCCCGGCGAACGCCGCCAGGGCAACCAGCCAGTTTAGCCGCAGCCGCGAGTGCGCTCAAAACTCCATATTCACGTGGCTTTTGGCCGGTTCGCGCGCGCAGGCTCCGAGCGACTACAATGGGGCCGGAATCACTTGAATTCGATGGGGTAGACAACGGCCATGGCGAGGGGACTCAACAAGGTTATTTTGATCGGGAATCTGGGCGCGGACCCGGAGACGCGCGCCATGCCCTCGGGCACGACGGTCGCCAATCTGCGCGTCGCGACGAGCGAGAGCTGGCGCGACAAGCAGTCCGGCGAGCAGCAGGAGCGCACCGAGTGGCACCGCGTGGCGCTCTTCGGCCGACTTGGGGAGATCGCCGCGGAATACCTGCGCAAGGGCTCGCAGGTCTACATTGAGGGATCGCTGCGCACCCGCAAGTGGCAGGACAAGCAGGGCACCGAGCGCTATACGACCGAGATCGTCGCGAATGAAATGCTCATGCTCGGCGGCCGAAGCTCAGGCGCAAGCGCGGCCGCACCGGACGCGCCCCGTGCGGACGTCGCCGAGCCGGCGGCACGGGCCGGCAACGACTTCGACGACGATATTCCCTTTTAGCTTGCGCAGGGCGCACATTGCCCGTATGCCCGGCCGCTTTTTCATCAAGACCTTTGGTTGCCAGATGAACGAGTACGACTCCGCACGGATCGCGGACGTGCTCGCGGCGGACTGCGGCTTCAGCCCCACCGAGGATGCCGCCGAAGCGGATCTGCTGCTGATGAATACCTGCTCGGTGCGCGAGAAGGCGCAGGAGAAAGTGTTCTCGCTCCTCGGGCAGTGGCGGCGCATGAAAGCAGCACGTCCGCAAGTGATGATCGGCGTCGGCGGCTGCGTCGCAAGCCAGGAGGGAGAGGCGATCTGCGAGCGCGCGCCCTTCGTCGATCTCGTCTTTGGCCCGCAGACTCTGCACCGCCTGCCCGAGATGATTGCGCAGCTGCGGCGCACCGGGCGTGCGGTCGTCGACGTGAGCTTTCCCGCGATCGAGAAATTTGACGAGCTGCCTGCGCCGCGTGCGGCGGGCGCGAGCGCCTATGTCTCCATCATGGAAGGCTGCAGCAAGTACTGCAGCTTCTGCATCGTCCCGTATACCCGCGGCGATGAGGTGAACCGCCCGTTTGCGGCGGTGCTTACGGAAGTTCGCGAGCTCGCCGCGCAGGGCGTGCGCGAGGTCACGCTTTTGGGGCAGAACGTCAATGCCTACGCCGGGCGCACGCCAGACGGCGTGGTCGCTGACCTTGCGACCCTCATTCATTACATCGCGGCGCTGCCGGGCATTGAGCGCATCCGCTTCACCACCTCGCATCCGCTCGAGTTCACGCCGAGCCTCATCGAGGCGTTCGCCAGCATCCCCAAGCTCGCCAGTCATTTGCATCTGCCGGTGCAGAGCGGCTCGGATCGGATCCTCGCGCTCATGAAGCGCGGCTACACGGCGCTCGAGTACAAGGAGAAGATCCGCCAGGTGCGTGCGGTGCGGCCCGACATCACCGTGTCATCGGATTTCATCATCGGCTTTCCCGGCGAGAGCGAGCGCGATTTTCAGGCGACGCTCGCGCTGGTAAAGGACGTGGGTTTCGATCAATCCTTCAGCTTCATCTATAGCCGCCGTCCGGGCACGCCGGCGGCGTCTTTGCCCGACGAGGTCGCCGCCGACGTCAAGCTCGAGCGGCTCGCGCGCCTGCAGGCGCAGCTCGATCTGCAGGAGCGCGCGATCAGTCAAAGCATGGTGGGCAGCGTGCAAAGGGTGCTGGTCGCCGCGCCCGCCAAGAAGAATCCGGCGGAACTGAGCGGCCGCACGGCCAACAACCGCTGGGTCAACTTCGCCGGCCCGGCGGGCCTCATGCACCATTTCACCGACGTCATCGTGACGGATGCGCTGCGCCACACGCTGCGCGCTCGCCTGCACGCCGCCGCCGATGCAGCCTAAGCCCGTGGCCGCCGTAGCCGCCGCGCGTCCGCGCGAATTCCTGCTCGAGCCCGCCGACAATGCGCGCCTTGCGAACCTGTGCGGGCCGCTCGATGAGCATCTGCGCCTGGTCGAGGTGCGCCTCGATGTGGAAATCCGCCGCCGCGGCGACAACTTCCGCATCAGCGGCGAGCGCGCCGGCAGTGCCGAGGAGGCGCTGCGCGCGCTCTTCAGCCTCACCGCGGTCGAAGCCGTGACGCCCGAGCGGGTGCATCTGGCGCTGCGCGAGCAGGAGCTCGGGGCGCCGACCGCGGCCGCTTCCGAGGATGAGCTCACGGTGCGTCTGCCGCGCGGCGCAATCCGCGCGCGCGGCGCGCATCAGCGCGATTATCTCTCCCAGATCCGCAGCAGCGATCTCACCTTCGGCATCGGTCCTGCCGGCACCGGCAAGACTTATCTTGCGGTTTCCTGTGCGGTCGAGGCGCTGCAGGCGGACCGCGTGCGCCGCATCGTGCTGGTGCGGCCGGCGGTGGAGGCGGGCGAGCGCCTCGGGTTCCTGCCGGGCGACATGTCGCAGAAGATTGATCCGTACCTGCGCCCGATGTACGACGCACTCTATGAAATGATGGGCTTCGACCGCGTCGCGCGCTTCATCGAGCGCAATGTGATTGAAGTTGCGCCGCTCGCGTTCATGCGTGGGCGCTCCTTGAATGACTCGTTCATCATCCTCGATGAGGCGCAGAACACGACCATCGAGCAGATGAAGATGTTCCTCACCCGCATCGGCTTCGGCTCGCGCGCCGTGGTCACCGGAGATGTGACGCAGACGGATCTGCCGGCCGGACGCCAGTCGGGCCTGCGGCACGTCGTTGACGTGCTGCGCGGCGTCGACGGCGTCGCGTTCACCTTCTTTGATGCCCAGGACGTCGTGCGCCATCCGCTGGTGCAGCGCATCGTGCGCGCCTACGAGGCGCGCGGCGAGTCGACATGAGGCGCGCTGCGCAGCTGCAAGTGACGCGCCGTGCGCGCATCTGGTCGCCGCCGGCCGCAGAGCTCACTGCCTGGGCGCACGCGGCGCTCGGGCGGCGCGCGCACGGAGCGCAGCTGGCAGTGCGCGTCGTGGGAACGCAGGAGAGCCGCCGCCTGAACGCCCATTATCGTGGCACGGATGCGCCCACCAACGTGCTGTCGTTTCCCGCAGCGGCGCTGCCGCGCGCAGCCGGACGCGCTCCGCGGCCGCTTGGCGACCTTGTGATCTGCGCGCGCGTGCTGCGGCGCGAAGCGCGCGTGCAGGGCAAGAGCCTGCGCGCGCACTGGGCGCACCTCGTCGTGCACGGCGCGCTGCATCTCATCGGCTACGACCATGAACGCACGCGCGATGCGCGGCGCATGGAGCGGCGCGAGATCAGCGTGCTCAAGCGCTTAGGGTTTGACAACCCGTACCGGAGCGCGTGATGTCGAAGGACACGAGCACCACGGGCCGCTGGCTGAAGAAGCTCACGCAAAGCCTCTCCGGCGAGCCGCAGGACCGCGCCGAGCTCTTGACGCTGCTGCGCGAGACGGCGGAGCGCGGACTTGTGGATGCCGATGCGCTGGAGATGCTGGAGGGAGTGCTCGCGGTCGCCGACCTGCAGGTACGCGACATCATGGTGCCGCGCATCCAGATGGTGTCCGTGCGGCGCGACGATCCGCCGGCGCGCATCCTGCCGATCGTCATTGAATCGGGCCATTCGCGCTTTCCGGTGATGGACGCCGATCGTGACGACATCGTCGGGATCCTGCTCGCGAAGGATCTCTTGCGGCACTTCGCCGCCAATGCGCGCGCCAGCTTCGACATCCGCGAGTACATGCGTCCGGCGGTGTTCGTCCCGGAGGCGAAGCGGCTCAACGTGCTGTTGAAGGAGTTTCGCCGCAACCGCAATCACATGGCGATCGTCGTCGATGAGTACGGCGGCGTCGGCGGGCTCGTCACCATTGAGGACGTCATCGAGCAGATCGTCGGCGAGATCGACGATGAATTTGACGTCGAGGACGACCACAACATCCGCCCCGAAGATGCGCGCCATTTCACCGTGCGCGGCGTGACGCGCATGGAAGAGTTCAACGAATACTTCGGCACCGCCTTCGCCGAGGAGGGCTTCGATACGATCGCGGGGCTCGTGATGAAGCATCTCGGACGGCTGCCGCGCCGCGGCGAGTTCCTCAACATTGATGGCTTCGAGTTTCGCGTGGCGCGCGCCGATAGGCGCCGCGTGGACTCGCTGCGCGTCACGGCGCCGCGCGACATCGCCCCTCCCGAGGAACGCTCGGCGTGAGCGCAGTTGCCGCTGCGAGCGCGCTTGCGCGCGCGCGCGCCTATGGGCCGCGCTGGGCGCTGCTGGCGGCGCTCGCAGCAGGGAGCCTGCTCGCCTGCGCGTTTGCGCCGCTTGGCTGGTGGCCGCTTGCGATTCTGTGTCCGGCCGTACTCATGGCGCTGTGGCAGGGCGCAACTCCACGTGCGGCCGCGCAGCTCGGCTTCTGTTTCAACGCCGGCACTTTTGCCGCGGGGACCTACTGGCTCTATACCAGCATCCACACCTTCGGCGAGGCTCCGCCGTGGATCGCCATCGCGCTCATGCTCGCGCTCGTTGCAATCATGGGCGCGTATCAGGCGCTGCTCGGCTGGTTCGTGGCGCGCTGGCTGCCACGCACGGGCGCACTCCTGTGGCTCGTGGGCTTGCCGGCGGCGTGGCTTCTCATGGAGTGGTGGCGCGGCTGGTTTCTCACCGGCTTTGCGTGGCTCTCGCTCGGTTATTCGCAGACCGATACCTGGCTTGCCGGCTTCGCCCCGCTCGCCGGCGTCTACGGCATAAGCGCGCTCCTGCTCCTGCAGGCGGGCGCGCTCGTGACGCTGCTGCGCGGCGCACGCGGCGCGCGCATCGCGGCCGTCGTGATCCTGCTTTTGCCGTGGCTTGCAGGCTTCGGGCTGGTGCGGGTTGAGTGGACGCGCGCCAGCGGGCAGCCGGTGGGCGTCGCCGTCATCCAAGGTGCGATCCCGCAGGATCAAAAATGGCTCGATGCCAACCGCGACACGACCTTGCGCCTGTACCGCGAGCTCACCGCGCGCGCGCTCGGTACGCCGCTCATCGTTTGGCCGGAGTCCGCCCCGCCCGATCTTGCCAATAATCTGACCGACTACCTGGGCACCGAATTCAGCATGGCGAGCGCGCACGGTTCAGCGCTCGTGCTCGGCGTGGTGCGCGCCTCCGACGACGGTGAGCGGTATTTCAACTCTGTGCTGGCGCTCGACGCCAAGCAGATCAATTGGTACGACAAGAGTCATCTCGTGCCGTTTGCCGAGTTTTTCCCGGTGCCGGGCTTCGTGCGCTCGTGGTTGCGGCTGCGCAATCTGCCCTACGAGGACTTTACCCGCGGCGCGGCGCTGCAGCCGCCCCTGCCGGCGGCGGGGCTCAGGCTTGCGACGACGATCTGCTATGAGGACGCCTACGGCAGCTCACAGCTGCCGCTGCTGGGGCAGGCCGACGCGCTCGTCAACGTCACCAACGACGCCTGGTTCGGGCATTCGAGCGCACGCCACCAGCATTTCCAGATTGCGCGCATGCGCGCCATCGAGGCACAGCGCTACCTCGTGCGCGCCGCGAATGACGGGATCTCGGGCGTCATCGGGCCGCACGGCGAAGTCATCGCACGAGCTCCGGAGTTCACACCCTACGTGCTGCGCGCGGCCATTACCGCCCGCTCGGGCGTGCCGCCCTACGCCCATGCCGGCAACTGGCCGGTGCTGTGCCTGGCGCTCGCAGCGCTCGGCGTTGCCGCGCTGCGGCATCGCCTGCGGACTTGAAATCGAGCGGCGCCGGACATAACTCGCTCACATGCATACATCCCTATGCCGGCGGAACCTCTACAATGCATTTGAGTCTATTCCTGCATAGATCTGTAAGTCCCCAGTTTGATTCAATTTGGAGCACCGCATGAGCCCGTTTTCCCCGGCCTTTAGGGCCGTCTATGCCGGTTTGGTTGCCATCTTGCTGAGCGCCTGCGTCGGCGATTCGACCGCCCAGACCGCAAGCCCACCCGCCGCCAAAGCCGCTCCCGCGGTGCCGACGGTCCCCGTCACCCCCAGCACGCACTATGCCCTGCCGGACTTCGCGCCTCTCGTCGAGCGCTACGGCCCCGCGGTCGTCAACATCCAGGTCGTCGAGCGTGCGCAAAACTCCCCTGAGGCCGGCCAGCAGGGCGAAGAGGATCCGTTCTCCGACTTCTTCCGCCGTTTTGGGATCCCGGCGCCGCAGATGGGGCCGCACGGCGGCAATGCACAGCCGACACATGGTGAGGGCTCGGGCTTCATCGTCACTCCTGACGGCTACATTCTCACCAATGCGCACGTCGTCGCCGACGCGGACACCGTGACCGTGCGCCTGACCGATCGGCGCGAGTTCAGCGCGAAGGTGATCGGGATGGATACGCGCACGGACGTCGCGGTCATCAAGATCAATACCAATAGCTCCCTGCCCACCGTGCGCATCGGCAACCCCGCCTCCCTCAAGGCCGGTGAATGGGTGCTCGCAATCGGCTCGCCATTCGGTTTCGACAACAGCGCCACCGCAGGCATCGTCAGCAATATCGGACGCTCACTGCCGGGCGAGGACGGCAACGGCTACGTGCCCTTCATTCAGACCGACGTGCCGGTCAACCCCGGCAACTCCGGCGGCCCGCTCTTCAACATGCAAGGCGAAGTGGTGGGCATCAACTCGCAGATCTTCAGCCGCACCGGCGGCTACATGGGGCTGTCCTTCGCCATCCCCATCGATGTGGCGATGGACGTGCGCGAGCAGCTGGTGAAGAGCGGCCACGTCACCCGCGGACGCATCGGTGTCACGATTCAGGACGTCAACGCGCAGCTGGCGGAGTCCTTCGGTCTTGACCGGCCGCGCGGCGCGCTCGTGAGCTCCGTGCAGAGCGGCAGCCCCGGCGAAAAAGCGGGCCTCAAGCCGGGCGACGTCGTAGTCGGCGTCAACGGCCACGCGATCGAGCGTTCCTCCGAGCTGCCCGCGATCATCGCGCGCATCAAGCCGGGCAGCGATGCCGAGCTTGATATCTGGCGCGGCGGCAAACAACAGGAAGTCGCCGTGAAAGTGGCGCTCCTTGATGAACAGCAGGTGCGCACGGCGTTCCACGGCGGCCGCCATGGCGATGAGGAGAGTCAGCTGGGTCTTGCGGTGCGTCCGCTTGCCCCGCAGGAGAAGCAGCAGGCGGAAACCGACGGCAGCCTCGTCGTCGAACACGTAAGCGGTCCTGCCGCTGCGGCGGGCGTGCAGCCCGGCGATATCATCCTCGGGGTCAACGGCAAACGCGTGAAGTCTATCGAGGAGCTGCAGAGCGCGACCAAGGCTCTCGGCAAGAATGTGGCACTGCTGATCCAGCGCGAGAATGCACAGATTTTCGTGCCGCTGCGATTGAGCTGAGTCAGGGCGAGACATCTCCACTATCATGTGCGGATGCACGAGAGCTATGACCCGGCAGCCATAGAGGCCGCTGCCCAGGCTGATTGGAACGCGAGTGATGCCTATCGCGTCGTCGAATCCGGCGGCGGCGCGAAGTTCTATGCCTGCTCGATGTTGCCGTACCCTTCCGGCAAGCTGCACATGGGCCATGTGCGCAACTACACCATCAACGATGTGATGAGCCGCTACATGCGCATGAAGGGCTTCAATGTCCTCATGCCCATGGGCTGGGATGCCTTCGGCCTGCCGGCCGAGAACGCCGCGATCGAACAGGGCATCGCACCCGCGGTATGGACGCGCCAGAACATCGCCGACATGAAGGCGCAGATGCAGCCTCTCGGGCTTGCATTTGACTGGTCGCGGGAGGTCACCACCTGCGATCCGGACTTCTACAAATGGAACCAATGGTTCTTTTTGAAGATGCTCGAGCGCGGTGTTGCGTACAGGAAGACGCAGACCGTCAACTGGGATCCCATCGACAACACGGTGCTGGCAAACGAGCAGGTGATCGACGGACGCGGCTGGCGCTCGGGCGCTATCGTTGAGAAGCGCGAGATTCCGGGCTACTACCTGCGCATCACGCAGTACGCCGAAGAGCTCCTCGACGGCGTCGTCAATAAACTCGACGGCTGGCCGGAGCGCGTGCGGCTCATGCAGATCAACTGGATCGGCAAGAGCGACGGCGTCAACTTCGGCTTTCCATACATGCTCGCGGGCGCGCAGCGCCTGCTGCGCGTGTTCACGACACGCGCCGACACCATCATGGGCGTCACTTTCTGCGCCGTCGCACCCGAACATCCTCTCGCCGAACACTGTGCCCGAGGCAATCCCAAGCTTGCTGCGTTCATTGCCGAGTGCAAGCGCGGCGGGGTGTCCGAAGCGGAACTTGCGATGGCGGAAAAGCAGGGCATGGCGACGGGCTTCTTCGTCACCCACCCCCTCACCGGCAAGGCGGTCGAGGTGTGGGTCGGCAACTATGTGCTCATGGCCTATGGCGAGGGCGCGGTGATGGGCGTGCCGGCGCACGATGAGCGTGATTTTGCCTTCGCCAAGCGCTACGGGCTGCCGATCAGGCAGGTGATTGCGGTTCCCGGCCGAGAGCACTCGAGCGATACCTGGCAGGACTGGTACGCCGCTGCGGGCGACGGCTATCTCGTCAATTCAGGCAAGTACGACGGCATGACGCCCTCCCAGGCCGTGACTGCGATCGCCGTGGATCTAGCCGCACTTGGCCTCGGGCAGATGCAGACCACCTACCGGCTGCGTGACTGGGGCATCAGCCGCCAGCGCTACTGGGGCACGCCGATCCCCATCATTCATTGCGCTGCCTGCGGCGCGGTGCCCGTGCCCTACGAGGATCTGCCGGTCATCCTGCCCGAGGATCTGGTGCCGGATGGCTCCGGCAATCCGCTCAACAAGGATGAACGCTTCCTCGCCTGCGCCTGCCCCCGCTGCGGCGCGGGCGCGCGTCGCGAGACCGACACGATGGATACCTTCGTCGACTCGTCCTGGTACTACATGCGCTATTGCTCGCCCGATGCGCATGCGGCGATGGTCGATGCGCGCAATGATTATTGGATGCCGATGGATCAGTACATCGGCGGGATCGAGCATGCGGTGCTGCATCTGCTGTACGCGCGCTTCTGGACCAAGGTCATGCGCGACATGAAGCTGGTGAAGTTCGATGAGCCTTTCACGCGGCTCTTTACCCAGGGCATGTTGCTCAACGAATGCTTCTACCGCGAGGAGGAGTCAGGCAAGAGGCGCTGGTTCTATCCGAGCGAAGTCGATGTGCAGTACGACGAGCGCGGCAAGCCGCTCGGCGCGGTGGCGTGCGCGGATGGCCTGCCGGTGGGGCTCGGCGGCATCGAGAAGATGTCGAAATCGAAGAACAACGTGGTCGAGCCGCGTCACGTCATGCAGAAGTACGGCGCCGACACCGCGCGCTTCTTTTCCATGTTCGCAGGCCCGCCCGATCAAAGCGCAGTCTATTCGGAGAGCGGCATTGAAGGCGCCTACCGCTTCCTGCGGCGCCTGTGGGCCTACTGTCATGCCGAGCGCGAACTCTTGCAGGCGCCGAGCGGGACACGGGTGGACGGATCTGCCGATACGGGCGCGTACCGCATGCTGCGGCGCCAGATCCACCTGGCGCTGCAGCAGGCGGATTTTGATTATCGGCGCCTGCAGTACAACACGGTCGTCTCCGCGTGCATGAAAATGTTGAACGCGCTCGAGGCGGCCGGCCTGCCCACGGGCAGCGACGCGGCGCGCGGCGCAACGGCCGCCGTGTTGCGCGAGGCCGTGGGGATCCTGCTGCGCGTGTTGTACCCCGTGGTGCCGCATGTCACGCACGTGTTGTGGCGGGCGCTCGGCTACCGCGCGCTCCATGGCGAGCTTCTCGTGGCTCCGTGGCCGCAGGTGGACGCGCGGGCGCTCGAGCAGGATACGATGCAGATCGTCGTGCAGGTGAACGGCAAGCTGCGCGGCCGCGTCAATATTGCGGTGAGCGCCGATGAGAGCGCGGCCAAGGAGGCGGCGCTCGCCGATGCGCACGTCATGAAGTTCGTGGGCGACAAGCCTCTGCGCAAGGT
>Ga0302324_100004106_pt1 | contig 32460 bp, 26 predicted proteins | sample Palsa_T0_1_FD_201949 | JGI IMG/M metagenome (GOLD analysis project Ga0302324, IMG submission 201949) | Peat permafrost microbial communities from Stordalen Mire near Abisko, Sweden - Palsa_T0_1 | ecosystem: Environmental > Terrestrial > Soil > Palsa > Peat permafrost | place: Sweden: Abisko... | reverse complement strand
CCTAAAAACGCCGAAGAGCGACGGCGTGCCGCGATGCTTGCCGTCAAATTTCCCACCTGCGCTCTCGCGGTACTGGATTTCGACGTGCAACACTGGAACGAACTCGCCGGCGGAACCGGTGCGCTCATAGATTTCATTCAGCCCAAGGACTGCAAAGCGAATTGAAATTCAACGCGCGGCGCTGCGTTCCGCGAGCGCAAGCTTGCGCCAGCCGAACGCCGCTTCGGGCACTGCGTCGCCCATCATGCGTGCCGAGCGTTCGGCGATGAGTTGGCCTCCCATCGCTTCATAGAAAAAACGCACAGGATTGCGCGCATGCGCCCAGATCACACAGGTCGAAAATCCGCGAGTCAGCAGCGCGTCAAACGCAGCTCGCAGAAGGGATCGTCCGGCGCCGTATCCGAAAAAAGCCGGGTCGACATAGAGCGTGTAGATTTCACCATCGAAGCCGAGCCCGCGGTCGCGCGCCGGTCCAAAACTCGTCATACCGACAATGCCGTACTTTTCGTTCTCCGCGACAAGCACCTGTTCGCGACCGCGCGCGCGGATCGCAGCGTGCCAACGTGCGGCTTGCCCCTTCGGTGTCATGGCACAGAGAAGCCGCACAGGAAGAATCGCGGGATAGGTATCGTGCCAGGATTCGATATAGACGCGCGCGACATTCCCCGCGTCTTCGGGCCGCGCCTGTCTCACCGCGATAACCAACTCGTCCATGAGCAAAGCTTGGCCGATACCGACCACACCCGGCAAGCATTTCCTGCCGGTTTCGCGCACCCAAATCGAAAGTCGCGAACTAAAAAGTCGGCGATTCGTGGTGTTCCGGGTGCTCAACCAGGCCCTGGATTGCGACCGCCAGTTGGCGGTTCGATAGCGGGATTGTGACACACGCGCGCAACCGCGCAGATGCTCTTTGGGTTCGCGCCAAACGGGTTTATGATATTTTTCAGATGGTTGTGACCGATTCTGCCCCGCTTGGGATGCGATCGGGCGATCGAGCGGTGTCAAAAAAACAAGGGTGGGAATGCGGGAAGGCCGGTCGCGCAGAGCGCGTGCGGGCTTTTCCGCACAGGTAAGGCATGGAGGAACAAAGGTGGACACATAGGGATTGCCCTGCGGGGCAGTGAGACGATTTTTGTGGGCGGAGGGATCATCTGTCTTGTCATGTTCGCGAACTAGCACGATCTTTAGTCGTGGAGGCGTGCGTGACGTACAAGGAGTGGCAGCGATGAATACGCTGGACGTCTTCGATATTTTCTCCCGGGACTACGCCAAAGAGCGTCTGGAAACGATGAGCCTGCGCGACTGGCTGCTGGCGGCGCGCGATGACAAGATGCTTTACGCAGGCCCCGCCGAGCGCATGGTGGCGGCGATCGGCGAAGCCGAACTCTTCGATACCGCGCAGGATTCCAGGCTCGGGCGTATTTTCTTCAACCGCACCGTCAAGATCTATCCGGCCTTCGAGGGCTTCTTCGGAATGGAGGATACGATCGAGCGCATCGTGGGCTACTTCAAACACGCGGCCCAGGGCCTCGAGGAAAAGCGCCAGATTCTCTACCTGCTAGGCCCCGTCGGCGGCGGTAAGTCGTCCTTGGCCGAACGGCTCAAGGATCTGATGGAGAAGTATCCCATCTACGTGCTCAAGGCGGGCGATGAGATCAGTCCAGTCTTCGAGTCGCCACTCGGGCTGTTTCGCTCAGCGGAACTGGGTTCGCTGCTCGCCGATCGCTACGGCATCGAGCGCCACAGGCTTACCGGCGTCATGAGCCCTTGGGCCGTCAAGCGTCTCGACCAGTTCGGCGGCGACATTTCAAGGTTTGAGGTCGCGCGCGTCTGCCCCTCGAAACTGCGCCAATTCGCGATCGCCAAGACCGAGCCGGGCGACGAAAACAATCAGGACATCTCCTCGCTCGTCGGCAAGGTGGATATTCGCAAGCTTGAACATTTCAGCCAGAACGATCCGGACGCCTATTCCTTCTCGGGTGGCCTTTGCCGGGCCAATCAGGGGCTCCTGGAATTCGTCGAGATGTTCAAGGCGCCGATCAAGGTGCTCCATCCCCTACTGACCGCGACGCAGGAAGGCAACTATATCGGCACCGAAACACTGGGGCCCATTCCCTTCAACGGCACCATTCTGGCGCATTCGAACGAATCCGAATGGCAGGTGTTCAAGGCCAACCGCAGCAACGAAGCGTTTCTCGATCGCATATGTGTCGTAACGGTGCCTTATGTCCTGCGTGTCACCGAGGAAGCTGGCATCTACCGTAAACTGCTGAAGGCGAGTGAGCTCGATTCCGCGCCGTGTTCGCCCGAGACGCTGGAGATATTGGCGAAATTCTGCGTCATGACTCGCCTCAAGGAACATGAAAATTCCAATATCATTTCCAAGATGCGGGTCTATGACGGCGAAAAGCTCAAGGACACCGACCCCAAAGCCAAAACGCTGCAGGAGTACAGAGATGCGGCCGGCGTCGACGAAGGCATGAACGGCATCTCCACCCGCTTCGCTTACAAGACGCTCTCGGAAACATTCAACTACGACGTGACCGAAGTCGCGGCCGATCCGGTGCATCTGATGTATGTGCTGGAACAGGCGATACGGCGCGAGCAATTCTCCGATGAAACTGAGAAGAAATATCTCGAATTCATCAAAGCGGATCTGGCGCCGCGTTATGCCGAATTCATCGGCAAGGAAATCCAGAAGGCCTATCTCGAATCCTACGGCGAATACGGCCAAAACCTCTTCGACCGTTACATCGCCTATGCCGACGCATGGATCGAAGACCAGGACTACAAAGATGCCGATACGGGACAATTGCTGGACCGTAGCGCGCTCGACAACGAATTATCCAAAGTCGAGAAGCCGGCGGGGATCGCCAATCCGAAGGATTTCCGCAACGAGGTCGTTAAATTCGCTTTGCGATACAGGGCCGTCAATGACGGCCAGAATCCGGCTTGGACAGCCTACGAGAAAATCCGCAATGTGATCGAAAAGCGGATGTTCAGCCAGGTTGAGGATCTTCTCCCAGTTATCAGTTTCGAGTCCAAGAAGGACACCGACACGCAGACCAAGCACAACGAGTTCGTCAAACGTATGCTGGCGCGCGGTTACACGCCGCGACAAGTGCGCCGGCTGGTCGAATGGTACATGCGCGTCAACAAGGCCGGATGATACGGTGTGCGCCGTGGCGGAGGCAGGCCATGACGCGTGAACCTGGAAACCAAGACCGGACCAAGATCGCGGACGCGTTTCCATATATGGGCGAGCTATGAGTCATTTTATCGACCGCCGCCTGAATCCCAAGGGCAAGAGCCTCGGAAATCGGCAGCGTTTTCTGCGCCGTGCACGCGCGCAGATCCGCGAGGCTGTACAAAAAACGCTGAAGGATGCGACGGTCGCCGATGTCACAAAAGAGCGAAAGGTCAAGATATCCACCAAAGGCACTCGTGAGCCGCGCTTTCGCCTCGCCCCCGGAGCCGGCGGCGAACACGATTTCGTCCTCCCCGGCAACAAAGAATTCGTTTCCGGGGATGAAATAAAAAAGCCGCGTGCGGGCGAAGACGGCGGGCGCGGCAAGCAAGCGAGCGATTCGGGCGACGGCGAGGACGATTTCGAATTCACCATGAGTCAAGACGAGATTCTCGACATTTTCTTCGAGGATCTCGAATTGCCGAATCTGGTGCGCACCACGCTCAAAGAAACCCCGAGCCGCACATGGAAGCGTGCGGGTATCACGACTTCGGGTTCGCCCACGCAAATCAATCTCTTGCGCACCATGCGGAACGCCTTCGGCCGTCGCCTCGCGCTCAAACGGCCGAAGCCTACGGATATTGAGGCGCTCGAAGCACGTCTCGACGCACTCGAACACGAAACGCCGCAGACAGAGGAATCACAAAGAAAGGTAGCAGCGCTCAAGGAAAAACTTGAAAAGGCGATTGCGCGGCGTAAATGGATCGCCTTCATCGATCCGCTCGATGTACGATTCAACGCCTTTTCCGAGCAGCCGGTGCCGACTAGTCAGGCCGTGATGTTTTGCCTCATGGACGTGTCGGGCTCGATGGGGGAGCGCGAGAAAGACCTGGCCAAGCGCTTCTACGTGCTGCTGCACCTGTTCCTGAGGCGGCGCTACGAGCGCGTCGACATCGTATTCATACGTCATACCCATGATGCGCAGGAAGTGGACGAACAAGAGTTCTTCCACTCCCGCCAATCCGGGGGCACCATCGTCTCGACTGCGCTCGACAAAATGCTGGAAATCCAGAAGGAGCGTTACGCGAGCGCCGACTGGAATATTTACGTGGCGCAGGCCTCCGATGGTTACACGCAGTCCGGCGATGCGCGGCGCTGCGTCGAAATGCTGAATGAACAGATCATGCCACTTTGTCAGTATTACGCCTATATCGAGATTCTGGACGAGCGAGAGATGGAGGTATTCGCCAGCGAAGATTCCGGCGCGGAACTGTGGCGGGCATATCGCATGGTCTGCGGTCAATGGCCGAATTTTGCGACAAAAAGAATATCTAAGCCGGCGGATATTTTTCCGGTCTTTCGCGAATTGTTCCGGAAGGCGGAGGCGGGATGACGATGCGTGGCGCCCCTCTCTTCACGGAAGCGGAATGGGATTTCGGAATGCTCGACCGAGTCTACCGGGCGATCGAAGAAATCGCGCTCGGAGAACTCAAGCTCGACGTCTATCCCAATCAGATCGAAGTAATCTCGTCCGAGCAGATGCTAGACGCCTATTCGTCGCTCGGCATGCCTCTCATGTACCGTCATTGGTCGTTCGGCAAACTGTTTGCACGCGAGGAACAACTTTACCGGGGCGGTCATAGCGGCCTTGCCTACGAGATCGTCATCAACTCGAATCCGTGCATTTCCTACCTCCTGGAGGAAAATACGATGACGATGCAGGCGCTCGTCATCGCGCATGCGGCGTTCGGCCACAATCATTTTTTCAAGAACAATTATCTGTTCCGGCAATGGACGAATGCCGAGGGTATCCTCGACTATCTCGCCTTTGCCAAGCGCTATATTGCAGCCTGCGAAGACCGCCACGGGCGCGACGAAGTGGAATCCATCTTGGATTCGGCGCATGCGCTGATGGATCAAGGCGTATTCCGCTATCGCCGTCCGCCGAAACCGTCCAAGGAACGCGTTCTCGAAAAACGACGCCGTCGCACCGAATATGCCGAGGGTTCGCGCAACGAACTCTGGCGGACCCTGCCGGCCGGCATCGAACCACCCGGCGCTCCGCCGGCGCTTGATCCGGAAGAAGATTTTTCCAGCGACATGAAATTGCCAGAGGAAAATCTTCTGTATTTTCTCGAAAAGCATTCGCCGGCACTGCGGCCGTGGCAGAGGGAACTTTTGCGTATTGTGCGCAATCTCGCGCAATATTTCTATCCGCAGCGCCAGACAAAAGTGATGAATGAAGGCTGCGCGACATTCGCCCACTACACCATTATGAACATGCTTTACGACCGCGGGCTCATTGGCGAGGGCTCGCTGCTCGAATTTCTTCACAGCCATACAAGCGTCGTGTTCCAGCCGGAGTTCAACGACCGCCGTTATAGCGGTTTCAACCCCTATGCTCTCGGCTATGGAATGATGGCGGATATAAAGCGTATCTGCGAGTCGCCCACGGCGGAGGACCGCGACTGGTTTCCGCAATTTGCGGGCACAGGCGATTGCATGGCAACGCTCAAGGATGCCTGGGCCAATTACCGCGATGAGAGCTTTATCGAACAGTTCCTAAGCCCAAAGCTCATTCGCGATTTCCGCCTGTTCGGCCTCCACGACAAGGCGGAAGACCCAACCTACCGCGTTTCGGCCATTCACGACGAACAGGGCTACCGGCGCGTCCGTTCCTCATTGGCCCGGCAATACGATGTCGGCATCGCCGATCCCAACATTCAGATCACGGGCGCCGATCTTGAAGGTGACCGCAAGCTTCTGATCGAACATCGGGCACATCACGGGATTCGGCTACATGGTCCGACGAGGGAACTTGTCTGCGCACATATCGAACGCCTGTGGGGCTATGAGGTCGTGTTCAGGGAAGTGACGGAAGACGGTTGAGCGGACTGCCCGGCAAGATGAGAAATAGCCCCTATCTGCTCGCAAAAGTAGCGAAACCACCCAAATTCACGAGATGTGCCGCGCGACCGGGCCCATCACCACAGAATGCTGAGCGGACGCGACTTCGGTGCGATGTCCCGTTCCAAGCGTGGGACTGGCGATGGACGCCAGCAGCAGGAAAGCCCAGCCCGCAATCAGCGCGATCGTAAAAGCATTACTGCTGTCAATTTCGTCATTGAATGAACGGCTTAGCACGATACCCTCCGTCATGGACCGACGGCGAACAAGCCCGCCTCAACGGCCATGCACGTCACATAGGCGCCCCCTGCTGCGCTGCAACTGATGCCGGCCATGCACTTCCGGAATGTGTCGAAACCTTGCGGGCTCACTGACAAATACATATTTGCGTCGTCTAAGGGTCGGTCGTTCCGTCCCTTTCCGTACCTTCTCCCCTCCTTCTTCCGGCCCGCCCGTCCAGCTGCGGGGCTGGATATTCCGCGAGATATTAGCCTGACCACGCTTCTGGTAGTAGGAATCCGGCGAGGGGTCTGGCAACGTATTGAATAAGGACTCGCCCAAGTTGTTGGCGCGTTCATTTCAGGAGGTCTTCCATGCGACTTGTAAACGCGTGTGTGATTGCGGCGGTAGCGCTGCTGCCAATCACGGAAGCGGTCCCGGCATTGGCGGGGGTATCGGTGGGCATCAATATCGGCGGTCCGGCACGTGGCCATTTTTATTATGGCCATCGCTACTACCCGTATCGTTGGAACGGCGGCTACTACAACTATTACTATGGGGGCCGCTACTACCGCACTCGGTATTGGTGCGATCGGTTCCATCGCCGTTACTGTTATCGGTAGGTTGAACATCGGGAGGAGCCTCAGGCTTCTCCCGTTTTTTTCTTGCTCGCGGTTGCCCGTCGCTCACCTTCGCGTATGGGTGTGATGGTGTTTGCGACTGTCGTTCAAAAGATGAGCCAAATGAGCGCGCGCCCGATCGATACGGGAACTGCAGATCTTACCGCCAGCATAGAAGACGGGGTCGGCACACTGACCATGAACCGGCCGGAGCGCCGCAATGCGCTCAGCCAGTCGATGCTGCAAGCACTGGCAACAATGCTTGCCGCATTCGAAACCGACCCGGAAGTGGGCTGTGTGGTGCTGACGGGCGCGGGCGGCGCCTTCTGCGCAGGCGGTGACGTCAAGGGGATGGCCGAACAGAATACCGGCGGGGCGCTGCCGGATGTCGACAGTCGTATCCATCTGCAGCGCATCAGCCAGCGCAACACTGCCGGCCGTTTGCACAAGATGCCGAAGCCCACGCTCGCGGCTCTGCCGGGCGCGGCCGCCGGAGCCGGTCTGGCATTGGCCCTAGCCTGCGATCTCCGCATCGCCTCAGAGGATGCCGTAATGACGACTGCCTTCGCGCGCGTCGGGTTTTCGGGCGACTATGGCGGCACCTATTTCCTTTCGCAACTCGTCGGCGCCGGCAAGGCGCGCGAGCTCTATTTTCTGTCGGAACGCGTCAACATGCAGGAAGCGTTGCAATTGGGACTCGTGAATTGGGTCGTGCCCGCGAACGAACTCGAAACCAGAGCCGCAGGCATCGCGCGCCGACTCGCCCGGGGGCCCCGGGCAGCCTATCGCTACATGAAAGAAAACCTCAATCGCGCTGCAGCGGGCGAGGTAGACGAATGTCTGGACCTGGAAGCGACGCATCACATCCACACCGGGTCGACGGAAGATCATCGCGAAGCCGCGCGTGCCTTCGTGGAGAAGCGCGAGCCGGTGTTCAAGGGGCGGTGAGGAGAGTCGAACCCCACCGATATCCAGCGCTACCACCCTATTTCGCTATTGGGATCTCATGCGTTCATCGAGCATAGCGCGGTCTCGGGGGGTCAGCTCCATCGAAGAAGCGGCGGCATATTGTTGCCGCGCCTCGTCATGGTGCCCTGCATAGTCGAGCGCTTCGCCCCATTTTAAATGCAACCGGCCCCAATGGGGCGCATACGCGTTGGCCTCGGAGAACTTCGCGATCGCAAGGTCCGAGCGGTTCTCGGCGATGAGCGCTTCACCCCATTGCTCCAGCGGATCAGCGAAATGCGGGCTTTTCGCATTCGCTTCTCTGAACTTCGCGATAGCGCTCTCGAAATCGCCTTTCGCCAGCAGCATTTGGCCCCATTCGGCGTAGGCGAAAGGCGGGTCAGGTGCTTCGTCAACGGCACGCGCAAACCAGTAATCCGCACCGCCCCAGTTTTTTTTGACCATGTCGATTAGGCCGCGAAAGCGCAGGCACGGGTAGCAATCCAGGGGCGTCCGACCGATAAGAGCGTCGGCGCCCGCGATATCGCCGACTCTCGCTTTCGCATAAGCGACTGCGGGACGCTCCTGCCGCACTTCTATGATCTTCGCAAGCGGAGCGATCGCATTGTCGAAGGAACTCTCGAAGGCCTTCTGCCGCAGAACCACTGCGCCCCAACGTTCGAGTACGAAATCTTCCAGCATCCGGTCGCCGAGCCGATTGGCGGCCGTCTGTGGATCGGTCGCTGGCTCGAAAAGCTTCCAGGCCGCGCTCGCGCCGCCTCCGTCATGCAGCTGCGCCAGGGCATTCGCCATCGTCTCGCGCGCGGTTTCTACACTACTGCCGTATTCCGGGAGCCCGGCCTCTTTTGCGCTCCAGCGCAGCGATTGGTCGTAGTCACCGACATAGCCAGCTAGATTTGCATGTTCATCGGCATCGAGGACGGCGGATGATCGCGCGCTCAGATCCTCCGGCTGCTTGCGCTCGAATGTCCGTACAACCGCGCGTGCCGCATCGAGCGCCTGCTGCGCGTGCCCCAGCGTCTTCGCATTGCTCTCCAGGTTGACGTAGCCGAGAGCCATGTCGGGCATGATTGCGATTGCGTTGCCGGAATAGGCCACGGCGTCTTCGAGATTGCCGTTCGCCGCCGCGAGATTGGCGAGACCGATATAGGCCCATGCCCGTTCGCGCGGCGGCCCTTCGACGATGAGCCGGTCATAGATTTTTTTTACCTCGCCTATTCGTCCAACGTCGGGCACGACGCCGAGCCCGAAGGATACGTAGGCGGCATAGCGATAGGGCTGAGTATCCTTGTAGACCGACTCCGCGGCCTGCTGAATGAGCTTGTCGAGATCGGCGTCATGGCCAAAAAACGTCGCGCCGGCACCGTCGCTTTCGCGGGCGGTAATGGCAATTCCGTCCGCCGTGCGATAGACCTCGCCCGTGATGTGGGTCTCGTGGCCGAGCCAGTTTCGCAGATAGCGATTCACTTCGCCGACCGACACGCCGGTGTCCGGTATCTGAACCTTGATATCGTTGCCCCACTCGTTCGTATAGGAGCTGGGGGAGCGTGCGGACGCCGTGGCCCTCTGCATCGCGGCCAGCTTGTCGAGCATCTGGCTGGCGAAGACCTGCCCCGTCAGCCCTCGTGCGGCGAGATCGGACGGCACGCTGAACGCCTCGATCACGAGCCCGTTATCATGCGCCGCCGACCACAGAGCACCGCCGATCAAGACGGCAACGGCGAACACGACAAGCGCGATCGTCAGTCTGAATGCCACTCCCAGCGCTTCGCCCATATGCTTTAAACGGAACGACCAACGGGTGAGACCTCCTTCCTGTTCGAGCTGCTCGGCCTGGAGCCGGGCCAGTTTCGTCTGCTCGCGTAGAAAAAGGCGCAAATCCTCCGCCATCGAGATATCCGTCGCGCCGGGCGCCGAGCCGCCACGCGCGTCCCGCCGGTCGTTTTCCGTGTCATCAGTCATGCCCAACCCTGAGCCGCCGGGCGAGATTGGCGCGATCGGATTCGCTCAAATCGAGCTTCGCCGCGGCGGCATATTGCGTTCGAGCCTCGCGCTCCCGCCCAATGTAGAGGAGAGCGTCGCCCCACTTGAGATGCAGCCGGCCCCAATTCGGTGCGAATTTGTCGGCCTCCGCGAATTTCGACAGCGCCAGATCTGAGCGACGCTGGGCCATCAGCGCTTCGCCCCATAGTTCCAACGGATCGGCAAAATGCGGGCCTTTGGCATTCGCTTGCCGGAATTTCCCGATCGCGCCTTCCAAATCGCCCTTCCCCAGGAGCATCTGTCCCCAATCGGAATAGGCGAAGGGAAGCGATGGCGCCTGACGGATTGCGACAGCGAACCACCAGCCTGCGGCGCCCCAGTTCTTCGCCAGGGCGTCGATCTTTCCCCGCATGCGAATACAGGTGTAGCAATCCGCGGGCGTCCCAGCGATTGTCGCCCGCGCGCCCACGAGATCTCCCGTCATTGCCTTTGTCAGGGCCAGATAGGCTGTCGGAATTCGCACCACAAAGACGCGAGCGCCGCCGTTTGCGGCGCCCGTCAGCCCGCGCCAGGTCGCGACCGCCGTTTCGTTGGCGGCGAGTGCCTTCGCCCAGTCCTCCAGCCCGACATTCATAAGAGCAATGTTGGTTCTGAGATTGGCGATGTCGTAAGGGTCGTCAAAACGCGGCACGCGCCCCAACACTTCGCGCGCCGCGGCGCCGTCATGATCGAGCGCCCAATCCTGTGCTTCCGTCGCGGCAAGATATTCGCCCTGATGGCGGAAATCCGGCAATCGCGTGCCCGCTTCGTCCTCCCTGGCGGCCGCTCGAAAATCACCGACAAATTCGTCGACATTGGCTTCGGTGATTGAGCCGGAAAGCGCGGCCGCGTCGGGTGTCATGTCAGCGTCTTCGCGGTCATGCAGGATTACCAGGCTGGTGCGCGCCGTGGCGAGGGCCTCCTCCGGATGATCAAGAAACAGGTCCGCGTCGAGGAGGTTGCCCCATCCGGAATATTTCGCCGGATCGGCACGAATGGCGTCGCGTGCCCTCTCCGCGGATTCGACGATGCGCCCCTGGTCGCTGAGCGCGATCGACCAGCCTATATAGGCCCAGGCGCGTTCCGAACGCGAGGCGCTCGCCGCCAGCTTCGCCAATATTGCGATGGCGTCGTCCATCTTGCCATGCTCTTCAAGGTACATGGCGTAGCGATAGGGCTGAGTGCGGGCATAAATCTGTTCCGCCGCTTTTTGGAGCAGCCTATCCAGTTCGTGTTCCGGGCCTTCGAAAGTCGGCGCGGCGTCTGAGCCGGCGCGAGCGGTAACAGCGAGACCCGCCGGCGAGGTATAGACCTCGCCCGTGATGCGGGTCTCGTTGCCGAGCCAGGCGCGCAGATAGCGGTTCAACTCGCCCACCGAAACACCCGTCTCGGGGATTTGCACTTTGATGTCGTCACCCCAATTATTGCTATAGCTGCTGGGTGGGCGAACCGAATCGGTTTCGGCCTGCATTGCGGAAAGATCGTCGAGCAACCGGGAGGCCACCGTCTGTCCGGTCAGGCCGCGCGCAGCCAGGTCGGGGGGGACGCTAAACGCTTCGATTGCGAGGCCATTGTCATGCGCAGCCGACCAGAGCCAGGCGCCCAGGCCGGCAAGAACGAGCGCACCCACAATCACCAGCATGATCTGCAACGCACCGCTCATCTGGTCGTTGAACCGCCGCCATTTCAGATGGGAGATATGGAGCTGACGCTGCTCGTGAAGGCTTTCCATCTGCAGATCGAGAAACCGGCTTTGCTTGTCGGAAAGGTTCGATTGCCGGCGCAGATACTCGCGGCCTTCCTCGGAAGTCCCATTGCCCTGAAATATGCTCAACGCCGGCGCGGCGGCCGACGAAGAGATGTTTACGTCCGGTTCGGCGGTGTCGTCGCCGGAAGGTTCGTCAATCATGCGCTCCTGGCTGCCCCCGCCGCTTCAAATCTGCCCTTTTGGCCTTGCAGCCCGTGCAGTCCAAAAGTATCGCTCCTGCATACGCGACTTGGGAAGCTCAAAACTCCCAAGAAACTGCACCCGATTTCGCCCCCGCCCAATAGATTAAACTGTGGGGACTAAGCTTGCCATTCGATCATAGCGTAGGCACGGAGTGCCAAATCGGGCATTTTCTATCGTCCGTAGAATGGGCTGCCCATCAAATGCTGCGTGAAATTCCAAGTTTCATGGACGAAAAAATCGTTGCCAAGATTGATACGCGCATCAAGGACATTTGCCGGAACCATAAAGTAAACATCCCACTGGCAATCGAGAGCGGCAGTCGGGCATGGGGATTTCCATCACCTGACAGCGACTATGACTGCCGCTTCATCTATGTACGCAGGATGCAGCAATATCTATCTCTTTGGCCAGAGCGCGATGTCATCGAAACGCCTCTGGACAAAATTTTCGACGTCAATGGTTGGGATTTGGGTAAAGCACTAAGGCTTCTGCTCAAAGGCAATGCTGTTGTCATCGAATGGCTCACCTCGCCGATCAGCTACGCTACCGATCTGGAATTTAGGGAAAAGCTCACTGCTTTGGCGCGCGACGTCGTGGACCGGCGGCTCGTGGGGCGACACTATTTGCATTTGGGTGAAAGACAGCGAAGGACTTACTTCCGCGACGGCAAATCAATTTCCCAAAAAAAGATATTCTATGCCTTACGCCCGGCGGCCGCGCTGCGTTGGCTTCGTTACCATCCCCAGGAGGCAGTCGCCCCAATGCATTTTCCAACTCTGCTGACAGAATGTGCTCCGCCGAGCGACGTTTCGGAAATTATCCATGACTTGATTGGCCGCAAAGCCCAGACGCGGGAATTGGGTTCCGAGCCGTTGGCCGAAACGATTCGGCAATTCATTGATACTGAATTTCAATGCGCCCAAGAATTGTTCGAGGCGCAACCCAGTTCGGCATCACCCGAAGCACGGCAGCGCTGTGATGATTTTTTTGTCGCTACCCTGCGGCGTTTCGAATAAGGCTCGATTTCGCCAATTCGACCAAGTACTGGAGCGGGCGAAGGGAATCGAACCCTCGTATGCAGCTTGGGAAGCTGCCGTTCTACCATTGAACTACGCCCGCGTGCCCGTCTGCTTAGCACAGGCGGCAGGCGGTGCGAAACCGCCGCGGATCACCGGAGCTTCGCTTCCTCCCTGGCTGGTGACAAGGGCCAGCCGAAAGCCGCATACCTTCCGGCGAACCAGGCGGGATTCGCTATCACATGCTTTCTCAATGCTGGCTGCACATCGGGACGGAAAAAACAGGGACGACCTCTATCCGCAATTTCCTGGCGCAAAACCGGGCGACGCTGCTGGCGCAGGGGTACCTCTACCCGACCGCGGCAGGCGAACCGGGGCATGGCGCGCTGACTGCGTTCGCGCTCGACGATTCGAAAAGCGACAGCACCCGACTGGCGCTGGGCATCGACCGCCCCGATCTCGTGCCCGCATTTCGGCAAGACCTGCTTGCGGCATTCGACAAGGAGATTGCGGCGAGTGGCGCATCCCAGATTATCATGTCCAACGAACTGCTCAGCACACGTCTACGAACAATGGACGAACTGCTACGCCTCGGACAATTCTGCGATCAAATTGCAAGCAACACGAAGGTAGTCGTGTATATCCGTAACCAGGTGGATTTTCTGGTCAGCCGCTACACAAACGTGATCTTGGAAGGGGGGACGGATACATTCCTACACCGTGGCGCACCGCATATGGCCAACTACGCAAAGCTCCTGGAGCGCTGGTCCGAGGTGTTCGGACGGGACAATATTCTCGTACGCCGTTTCGAGCCGGCGGATTTCCGCGACGGAGACCTCCTAGCCGATTTCGCCGGCGAGATCGGCTTCGACGACAGGGGCTTCTTTCGCGCGGTGCGGTCAAACCCGTCGCTCGACGAAGATGGCATCCTGTATCTCCGCGCCCTTAACAAGCTGTTGTCTCCCACCATGACGAAGCGCCTAAGGCCTTATCGCGCACGCATCGCGGAACTTCTCCAGCGTCAGAGCGGAAGCACCAGACTCATGATCTCCAATGAGCTTTCCGATATTATTGAAACTCGCTTCCGGGCTTCGAACGAAGAAGTGTCGCGGCGATATTTCGGCGCACGGTTCCAGCCGCTGTTTTCACCACCCCTCTCGGCGGGTCCGCCCGGCTGGACGCCCAAAGACTCTTTGGACCTCAGTTGCAGGGTCGGCATGACAATCCGGCTGCTGTTTGGTCTTATGGCCGGCGCGAACGCCAACACGTCGTCCATACACCCGATCGCACGAAATTGACCCGGTAAATCCGTCTTCGACGTATAAAGTGAACGTGAAAAGCGTCAGATATGGAAAAGCCTTTTATTTTCTTCGGTGTGTCGCATGTAACGGCGATCATTCTCAGCTTCGTCACGCCGCTCGTGCTCGCGGTGATCGCGCGCGGAGCCCGTACGCGAACTGCGATTCGTTACGCGATGGCTGCACTGCTCGCGCTTAACTGGGCGGCGTGGATGTTTCTTCTTTATAAGAAGGGCTGGCTTGGCATAGGCAATGAATTGCCGCTCAATCTATGTGACTGGGCGACGGCCGCCACTTTCCTGGCGCTTCTGAAACCACGTCAGCGCAACTTCGAGCTCGCCTATTTCTGGGCACTCTGCGGGACCCTTCAGGCGCTTCTCACGCCGGACTGTGTTTACGATTTCCCAAACGTACAATTCATTCTTTTTTTTGTTTATCACGGCGCGATCATTGCTGCCGTTCTTTATCTTGTGTTGGGAGTGGGAATGCGCCCCTTTCTCGCATCGTTCCCGCGTGTCGCGGCGTGGAGTCTTCTCTATGCGGCGACTGCCGGCACCACGGACGCATGGCTCGGCACCAATTATGGTTTTCTTCGGGCAAAGCCCGTGCAACCAACGTTGCTCAACTATCTTTCACCGTGGCCTTACTACCTTCCGGAACTCGTATTCGTAGGAATTGTGTTTATGATCGTCTGTTATGCGCCATTCCTCGCGGTTGATTTATTGAGGGGCAATCTGCGGCCGGCGCGCGCAGGCTGAGACTCGACGCCGCGGCTTTCGCGCTTGCAAAACCGTCTTGGAGCATCATATGGCGGTTTCCGGAGTTCCCGTGCGGCGTTCGGAATGTCCGTCGGAGAACAAAAAAAGCCTACACTTCCGGGCGGGACGCTGTTAGGTCTCGCGTGTAGGGTCGGGATGCCGGAGCGCCGTCCGGCGTCAAACCTTGATCAAGCGAAAATCAACGAAATGGTAGATTTCGAAAGTTTAATCGCAGCCCCCGTCACGCATGACCCGTTTGCATTCGTGATCGTTCCCAAATTCGTGCCGGAAGCGGCGCGCGGGGCAATCGAGCTGGACTATCCCAAGATTGATCGTTCGGGAAGTTATCCGCTCAGCACGCTGTCGTTCGGCCCCTCATTCGAAATGTTGATGGCAGCGCTGACGGGCGAACGGATGACGGAGATTGTCTCGCAAAAATTCGACGTCGATTTGTCCGGCAGGCCTGTGATGGCCACCGTGCGCGGCCAATGCACCGCCCGGGATGGACACATACATACCGACAGCGATACCAAGCTCATAACGCTGCTGCTTTACACCAACAAGAGCTGGGAATGTGGCAGCGCGAGGTTGCGCCTGCTGCGTTCAGCGACCGATCTCGAAGATTACGCGGCGGAAGTGCCACCCGAAGAAGCCACTCTGGTACTTTTCCGAAACGGCCCCAAGGCATGGCACGGCTTTGCACCGTTTCACGGCCAACGCCGTGTGATACAGGTGAACTGGGTTACCGACGACAGCGTAGTAAAACGAGAGGAAGCCCGCCACAGCGTAAGTGCATTTTTCAAGCGGAACCTCTTCAGCCGCTTTCGCGGCAAGATCGCAGACAATGACCCTGCGCATTGAAACGTTCCGCAACGATATCGGCGGCAACGCGATCTACAAGGCACTTTCGCACCCGCTCGCCGCTGAGCCTGGGCGCGCATTGCTAGCGAAGCTGACGGCGAGTGCGTCCATTGCGATCTACGATCCCCATGGCATCGTCGAGGCTTTCGACGCTTTCTATCCGCTCGGCAACGTCGCGCTTTCGGGCTACTTCGTCCAGAGCGCCCTGGATGTAGGCAAAGGCTTCCGCGGCCTCGCGGCACAACCCGTAACTGAACTATCGACCTCGCCCGCTCGTGCCGTTTTCATCGCGACGTTCGACGCACAAAAAGCCTTGGGCCAAATCGACCATCTATTGCTGCCTCACACCGAGTTTTTCAGTTTCGAATCGTTGAAATTGCCCGCCGAGTTGCAAACGGACAAAATGCGCTATCTGAACGCGCTCAACTTCGCCACCAATTTCGCTTTCTTCCGCGACGAAGATGGCCAGCATACGCGCCTCGTTACCGCCAACTACTGGCCACGTTACGGTGCAAAAGAAGTCCGTCTGTGGTGCCGGTTGTTCGGGCAAGATGGTGCGCCGCTCGCGACCTGGATGGAGGATTGCGGCGAGCCCGAAGCGTCGATCGTGATTGACAGTCGCGAGGTGCGCGCACGGTTCGATCTGCCCGCATTCACCGGACAGCTTTTCATCCATGCGGTGGGCGTTGCGGGACACGATACGGTAAAATACGCGCTCGACACGTTCGGCGATGATCCGGAGGTTCTCTCCGCCACGCATGACGCGAATTCCTGGCCATCGAACCTTTATGCGGGGTTGCCTGCGCCTGACCTGGACGAAGAAGTGATTCTTTGGGTACAGAACAGCCATCCGGTTCCCATCGCGGAAGGTGAGATCGGTCTGGCGCGCATGGGGCAGAAACATTCGGTCAGATTTCCCGAGGGCGTCGCGCCGTTCGCCACGCGCGCTATTTGCGTGTCTCAAATGCTACCGGAATTGCACTGGCCCGATCAGATCGAAATCGACGCCGGAAAGCATTTCGTGCGCCCGCGTTATGAAGTCGTGGCGAAAAGCGGCCGCTCCCGCATCGCGCATCCCAATGTAGAGCGCGGGGATCTCACCTACGATCCCCAGCTTGCGAATCTGCGAACGCTCCTGGGCAAAGGGCACATTCTGCCCGCCGCGATCCTGCCGCTGGAAAATTACGCGACGACAGCGTTGCCCACACCCATGGCGACGGAACAGCTCCACCTGCCCGTCATGGCTCTCATCTATGACGCGAGCGGCACGCTCGCCGCCGAACATCGATTCGGCAGGCTCGCCCGCGATCATGCGTCGGCGCTCGACGTGTCCGACCTGTCCCAAGTCCGACTCAAAAGTGGCTACGGTCACCTCGAACTGGTCTACGATTTCGACGCCGGCACCGATGCCGACGGTTGGCTGCATGCACTTTTCCGATATCGCAACCGAAAAAGCGGCCATCAGGCCGAGACGAGCTTCGGTTCCCATATCTTCAACACGGCGCTCACCTATCGCGGCGAACCGCAATCCTATAGCGGCCCGCCTCCAGGGCTTTCGACCCGCCTGTTCCTGCGTGTAGCGCCGCAGCCCTTGGAAACCTTTTGTCATCTGATCTATCCGGTGTCACAATCCTGGCGCGCGCATTCGCACACGACGCTCACCTTGCGCGCGACGAATGGTCAAGAACTGGCGCACCAGAAAGTCGAAATTCCTGCTTCAGGTTCGTTGTTCTGGCGCGTGCGCGAAGTGTTCGACGGCGAGGCCATCGCCGCCGCAGGCAGTCATCCCTATGTCATCGTTCGCGACGAGACCTGCCGGCTCTTTGGATATCACGGCGTGGAAAACACCGAAGGCAGTTTCAGCCTGGACCATATGTTCGGCTTCTGAACGTGGCGCGAAACTTCTCATCCTGCTGGGTGGTGACGGATGGCAAAGCAGGTATGGAAAGCCAGTGCCTGGGCCTGTCCGAAGCGCTCGGGATTAGACCCAATATCAAAAGAATCGCGCTCAAGACGCCATGGCGGCAATTATCCCCTTATCTGCGCCTGGGGCTGGCCCACGCTTTCACCGGCGACCCTCATCCTCTGCAACTGCCTTGGCCCGATCTGCTTATCGCCACCGGCCGGCAGAGCGTACCAGCCTCGCTCTATGTGAGAACGCAGAGCCGTCTTGCGGGCACACCGACGCGCACTGTGCAAATCCAGAACCCGATCATAGCGCCAACGCATTTCGATCTGGTGGTAGCGCCCCTGCACGACAAGTTGAATGGACCCAACGTCATTTCGACGCTTGGTGCGCTGCACCGCGTGACGCCGAAGCGGCTCGCAGACGATGCTGCCGCGCTGCGCGCGCGTGTCGCGCATCTCCCCCTCCCCTATATTGGCGTGCTGATCGGGGGCGCCAACGGCTCCTATCGCCTGGGTACCAGTGAGATTCGCGCAATGGCGCAAAGTCTTTCGGCATTGGCCGCGCGTATGGGCGCGAGCCTTATCATCACACCCTCGCGCCGCACGGGCGAAAACAATGTCGCTATTCTGCGCGACGCGCTTGGCGAAACGCCAGCTTTCCTGTGGGACGGCCAAAGCGAAAATCCATATTATGGAATTCTGGGCATGGCCGATTTTCTGATCGTCACAGCGGATTCGGTGAATATGATCTCGGAAGCCTGCGCTTCAGGGAGACCGGTCTATATTTACGACTTGCCTGGAGGTTCGGAGAAGACAGCTTATTTCCACAGAAAGTTGACGGCGCGAGGGTTGGCCAGAATCTACAATGGTTCGCTCCATGCTTACCCCACACATCCCTTCGACGAGATGGCGCAAGTTGTTGAGGCAATCGAACGGTTGTCCTGAGTCCGATAGCCGCCTTACAACCCCGGACAGCCGAGTTTGCGCGCGAAAAAAAGGCAATTTCGTTCGCGCCTGCCGTCGGCATCCAGCACATCGATGGTCCAACGATCGTTGCCGCGCGTCAGCAGAAGAAATCCGTAATCGGGGAGAGAGAGTCCGCTGGAGATCTTCGCGGTGCCGACATATCGCCCCCCGAGGTCTGCGGGAGCTTTGTCGAGCAAGTCGCCGCCTTCGCCTGCGATGATCTGCGGCGGCAAGCCCTTTTCATAGTTGATGGCCTCGAAGGTATGGATATGACCGGCGAGCATGAGCGCCACATTGGCGGGAATTGGGCTTTCGTCCTGCGCCGCCATGAGCGTGCGGTTACCGCCAACCACGATGCCGAACGGAAATTGCACGACACCCCAGATCGGCCGGTGCATGACGAGCCAGGCGCGCGGTTGCGCCAACTTGGCTATCGCTGCGAAATCCGCGCGGTACATTCTCACAAGGTCATCGGGTGCATCGGTGTCCGACGCATGCGCGTCGTCCATCACGACCAGCGATAGCCCACTGAGCGGCACGGCAAAGGGCGCAACATGATCTGTACATGGTGTATGTACGTCGTAGGCTAGCGGACCTAGGAGCCTGAGCCATCCCGCGCCCGCGCGGGCGCATTCCTCATGGTTGCCGCGCACAATCACAATCGGGGCTGTCGCCAGCAACGGTGCCGCCGGCGTGAAGAAATCGGCAGCCCAAGTTGCCCAATTGTCGCCCGAGGGGCTCCCCGTGCAGGTCGAGTTGCGTGCCGGACAAGGCGATTCGCGGTACAGGTAGTCGCCCACATGGATAATCAAATCCGGCTTCAATTTCGCGATCTGCATTGCAATCTGCGGGAAACGCCATCCCAGGGGATCGTTGCAGGCCTGAATTGTGAACCCTTTTATGCGGCAGCCGGTGTCACCTACGACCGCGATACGTTGAGGCGCCGCTTTGGGAAGCGGCAGTTCTGCACCAAGAACAAAAATGGACTTCAAGTTTTTCGGCAGCGTCACGGCACAGAGCAGGTAGGGAAAATCCGCATCTGCTGCCGCGCGTCGGCGCATCGGCGCCTCTTTGCCGTCGATCACGACAGGGGGACAGCTGTTGCCTGAAACGACCACCCGCGCTTCGGCCGCATTGCCTGGCGCCATTTGCACCCAATGAGCGAGCAACGGCGGCTGAGCAAGGACGCTTTCCTGCGGTAGCAACACGGCCAGCAAACACATCGCCAGCGGGGGGAGTATCCGATGCATTCGCTTACGATCCAGAGAAATTGCGACAGATGCGAGAACCGCCAACCGTAACGAATTTCGATTGCTCACGCACCCCAAAGGCGAGCGAAGATCTTGTATCGTTGCAGGATCCAGATCAGCCCCAGGAACAATAGAACGAGAACGATGCTGACGGCCACATGCCAGCCATGTGCGGCGCCGAGATATTTCGTCATCTGCCGGAAAAAAGTGCCCAGTAACAAAAGCGCCGGCGCCCATATCAACGCAGAAGCGATATTGGCGATCCAGAACTGTCGCCACGACATCTCCATAATACCGGCAACGAGTGGGATCGCCGCGCGCACGGGCCCAAAAAACCTGCCTACAAAAACGCTCGCCACACCGAACCGGCTGAAGAAAGCATAGCCGCGCCTCAGAATTTCGGGGTGACGCACGAAATACCAATGCCTTTCGACGAGATGGCCGAAGCGTCGGCCGATCGCGAAGGAAATCGCATCGCCCATCACCGCGCCACAGATTCCGCCGATCAGCAAAGGCCAGACATTAAAAATCCCGTGCGGGTTCAGTGGCCAGAGCACAAGCGTTCCGGCGATAACCATAATCGTGGTGCCAGGAAACAGAAGGCTTAAGCCGACGAAGGACTCGCCGAATGAAACGACGAACATGACCGGCCCGGCCCATTCCGAATGTTGCTTGAGAAATTCGATGCAGGTGTTGACGATGTCATGCATGCGTGTGTCTGCACTTCCCTAACCGCTGGGTTCTCCAGGCGCGGGCCCCCTTGGACCGCAAATTCAGAATTTTCGGCGAGCGTCCCTTTGGCGAAAAGTCCTCGACGTGCCTCTCTTCGATAACATGTGGCCTGCCTCGAACGCCAATCAACCGCGCAGGCGCCCGTAAATTGCGCAATCCCGTCTTTCGCCCTCCCGCAAGACGTGACCGCGCAACAGACCTTCGTAAACAAAGCCCAATGTTTCCAGCAGTTTGCGCGAACGCTCGTTGCCCGCGTGGCAACGGGCCCAGAGCCGCTCAAGCCGCAAATCGTTCCAGGCGTGGGAAATCACCGCCATCATGGCTTCCCGTGCATAGCCGCATCCCCATTGCGCACGGTTAAGAAAAAATCCCAGTTCCGCCCGCCTGTGGCGATAGTCGAGTTCCGAGAGGTCACAGCAACCTATGGCCGGTTCCGCCGGATCCAGTGCCATGGCCCAATAACATGCCCGTCCGGCCTCCATATCCGCGATCTGAGCAGCAACTATTTCAGCCGTCGTCTCGAAGTCGCGAATGGCTGGCCAGTCCCAGAATCGCATAGCTTCCGGATCTTTCATTATCGCAAAGACGGACGCTGCATCGCTCGTCGTAAGCGGCCGCAAATACAGGCGTTTCGAGCGTAGGTGCATTGCGTGAGCACCAGAAAAATGGCGTAAGCCCCAAATGTCATGAGGCGGCCGGCGCAATGCGCCGCAGCCGCCTCATGCTGCCCCCTTCAATGCGGACCCTGCATGCCGCCAGGATTTAACCCCCAATATCCTTACCCGGCGTCCCCGGCAGTGTGCCGGGACGCGGCGCGCGCGCAATGGGAGTGAGGCATTTTCCTACAATTTTCGTCGCAGTGTGGATTCGTCGCAACATTTCAAGAGATGTCCTTTGGTCGACTGAACCAACTTCCCGACGAATTAAGCTTGACGGAAATGCTTGGAAAGCTTGAGCCCTTGACGCTGGTAGTTGGAGCCGATTCCCTGTCCGTAGAGTTCCGCCGGCGGATCGGTGAGCCGCTCAAAAATGAGCCGACCGATGGTCTGGCCATGCTCCAAGATGAACGGAACTTCCCGTGAGCGTACCTCCAAGACTGCCCGGGCGCTGGGGGGCTTGCCCTTCTCATAGCCGAACCCGGGGTCGAAAAAGCCGGCATAGTGAACCCGGAACTCTCCGACTAATGGGTTGAAAGGTACCATTTCAGCAGCATAGTCCGGCGGTATGGCCACCTCCTCCCGCGATGCGAGGATGTAGAATTCGTCCGGATCGAGCACGATCGTCCCGGATTTCTGCGCATAGACCGGATCCCAATAGTCAGCAGGGTCCAGTCGCCCGCGCTGGTCAATGTCGATGAGCCCGGTGTGACGCTTGGCACGCCATCCCACGAGCCTATCAGCGTTGCCTTTGAGGTCGACTGTCAGCGCAAGCCCGCTATCGATATCTGCATTGCCGGACACCAGCGGAGATATTTCATGTAATCGTCTGAGTTCCGTATCAGTGAATGGCGGGGAGCCGTGCCGCAGGCGCAGTTGATTGAGTTTCGAGCCCTTGCGTACGAGTACCGGAAACGTGCGTGGCGTAATCTCCGCATAAAGCGGTCCGGAGTATCCCGGTTCCACACGGTCGAAGGATTGTGCGCGGTCGGTGATCAACCGCGTGAAGACGTCAATGCGTCCGGTGGAGCTTTTCGGATTGGCGATTCCCGAAACGCGATGCTGCAATTCGAGCCGTTCGAGAAGGGGAACAACATAAACGCAACCGGTTTCGAGCACGGCACCATCGCCCAGTCGCACTTCATGCATCGCCACTGCATTAAGCTTGTCTTCAACGGTAGCGGAGGGGCCGGGCAGAAAACTGGCCCGTACCCGATAGGCAATGGGGCCGAGACGCAGATCGAGGCTCGCCGGCTGGATCTGAGCATCGTCGATGTCTTCCTGGGTATCGATTCCTGGCAATATCTGGCGCCGGCTGCGGATGAGCCTGCGCAGGATATGCCATGGAAGAATTCCGGTGGAGTTCCGGCCGTATTTTTCGCCCGCGCCGAAGTCGTCGGTGAACAGGCTGTCGCTCGCATCGGTCATGGCGGAAACTATACGGTTCTCGCAGGGGCCGGTCACGGCGTCTGTGACAAGAAGGCGCGAATGTCCACAATCGCCTCGACCAGACCACAGCGCTTGACCGGCGCGTCGGCAGGAAGCGCCGACAGCAGGCGTGAAGGCGTGGCAGATTCCATCACCACAAAACAACCCCTATCGTTCTGGCTTCGAATTAGCCGTCCGAAGGCCTGTTTCAGTCGCAGCCGGGTCAGGAGATCGTCATAGGAACGCCCGAAGCGCAATCTGCGAGCCTTATGCAGAATCGTTGGTTTTGGCCAGGGGACCTTGTCGAATACCACTAGGCGCAGTGATCGTCCTGGCACATCGACGCCGTCACGCACGGCATCGGTTCCCAGCAGACAGGCGTTCTCCTCGGCGCGAAACAAATCTACCAACGCTCCCGTATCGAGTCGGTCGACATGCTGCGCATAAAGCGTCAATCCTGCCGCCGCGAGAGACGCTACGATTCGCTCTTGCACAGCGCGCAGCATCCGCACGGATGTAAAAAGTCCGAGAGCGCCGCCACCCGCCGCCACGAACAATTCGCGATATGCGGCAGCGAGTGCTGAGGGGTCCCGGCGGGCGACATCGTCCACGATGAACACACGCGCCTGGGTCGCATAGCGGAACGGAGAGCCGAACGTAGCTCTCCGCGGCGGTTCCGGAAGATGATGCGCGCCCGTACGCACCTCCGCCGCCTCCCAGTTCTCCGCACCGCCTTCGCCGTCGCGCAAAGTCGCTGACGTGATGAGAACGCCGTGAGCCGGCGCCAGCACCTCGCCAGCCAGGGGGATGGTGGGATCAATCCAGTGTCGTCTCAGGCTGACGTCGAGATCGCGTCCATCCTCGCGCGTCACCTCGAACCAATCGACAAACTCGGGGTGGCGTTTCCCCGCATCAAGCGCATCGAGCATGGCCATCCACGCTGGCAAGACAAGCTTCGCGCGACGGTCGAGCCCGCGTGCTGCTGCCTCAATACGAGCCCGCCGATGGGATTCCAGTTCTTTCGCGTCTAAATCGAGCCGCCGGCGCAGATGTGCGGCGAGGGCTGACAACGGCCGGGCGATCCACATCAAACTGCCGCGCAATCGCCGAGACGCTTCGCGCAACTCCTCGCCCAACGGCTCGATATCGGCTTCAAGCGAGTAAAACGGATCGCGCTCTTCGCTGCGAGCGCGCGCATGCTGAGAGGCCGCCGCGAGAAATATTTCACCGGGGCCGCGGGGAGCAGCGTTCGCGATGCGTCCCATCCAGCCTTCTCCTGCGAGTGCGCCCGATGCTGCCAGCGTGGCCTGAAGGGCCGATTGCGCGATCTCTTCGTCGCCGAGAATATCTTTGAGGCGCTCCTCCAGACCGCGCATCCGGTTGCGCGCCCGCCCTTCCGGCCCCCTGATCCAACGCCTCAGCTCGGCCATTTCCGCACCGGACAGAATCGCTGCAAATCCTGAATCCGCGGCATCGAATAGATGATGACCTTCATCGAACACATAGCGCACGCGCCGTTCGGGCGGAGTGTCGGCAGTCTCGTCTGCGGCCAACCAATCCTGGGCCGCCTGCGAGATGATGAGCGCATGATTGGCGACGACGATCGGCGCCTGCCGCGCGCGACGCACGGCACGCTCTACGAAACAGGACCGATAATGCGGACAGGCGGAATAAATGCATTCGCCGCGTCGATCAGTGATTTCGCGAACCGGAAACGAAGACGCGAGAAAGGCCGGAAATCCGGCGCCGGATATATCGCCGTCGGACGTGGCGGAAATCCAGCGGGCGATAAGGCCCAGTGTAACGGTACGTTGCCCCAGCGCGAGCGCGCTGCGTTTCGCTGCCTCCTCGAAATTGAGCAGGCAGAGATAATTCTCGCGTCCCTTGCGCATGACAACTTTTTCTTCGCGCTCGGCGGGGTCGGGATAGAGGCGTGCCAGTTCCTGCATAATCTGACGCTGCAGGTTGCGCGTATAGGTCGAGAGCCACAGTCCGGCGCCATTTTTCTCCGCCCACAGGCTTGCGGGCGCGAGATATCCCAGCGTCTTTCCGACTCCGGTACCGGCCTCGATCAGAGCGACTTTGGGCGAACCCGCGCATTCGCGCGGACCGAAGGTGTAAGTCGCCGCTTCTGCATACGCGACCTGCTCCGGACGCACCTCTCCGGCACTGCCCACAAGTTGCGAGAGACGATGGCGCGCCTCGCTGCCGGTGACGGGAAACGAAGTAGGTTTGGCAGGCGGTGCGTCATCTTCCCATTCGGAAAGACCACGCCACGCTTCGAGGCCCGACATCGACGACACGGCACCTTCCGGTTCGCCTGTCGCTTCGAGCACGATCCCGCCCCAGCGCCACGCCGCGCGCGCAAGGAGCGCGGCAAGCGGACGCAGACTCGCGCGTTCTGCGTGGCTCTTCGAGCGCAATTCGTCAACCAGCAGAGCGGCTGACTGGCGCAAGACGCGCGCCTGTCCAGCAGCGGTCGTCTGAGGCGGCAGGCCCAACGCAAGAGCTAGACCAAGTGGGCTCGGCACGCAGGGTACACCCGGCCGTCCGAAAGCAAACAATTCAAGCAGGTCGAAAAGCGGCTGGCTCTGCGCCGTCCTGAGACGACCGGCGACGAACCCGGCATGGGCAACCATGACCGCGCCGGAGCGAAACAGGGCGCGCGCTTCCGCGGCATCCACATTTCGGCAGGTGTTATCCGCAAGAGCCAGAATGGCGCCGCCTGGTGCGGGGACCAGCGCGGGAACGGAGGCGATATTGTCCATGGCGCGATGATTTACGCACTTATGTGGCGAATCTGAAATTCACAATATCCAAGGATATCACCCCGGGCGAACATAGAATTCCAACCCGCAACGATACCGTTGTAAGCGAAGATCAGGCGGCGAGATTTGGATAGAGATTCGCCAAAGCACGGCGTACGCGGCGATGCTCGCCGACGATGCCGTCGGCCGCTTCGTGTAGCGCCGGCGGCGCAATCCCGGCTCGCGCCTTCTGCGTGAAGCCGCGTGCTGCACTCGTGAGCGCAGCCAACCCCAGTCCGCCTGCAGCGCCGGCGATGTCCTGCGCGATACGCGCGGCCTCGTCCCAGCTCTCGCCGTTCGCTGCCGATTCCAGCGCTGTGCAGAGCTGCTCAGCAGTGTGTATGTAGGACTGAAGTATTTCGACAAGGGTGGCGACGCCAAGCGATCTCTCGAGCGCGGCGAATGCAGACGCATCGATTGCGGCTCCCGTAAGCGCAACCTCATCGGGGTCAGCGAAGCTTTCATCTGCACGGCGGCCCAAAAGATCGCGCAATGCGGCGTAAAGGTCGCTAGCTCTGGCGGGCCAGCGCAATACATGCGTTGCCGCAACAGGCAGCCGCATGCCCGCTGTGACAAGATTCAATACGGGCGCAGTTACACTTGGCGCTGCGGCAACCAGATCGGCGTCGGATGCGCAAACGACAATCGCATCGAATACAGTTCGGCCGGCGAGCGCGATCGCATCTCTCCCATCCACTGCGAACGACAGCTTATTGCCAAAAGGTTCGAGCGTGGCGGCGATTCGTGATCGCATCGCTTCCTCAGCGACCCATACCAACAGGGAGAGACTCCATGGCGGCGACACGTCGCCCAGCACCGCCGCCGCCTCTGGTTCCGCCGAAACGGTGCAAACCGCAGGAACGGTAAACCAAAATCGCGCTCCTTCCCCAGGCTGACTTTCGAATCCGATTTCTCCACCCAACGCCTCAGTCACGCTCTTGGCAACGGCAAGTCCCAGTCCCGTTCCTTCCTGCCGCCTGACATAGGTCTCGCCGCCTGATATGAGCGGTTCAAATATCTCGCGCGCCATTTCCGGCGGAACTCCGAGCCCTGTATCGATCACCTGAAAACGCAATGCCTGCGCACCGTCATCACGCGCCATGACATCGACGGAGATTTCGACGTTTCCGCGCTGGGTGAATTTGATCGCGTTGTCGGCGAGCTTGAGCAAGACCTGGCGGATGCGGCGGGGGTCAGCGGCAACGCGCGGCAAGTTTGATGGTGCCGTTACCGACAAGTTAATCTGTTTTTCCCAGGCTCGCGGCTGCAACAGGCGTGCAACAGTACGTGCAGCATGAGCGGCATCGCAATCCTCGTTCGACGGGGGACCGCTTTCGCCACCGGAAAGTGCGACCACGTCGTCGAGCAACGTTTTTAATCCGTAACCCGCGTCGAGCAGAACCTTTACATGGCTGCGTTGCAAACGATCAAGTTCGCTGCGTTCGAGAAGTTGCGTCATACCGAGCAACGCATTGAGCGGCGTTCGAATTTCGTGGCTGACGCCAGCTATGAAAGCCGATTTGGCGCGTGTGTTGGTCTCGGCGAGATCGCGCCTCGTTTCGGCTTGCCGCTTTTCACGCGCAAGGCGAGCAACCAGACGGGTGTTTTCGCCGCGCAACTGCAACATTCCATCTATCATCTCGGCGACGCTGCCGCTGTAGCGATAAAGCATGCAGCCGAAAAGGAGCACTACCAGCCCGGATATTTCCGCATAGAGATCGTTTTCCCGGAAGAGCATAGCGGCAAGCGGTCCGAGCGACAGCGACGCATGCGCGAGATAGGCGGGCCGATAGGCACAGCGCCCGATGAACTCTGCGGCCGTCATCCCAAGAAAGCCGAGCGTGAGAAACGCTTCAGGCGGAAACGAGTGGGGGACAAACCAGATGACGGCGCCCAACCCCCACGCCGCCCCCGAAATCCCCGACAATATTGTGAAACGATCGGCCCAAAGGCGAGGATCGCTTTTTTTTCCCGGCCCGCGTGAATAGGCGCGAACCAGAAATCCAGTCGCCAGCGCCGCCGCCACCTGAATCAGAAATGGAACTACAACGGTCCAGTGGGACAGAAAATGTGAATAGAGCAATGCCGAAAGGCTGAGCGCCGCAAAGGGGAGAAAAAGATGGTAACGGCCGATACGAAACAGAATGTCCACTCGCCCCGCGTACAACGCAGGGTCCGTGCCCCCTTCTTCGCGCGCTCCCAAGATGGTATCGAGCAATGGTAGCCCCTGAAACGCGGACATTGACGGCCTCCCCGCGGGCAGCCTAGCTTCCGCGCCTTTCAAAACGCTTAAGGTCATGTTTTTCCAATGGCTTCGGAAATCCCGTGCGAACTCGCAGCCAAAGCCCATGCGTGGCCTTTCGAAGAAGCACGCAAGGTGGTCGCCCGGCTGGAGCGGCGGGCGGCGAAGGGCTGCGCCAATGCCTCGGCGGTGTTCGAAACCGGCTATGGCCCGTCCGGTCTCCCGCATATCGGCACTTTCGGCGAGGTAGCCCGCACCACCTGGGTGCGGCGCGCCTTCGAATTGATGTCCGGCACCAGGGCGAAACTGATTTCCTTTTCCGATGACATGGACGGCCTGCGCAAAGTGCCCGGCAACGTTCCCAATCAGGACATGTTGCGAGCCCATCTGGGCCAGCCTCTGACATCGGTTCCCGATCCGTTCGGCACACATGACAGTTACGGCGCCCATAACAATGCGCGCCTGCGGACCTTCCTCGACCGCTTCGGTTTCGAGTACGAATTTCTGAGCGCTACCCAATGCTATAGGAGCGGCCGCTTTGACACGGCTCTGCTGACGATTCTTGCCAATTACGAAAGGGTGCGCGATGTCGTGTTGCCCACGCTTGGTGCCGAGCGGCGCGCGACTTACTCGCCCTTTTTGCCGCTCTGCCCGCGCACCGGGCGCGTCCTGCAGGTGCCCGTTGTCGAATGGCGTCCGGAGAAAGGCACGATCGTTTACGAAGACGGTGGGCAACGCACGGAGGTGCCAGTCACGGGCGGCGCCTGCAAGCTGCAATGGAAAGCCGATTGGGCCATGCGCTGGCTCGCGCTTGGCATCGACTACGAAATGTCGGGCAAGGACCTGATTTCCTCCGTCGACCTGTCTTCAAAAATACTTCGCGCCCTGGGCGGCGAGCCGCCGGAAGGTTTCAACTACGAATTGTTTCTCGATGAGAATGGCGAACGCATTTCGAAATCGCGCGGCAACGGCCTGACGATCGACGAATGGCTGGACTACGGTCCCGAAGAGAGCTTGGCTCTGTTCATGTTTCTGAAACCTCGCGCCGCCAAACGGCTGTATTTCGACGTCATCCCCAGGGCTGTCGACGACTATATTGACCTTCTGAAACAATATGCGGCCCTGACCAGCGATGAGCAGCGCCTCGAAAATCCCGTATGGCATATCCATGGAGGAAAGCCGCCGAATGAAACCTATCCCGTGAGTTTCGCGTTGCTTCTCAATCTGGTCAGCGCTTCAAACGCCCACGACCGGGACGTCTTGTGGGGGTTTATTCGCGCTTACGCGCCGCAGGCAGATCCGCGCACCAGCCCGGGACTTGATCGGCTGGTGGGGCATGCTTTGCGATACTATGAGGATTTCGTGAGGCCGCAGAAAAAATATCGACAGCCTACCGAAAAGGAGCGAACGGCATTGGAGGATCTCGCGCGGGCACTCGACGCGATGCCGACCGAACGCAATGGCGAAATAGTACAGAACGCCGTCTATGAGATCGGCAAGCGCCATGCCTTCGAGCCGCTGCGCGATTGGTTCAAGGCGCTGTACGAGATCCTGTTCGGCCAGAGCCAGGGCCCACGCTTCGGCTCATTTGCGGCCCTGTTCGGCTGCATGGAAACCGCGGCGCTCATCCGGCGCGCGCTGGCAGGGGAATTCGCGGGCGGCACATGAGGGTGTTGGCGGGCTTCCTTGTCGCGCTCGGACTGCTTTCCACGCCGGCGAGCGCTGCGACCGCCCTCTCCCTGTACATGCAAGGCAAATATACCCAGGCGGTTGATGCAGGCATCGCGCAAAACGATTCGGCCGGACTTGCAGTCGCCGCCCGCGCCGAACTTGCCCTCGAGGTGATGCGCGAAGAACCGTGCCTGGAATGCCTCAAACGCGCGGAAAATTATGCCCGCCGCGCGGTCGCCGACGATCCGAAATCGGTGGAGGGCCATGTCGACATCGCTTTATGCCTCGGCTACCAGGCGCGCATCATCGGCAAATTTGCAGCACATTTGAAACGCTATGCGGAACAGGCCAGGGAACATCTCAATGAGGCTCTTGCCGTCGAGCCCGACAATGAATGGGCCTGGGCCGCCATGGGCGGCTGGAATATCGAGATCGTGCGCGGCGGCGGCAAGACTCTGGCACGCTGGCTCTACGGCGCCAGCGTGGAATCCGGCCTCGCCGATTTCGCGAAAGCATTCACGAAGGCGCCGGACAGCGTCTTGCTGCGCTATCAATATGCGTTGTCGTTGGCCGGCTACGACCGCGATGCCTATCGGGGCGTCATCGAAGACGCGCTTGCCCGAGCGGTCTCGGGCAGACCGCAATCTGCTTTCGAAGCCTTCGTGCAAACCCGCGCGCGCGCTTTGTTGCAGGCGTTTCGTGCCGGCGACTGGCCGGAATTCGACCACCTTGTGCGGCGCGACCAGCAATATCCGTAACGCCACCGATATTGACCAAAGCTGGAAATTCGCAAACTCACGAGGACAGCTTAGGGCAGGGACCGGGTATACTGCCGCGGGAATCAGAGGCGGACACGCGACATAATGCTGACGGATGCCGGCGCCGCGTTGCTGCGATATCTGCCCGCCGAGACCGCACATCGTGCGACGATCAAACTGCTGAAGTTTGCTTCGCCCTTCCTCGCCAACGCCGATGAGGACGATCCGCGATTGGCGGTCTCTACGCTCGGCCTCCGTTTCCCAAATCCCATTGGGCTCGCGGCGGGCTTCGACAAGAATGCCGAGGTACCCGGCGCAATGCGCAAGCTGGGCTTCGGCTTCGTCGAATGCGGTACGATTACGCCGCGTTCGCAGAGAGGTAACCCGCGACCCCGGCTGTTCCGTCTCATGGAGGATCGTGCGGTCGTCAACCGCATGGGTTTTAACAATGAAGGCATGGTGCGGGCTGGCCGCCGCCTTGTCGCGCGTACCCAAACCTGCGTTCTCGGCATCAACATCGGAGCCAACAAAGACAGCTCCGACCGAATCGCGGACTATGCAGCGGCGTTCGCGAAGCTGGCACCCCTCGCCGACTATATTGCGATCAATGTGTCCTCACCGAATACGCCAGGTCTCAGAGGCCTGCAGAACCGCGATGAACTTCAGCGTCTGCTGTCGCTGCTCGTGGAAACGCGCGCGAAGCACGGCCTGCAAACGCCATTGTTGGTCAAGATCGCCCCCGACATCGATCTGAACGCTCTGGACGACATAACCGCCGTAGCGATTCCTTCAGGCGTCGACGGACTCATTGTGTCCAACACAACGATCGCGCGCCCGCCATCTCTCAAAAGCGCTCATGCGCGTGAAACCGGCGGCCTCTCTGGCGCGCCGCTCATGGAACCCTCGACCGCATTGCTCAGGGAAACACGTCTGCGGACGGGGTCAAATCTCGTATTGATCGGCGTGGGCGGTATAAGTTCCGGCGCGAATGTCTACGCGAAGCTGCGCGCGGGCGCCACGCTTGTGCAACTCTATACCGCCCTGGCCTATCACGGCCCGAGCTTGCTCGGCAGAATTAAGCGTGAACTGCTGACACTTCTACAGCGCGATGGTTTTGCCGGCGTGACACAGGCAGTCGGCGCGGATGCACATTGAAAAGATCGGCTTTCACTCTTCCGGCGAATTCGCTGCCAGAAGGAAATGGCCGCGCAACGCGGCAATCGGCTTGTTCTCGTCGTCCTGCCACATTTCCGCATGCACATTGACGACGCGGCGGCCCAGTTTCGCGATGCGGGCCTGTGCGAAGCTGTCGACCGGGCGACCAGAACGCAGATAGTCGATCGTGATATCGACAGGCTTCGGCAAACGCGTTGCGCGCGCTTCCCACAGCACCTGCACGATTGCTGCCGTTTCGAGCAACGAACCGATGACACCGCCATGCAACGCCGGCAGCACGACGTTTCCGATCAGGCGCTCTGCATAAGGCAAGTGCAGCGATATCCGTTCTCCATCCACCTGCGCAGCGATCCCGAGATAGCGGCAATAAGGAATTGCGCCGAGCAGAGCAGCCGGATCGAGATGGTCATCATGCCGGAGGATATCCAAGGTGCTCATTCCGGTGACGCGATCGGGGCCGTCATATGCATCAGCATGAAGGTCCCCGTACACAGCGCTACAGGATCATCGGGATCGCCCTGATGGGCCGAGCCCCTCACAAACGCGATCTCATGGGTGACCTTCAGGCATCTGACTTCCGCCACGATTGCCTGGCCGGGAGCAGCAGGCTTCATGTAGTCGATGCGCAAATCCAGTGTCGCGATAGGCATGGGCGAACGCAACGCACTCATCACCGCCATGCCGCATGTGTGGTCAAGTAATCCGGTAACGACCCCGCCATGTACGACACCCGTCTCGGGATCTCCGACCAGCTCGGGACCGAACGGCAGCCGCGTTTTTGCCTTTCCCCGATCCAGTTCGACGATTTCGACACCGAGCCCGGCGGTAAACGGGGTCTGTTCCATCATCCTGGCAGCCAACGCCAGCCAAGGCGGTTCGCTTTCGCTCATGCAAACGGTTGAAAGCGAAGCCGCCGTGCCTGTCAACGCGACGCCGCAGCCTTCGGCCGCGGCAGAAAATTGACGAAGCGTCACGGATCGTTAGACTTCGATCCCCGTCGCCCTAAAAAGGACGCGCCTTTGGAAACGCACCTCGCCAGGCCTGGCCCTTCGCTCAAATCC
>Ga0302324_100004101_pt1 | contig 32485 bp, 27 predicted proteins | sample Palsa_T0_1_FD_201949 | JGI IMG/M metagenome (GOLD analysis project Ga0302324, IMG submission 201949) | Peat permafrost microbial communities from Stordalen Mire near Abisko, Sweden - Palsa_T0_1 | ecosystem: Environmental > Terrestrial > Soil > Palsa > Peat permafrost | place: Sweden: Abisko... | reverse complement strand
ACCCACCATGGACCGCGACCAATCGATACGTTTGATGCAGGACCTGCTCCGGCGCATGGTCGAGAAGAAGGGATCGGATCTGTTCATCACCGCGGGATTTCCCCCCGCCATCAAGGTCGACGGCGAGATCCGGCCGCAATCGGATCGCTCGTTGAGTGCCGAGCAAAGCGCGACCCTGGTGCGCGCCATCATGAACGACCGGCAGACGCGGGAGTTCGACGCGACCAAGGAGTGCAATTTCGCGATCGCGCCGCCGGGCATCGGCCGGTTCCGCGTGAGCGCGTTCGTGCAGCAGGGCTTCACGGGCGCGGTGCTGCGCACGATCAACGCCAAGATCCCGACGCTCGAGGAGCTCGAGCTGCCGCCCATCTTGAAGGAAGTGGTGCTTTCCAAGCGCGGTTTCGTGCTGCTGGTGGGAGGTACGGGATCGGGTAAATCCACCTCGCTCGCCGCCATGGTCGGGTACCGCAACGAGAAGACTCGCGGCCACATCGTGACCATCGAGGACCCCGTGGAGTATGTGCACGCCCACAAAGGCTGCGTGGTCACGCACCGCGAAGTCGGCGTCGATTGCGAGAGCTGGCACCTTGCGCTCAAGAATACGCTGCGTCAGGCGCCCGACGTGATCCTCATCGGCGAGATCCGCGATCGCGAGACCATGGAGTACGGCATACAATTCGCCGAAACGGGCCACCTGGTGCTCGCCACCCTGCATGCGAACAGCTCGAACCAGGCGCTCGACCGCATCATCAACTTCTTTCCGGAGGAGCGGCGCGAGCAGCTGCTCATGGACCTGTCGCTCAACATCCGGGCGCTCATATCGCAGCGTCTCATCCCGCGCGAAACAGGCAGCGGGCGTATCGCGGCCATGGAGATCATGCTCGCCTCGCCGCTCATCTCGGATTTGATCTTCAAGGGAGAGGTCGCCAAGATCAAGGATGTCATGTCGCGATCCAACCGCCTCGGCATGAAGACCTTCGATCAGGCACTGTTCGATCTGTACGAGGCGGGCCTCATTTCCTACGAGGACGCGCTGCGCAACGCGGACTCGAAGAACGAGCTGCGGCTGCGCGTGAAGCTCGAGAGCAAGCGCGAGATGAAGAATCCCGAGGACGTGGGCGCGGCGCTGCAGATACTCGAGGAAGAGGAAGGACAGGTGTTCTAGCGCATGATTCCCGCCTCAACCACGCCGGCTCAGGTGATGAACACCAAGCCGCTGTTCAAGCTCATGGTCGAGAAGAAGGCGTCGGACCTCTTCTTCACCTGCAACGCGCCCGTCAAGATCAAGATCGAAGGCAAGATCTTCCCGGTGAACAAGCAGGTCTTGAGTCCCGAGACGGTGCGCCAGGCGGCGCTCGGGCTCATGACCGCCGAGCAGATCGAGTACTTCAACGAGGAGCTGGAGATCGACTTCGCGCTCTCCGAGCCGGGACTCGGGCGCTTCCGGGTCAACGTGTTCCACCAGCGCGGCTATCCCGCCATGGTGCTGCGCTATATTACGGCGGAAATGCCGCGGCTCGAGGACCTCGGCATGCCGGAGATCCTGAAAGAGCTGGTGATGCTGAAGCGCGGGCTCATCCTGATGGTGGGCGCGGCCGGCGCGGGCAAATCGACGACGCTCGCCGCAATGATCAATCATCGCAACGAGACCTCGTCGGATCACATCTTGACCATCGAGGACCCGATCGAGTTCTTGCACTCGAACAAGAAGTCGATCGTGAACCAGCGCGAGGTGGGCCTCGACACCAAATCGTTCGCGCGCGCGCTGCGCAGCGCGGTGCGGGCGGCGCCCGACGTGATCCTGGTCGGCGAGATCCGCGACCGCGAGACCATGGAAGCGGCCATCGCGCTCGCCGGTACGGGGCATCTATGCATCGCCACCTTGCACGCCAACAATTGCGCGGAAACCCTCGACCGCATCATCAACCTGTTCCCGCGCGATCAACACAATCAGATCTTTCTCGATCTCTCGCAATACCTGCGCGCCATCCTCTCGCAGCGCCTGGTCTCCGCGAAGACGGGCTCGCGGGTCGCCGCCTCGGAAGTGATGGTGAACACGCCACACATCGCGGAGCTCATCAAGAAGGGCGACGTCGTCGGGGTGAAGGAAGCGATCACCAACGGCACCGAGCGCGGCATGCTGAGCTTCGATGCCTCGCTCTACAACCTGGTGCGGGAGGGCCGCATCGAGCTCGAGGAAGCGCTCACGAGCGCCGACTCGCGCACCAATCTCGAGGCGAAGATCAATTTCGGCTGAGATGCCGGCCGCGCCTGTGGCCGGTCGCGGCCTTGCCGGCCCGCCGTTACCCGGCCGCGGCCTGGCCCGGGGCGCTCGCCGCGGCGCTCGAGGCCTCCGCTCCCGAGCGGCACAGCACGAGGTTCCCCTCGAACTCGCGCGTGCTCACATCCCACCCGTAGCGCAGCGCGTGCTGCCGGCACGCCGCGGGATCGAGGGTGAGCGCGCGCAGCGCCGCACCGTGCAAATCCGCGTCGAGCGCCCCCGTAAGGCCGTCGGTGACGACGTCGATCGGTCCCGTGACGGGATAGGCGGCCACCGGTACCCCGCACGCCATGGCCTCGAGATTCACCAGGCCGAACGTGTCCGTGCGGCTCGGGAACACCATGACGTCCGCGGCCGCGAGATAGCGCGCGAGGTCCTCGGCAAAGCGATAACCGGCGAACCTCACGTCGGGATATTGCGCTTCGAGGCGCACACGCTCGGGGCCGTCGCCGATCACGATCTTGCTGCCGTGCCAGGGCATCTTGAGAAACGCCTCGATGTTCTTCTCTATTGCCACGCGTCCGACGTAGGCGGCGACCGGGCGCGGCATATCGAGGAAATCCTTCGGACCGGGTGTGAACACATCGGTATCGACGCCGCGCCGCCAGGTCGCGATATTCTTGAACCCGCGCGACTCGAGATCGCGCCGCACCGTCGGCGTCGAGACCATGCAGCGCACGCCGGCGCCGTGGAACCAGCGCAGGGCGCGATAAGACAGGTGCAGCGGAATCGGGAATCTCGCCCGCAGGTACTGGGGAAACTGGGTGTGGTAGGAGGTCGTGAAGCGCATCCCGCGCCGCACGCAATACCGCCGGGCGGCGATCCCGAGGGGCCCCTCCGTCGCGATGTGCAGGCACTGCGGCCCGAATGCGCTCACGGCGCGAGCGACGCCCCGGCCGGGCAAGAGCGACAGGCGGATCTCGGGGTAAGTAGGGCAGCGGACGCTACGGAAGTCCCGGGGCGTGAGCATGCGCACCTCGTGGCCGAACCGACCCAGCCACGCCGCGGTCTGAGCCAATGTGCGGACGACGCCGTTGGTCTGCGGAAACCATGCATCGGTGACGATCATGACTCTCATGCCGGGACATGAAGGGTCGCATCCGCCTGTGACGAACAGATGACCGGCGAGGAAAGCTTTTTTTGCGGTTCTGCGACGTCCGCACGCCGCAAGGGCGTGTTTGTAATAGGCTTGTAACGTATTTCCTATATTTGCTTCATGTCGATTACAAATGCCTTTTTACTCATGGAGCCCGCATGCACAAGTTTTTGACGGAACTGCGCACTCAGCGATGGGATGACCACCGCTTCTACCACCATAGCCGCATCAATCAATCGCTGCACCTCCTCAGCGCCGTCAGTTTTCTGGTCGCTTACGTCATGATGTTCAAGGATCCCGTGGCCGCCGCCCTCATCGGCTGGCTGGTTTCCATGGTCAGCCGCCAGTCGGGCCACTTCTTTTTCGAGCCCAAGGGCTACGACGAGGCCAACCACGTCACCCATGAGTACAAGGAGGCGGTCAAGGTGGGGTACAACCTGCGCCGCAAGGTGATCCTGCACGCCGTTTGGGCGGCCGTCCCCGTGATCCTGTGGGTGAACCCCACCTGCTTCGGGTTCGCGAAGCCCTGGAACGGCGGCGAGGAGTTCGTGCGCCGCGTGGGCGAGATCTGGCTGTTTCTAGGGATAGGGGCGTTGCTCTTCCGCACGGTACATCTGTTTTTTCTGCGCGACGTGCAGACGGGCCTCGTGTGGCTGACGAAGATCCTCACCGATCCGTTCCACGACGTGAAGCTCTATTGCAAGGCGCCGCTCTATCTGCTGCGCGGCGAGCTGATCGAGGAGCCCGAGAGCCACGGCAAGCGCGCTTGAAGCATTTCATTGAGTACGCGTCGGCGCAGGGTTTTGTCGGTGGTGGTTGGCTCGGCCCACCACCACTGATCCTTTTGCATCGCGCGCGCCGCTGCGACGATGCGTTCGGCAACCTCGGCGAAATCCGCCGCCGTGTAGTTCAAGCTGAATATCAGCCGCCCCGTGCCGACCCAGCTCAAGGCGATGCCCGCCTCGCGTAAGTAGTATTGAAACATCCAGTTGTACCGCGACGGCTGCGTGTAGCAGATGGTCCATATCGTGGACAGGTTCGCCACCCTGACGGGCAGCTCTTCCGCGCTCATGCGCTCGTTCAGATCGCGGGCGCGCTCGTTCCAGACGGCGTCGAGATCACGATAGAGCGAGCGCAGCGGCTCGCCGTCGAGGCGCTCCAGGAACTCCCGCATCGCGCCCATCACATAGGGATGCGAGTTGAACGTGCCCCGCGCGAAGCAGATGTCCGCGGGCCGGTCGTCGCGAAAGCGACGCATGAACTCCGCGCGTCCGCAAACAACGCCGACTGGCAAGCCTCCCGCCACCGTCTTGCCGTAGGTGACCATGTCGGCCCGCACGCCGAAGTACTCCTGCGCGCCCCCCGCTGCGAGCCGGAAGCCCACGAACACCTCGTCGAAGATCAACACGATGCCGCGCTCCGTGCAAACCGCGCGCAGTTTCTCGAGCCACGCGCGATAGGCGGCCCGGTCGAAATGAGCGCTCCGGCCGCTGTCGATGAGCGCGGAATCGCCGGGGGCACCCGCATTCGGGTGCAGCGCCTGCAGCGGATTGACCAGCACGCAAGCAATGTCGCGGCGGTTGGCGAGGACCTTCAAGGAGGCCTCATCCATATCCTCGAGCGTGTAGGTCTCGCGCGCGGCGAGCGGATTGCCCACACCCGGCTGCACATCGCCCCACCACCCGTGATAGGCGCCGCAGAACCGCACCAGGAATTTGCGCCGCGTGTGGTAGCGGGCGAGCCGCACCGCCTGCATGACCGCCTCGGTCCCCGACATGTGGAAGGAGATCTCGTCCATGCCCGAGATCTCGAGCAGGCGGCGCACGTTGTACTCGAGGACCGGGTGGTAGCCGCCGAGCACCGGCCCGAGATCGCGCACGCGCTCGCTGCCGCGCGCGATGCACTCCTTGTAGAAGTCGTAGCCGAACACGTTCACGCCGTACGACCCCGTCAAGTCGTAGAAGCGGTTGCCGTCGACGTCGGTGATGGTGACCCCGGAGCTCGATTCCACGAAGGCGCCGATCTTCATGTGCTCGCGCACGAAGCGGCTGAATTGAAACGGGGTCCGATAGCGGCTGGTGAACTCGAGATCCGAGATGGCCCCGATGACCGAGGCGGTCAGCGCCGCGTTCTTCGGGCTGCGCCCGGAGAGCGTCGAGGCGAGCCGCATGAATGCGGCGCGCCGCGCGGCCGCGATCGCCTCGGGCGCCTCGTCCACGCGGAAGACTCGGTCCTCGCCGTATGCGTAGTAGGGGACGAGACCCGCGAAGCGCCGCGCCATACGCGCGTGACCCGCGAGCGAGCGGTGCTTGGCGCGCGACAGCTGCAAGCGCACCCACGCCGCGCGCAAGAAGAACACGAGCGCGCAAGCGCCCAGCACGTACAAAATGATGTGATCCGCCACGTTATGCCTCGATGCGCCGCAATGGGTCGGCGCGCACTTTATTGCAACCGAATGACATTGAGATGACCGCTCGCTCCCTGATCGATCGCATCGTCCGGCAGGAAGACATCAATTTCTTCCTCACCAACCGCATTCCGCGGCGCCGCCTCACGCAGCTCATGGGTTGGCTGAGCCGCATCGAGCAGCCGTGGCTCGCCGCGTCCTGCATCTTCCTGTGGCGCCTGTTCAGCGACCTCGACCTCGGCGAGGCCAGGGAAACGAGTTTCAAGAGCCTCAACGCTTGCTTTACCCGAAAGCTGAAGGACGGCGTCCGTCCCATCGACCGCGACCCCATGCATCTGACGAGCCCCTGCGATGCTCTGGTGGGTGCCTGCGGCCGCGTCGCGGAGGGCATGGTGCTGCAGGCCAAGGGCTTTGCCTACCCGCTCGCGGATCTTTTGTACGACGAGGAGCTCGCGCGCTATTACCGCGGCGGCGAGTTCGCGACACTGCGTCTCACCTCGAGCATGTACCATCGCTTCCACGCGCCCTACGACTGTTGTGTGGAGCGGGTCGATTACATCTCGGGCGACACGTGGAACGTGAACCCGGTTGCGCTCAAGCGCATCGAGCGGCTCTTTTGCAAGAACGAGCGCGCGGTGATCCGCTGCCGCCTGCCCTCGGGCGCGCTCCTCACCTTGGTGCCGGTGGCGGCGATCCTGGTCGCGAGCATCCGCCTGCAGTTTCTGGAGGTGCGCCTGCACTTGAAGTATCGAGGCCCGAACCGCATCCCTTGCAACGCGAGGCTCTCGAAGGGCGAGGAAATGGGCTGGTTCGAGCACGGCTCGACCATCATCGTGCTCGCGCCGCAAGGCCTCGAGCTGTGCGAGCGGTGGCGCGAAGGCGGCAGGATCCGCATGGGCGAGGCGCTGCTCGAGGGCGCGCCGCGCGGATGATCAAAGCGGTCTGCGGTGCCGCGTGAGCGTTGCCGCTACCTGCGCGAGCACGGCCATGCGCACGGCGACGCCGTTGTTCACTTGCTCGCGGATGAGCGAGTGCGGGCCGTCGGCCACCTCCGAGGAGATCTCGACGCCGCGGTTCATGGGCCCCGGATGCATCACCAGCACATTGGGCGATGCCAGCCTCACGCGCCTTGCGTCCAGGCCGTAGTCGCGGAAATAGGCGGCATCGTCGAGCGCGGCAGCCTGGACCATGCGCTCCTTCTGGATGCGCAGCATGATGATGACGTCCGCGGCGTCGATGCCGTCCTCGATGCGCGTGAAGCGCAGCGCTCCCTGGAACTCGTCCTCGACCGGCAACAGCGATTGCGGGGCCACCAGCCGGATGTCCGTGGTGCCCAGGGTCTTCAAGGCGCGCGCGGTGGAGCGCGCGACCCGCGAGTGCTTGACGTCGCCGACGATCGCCACCTTGAGTCCGCTGAAGCGGCGTTGATGGCTGCGGATGGTGAGGGCATCGAGCAGGCCTTGTGTCGGGTGCGAGACGTGCGCTTCGCCCGCGCTGATGACCGAGACGTGCGGGGCCACGTGGTCGATCAGAAACTCCGGCATGCCGGCCTCGGAATCGCGGATCACGAAGATGTCCGTGTTCATCGCCTCGAGCGTGTAGATCGTGTCGAGCATCGTCTCGCCCTTCACACGCGAGCTCGAGTGCGTATCCAAGTTGAGGACGTGTGCGCCGAGGCGCCGGCTCGCGAGGTCGAACGAGGCGCGCGTGCGGGTGCTCGGCTCGAAGAACAGGTTCGCGAGCGTCATCCCCGCGAGCTCGCGCCCCTCGTAGGCGGGTTGTCCGGGAAATCGGCGGTAGCTCTCCGCCCGATCGAGAATCGCGGTCAGCGCTTCGCGCGTCAGGCCATCGAGCGAGATGAGATGGCGCAGCCCCCCGGCGCCGTCGGTTTGTGCACGCATTCGCGCCTCATGTTCTCTGGCTGAACCAACGTTCCAAAATGATCCGGGCCGCTCCCGCGTCGACCTCGCTCTTGGCGAGCCGCCGCTTGCGAAGGCCCGACGCCCGGGCTTGGCGTAGCCGGTCGAGGGCCTCCATCGAGGAATAGCGCTCGTCGACGAGCTCCACGGCCAACGCGTAGCGCGCGGCGAGCGCGCCCGCGAAGCGGCGCGCGCGGGCTGCGGCGGCACTCTCGGAATCGTCGACATTATACGGCAAGCCGACCACCAGCACGGCGGGACGCCACTCGCGCAGCAGCGAGTCGAGCTCCTGCCACGGTACTCCCTGGGATCCGCAGGTCAGCGTGCGCGCATACGAGGCGCTGCGGCTCACGGTGTCGCCGCACGCGACGCCGATGCGCCGCATTCCTAAGTCGAACGCGAGGACGATCTGCGGCGCTTGCACCCTTGCGGACGGCGCTTCCTCAGGCATTGCCGCTGATCGGACTGATGAGCGATAGCTCGACGCCCAAAAGCCGCCCGGCCGCGTGCCAGCGCGACTCGAACGGCATGTCGAAGATGAGGCTCGAGTCCACGGGGGCGCTGAGCCAGGCATTGGCCCGGATCTCCTCCTCGAGCTGCCCGCCGTCCCATCCGGCATAGCCGAGCGCGACCACCGCCTCAGACGGTCCCTCGCCGCGCGCCATGGCCGCGAGGATATCCCGCGAGGTGGTGACGTGGAGCGTGTCGGATACGGGGAGCGTCGAGTCCCATTGTCCGAAGGCCCGGTGCACGACAAAGCCGCGATCGGTCTGCATCGGGCCGCCGCACAGCACCTGACGCCCGCTCAACTCGCCCTTCGGCAGATCGATTTCCAGCTGCTCGAAAATCTCGCTCATGCGCATCGGCAGGGGCTTGTTCAAGATGAGTCCGAGCGCGCCGCGGGCGGTGTGCTCGCAGATCAGCGCCACGGTTTGCGCGAAATTCGGGTCCCCCATCATGGGCATGGCGATCAGCAGCTGGTTCGTCAGGTAGTCCGAGTCGCTCATCAGGCCCTCCGCGCTTGGGGCCCACCGGGCTGGGCGCCCCCGGCAAGTCTACGGCGATCCACCCGGATGCGTCAGGGGGCTGCCCGCCGCGGGCGCCGGGCCGCTCGCCGCGGGCGGCGATGCTTCGGGCGCCGCCGCGCCGGGATCGGTGTAGTACACGCTCGAGCCTTGCGCCGCACCATCCAGGAATTGCCATTCGTAGGCGATGCGGATCTCGTCGTGCTTGGTCGCGAGCTCGGGCGGGAAGGGGTCGTAGGGCGAGGCGAGCTTCAAAATGCGCATCGCCGCCTCGTCGATCTCGGCGTGACCGCTCGAGCGGCGGATGAGGGTCTGCAAGAGCTTGCCGTCGGCACCGATGGTCACCTCGATGACCGGAGTACCGGAGAACTGGCGCCGGCGTGCGACGCTCGGAAAGTTCATGGTGCCGACCCGCTCGATCTTGCGGCGCCAGCTATCCAAGTACACGGCGACGTCCGACTCGCGCGTGTCGGCCGCGATCCACAGCTGCTGCTTGGCCTCGCCCCGGATCCTGAGCTGGATGCCGTCGTCGTTGGGCGCCATGCCGAGATCGGGGCGGTTCTCGAGGAGCAGCGGCAATTTGGACGGTTGGTCGTCGGCGTTGGCTGCCGCGAAGTACAGGATCTTGGGCGAGGGGCCGCGCGTCGCGACGACCTCATCGTCCCCGATATCGCTGCCCGACTCCTGCGCCGAGACCCCTTCGCCGTCCGGAATGCCCGGACGGTTTGCCGCCATCAGCGAGGAGCGTGGAATGAGCGCGCGCTCGCGCTTCAAGGTATTTCCCGATCCGATCTGGCTGCGCTGCGCGAGGTAGGCGGCTTTCGGATTCTTCGCGACGGAGGGAGCCTGATCGTTCACCAGCACCACTTCAAGGGCCGGCCCGTCGCCCTCGGCCGCCTCGTTCCCCGAGGAGCTGAACGTCACGCCGAGGATGATGATGCCGTGGACCAGCGCCGCCAGAAAGCATGTCGTCAGCATGCGGTCGTTCGCGGGCGGGAGCCCTGCTTTCAATAATTCGTCACTCATCGAGCGTCGAGGATACCGGCGATGGCCCGAATCAATCTGCCCCCGATGTCGACATCATGCTTCTTGTTCAGTTCTCGAATGCCGGTCGGACTCGTGACGTTGATCTCGGTCACGTAGTCGCCGATGACGTCGAGGCCGACGAATACCATTCCGGCCGCCTTGAGCTTCGGTCCGATGATCGAGCAGAGCCAGCGGTCCCGATCGTTCAGCGGGCGGCTCCGCGCGGTCGCCCCCGCGGCCAGATTGCCGCGGTGGTCCGCGGGGTCGGGCATGCGCTGCAGCGCAAAGGGCACCGGCTCGCCGTCGATGAGGATCACGCGGTTGTCCCCGCCGGTGACGATCTCGGGCAAGTAACGCTGCACGATCGCATAATGCCGCCCGTAGTCGGTAAGCGTCTCGAACACGACGTTGCGATTCTTGTCGCCCTCCTCGAGCACGAAGATCGACCGGCCGCCCATGCCGTGCAGCGGTTTACAGACGGCCTTGCCGTGCTCACGCAGAAACGCAGCCATGGCTTGCATGTCTCGCGTGATCAGGGTGGGCGCGCAGCACTCGGGGAACCAGGCGGTGTAGACCTTCTCGTTCATGTCCCGAAGGCCCCGCGGATCGTTCACCACCAGCGCGCCCTGAAGCTTGGCCCGATCGAGGATGTAGGTGCTGTAGATGTATTCGATGTCGAATGGCGGGTCCTTGCGCATCAGGATCACGTCGAATTCACCCAGTCTAGCCGCGGCGCGCGGGCCGCGAGTGAACCAATTGCGCAGATCGTCGAACACCTTGAGCGGCGCGAGGTTGCCCCAGGCGACCCCGTCCTTGAGCGACATGTCGCCGAGCTCGGCGTAGGAAAGCTCCCAGCCGCGCGCCTGCGCGGCGAGCAGGATCGCCAAGGTCGAATCCTTGGCCGGATTGATGGCCTCGATGGGATCCATGACCACGACCAGCCGCATTTGAGACATTGCTCGAACCTCCGCGCCGTCAAAAATTTCCGTCGCGCCGCAGGGCAGTCTAGCGCAAGCTCGTCAAGAGACCTTAAGTCGAAAACTGTGAACCACGCCTCCGTTGTTTGCGGGACATTGGCTCGAAATGTCGACCTCCTACCGTGGCTTGCAGCCCATGGATATGTTAAAAAGCCACAAGATTCCAGCACCTACGGGCGCTTCGCGCCCGCGCTAGCCTGTCGAGGACTTTGAGGTTCCATGCAGAGCATCATGAGCAATGGCAAGGCGAAACTCGCGGGACTCAAGGTCCTCGTGATCGACGACAGCAAGACGATCCGGCGCACCGCAGAGACGCTCCTGACGAAGGAGGGTTGCGAGGTGTTTACGGCCGTCGACGGCTTCGATGCCCTGTCCAAGATCGCCGACCATCAGCCCGACATCGTGTTCGTGGACATCATGATGCCGCGGCTCGATGGTTATCAGACCTGCTCGCTCATCAAGCACAACAAGGTGTTCAGACAGATACCGGTGATCATGCTGTCGAGCAAGGACGGCCTTTTCGACCGCGCCCGCGGACGCATCGTGGGCTCGGAGCACTACTTGACCAAGCCGTTCACCAAGGACGAGCTCCTCGGTGCGATCGAAGCCCACGTCGGGAAATGACGGAGAATCTTTAGCATGGCGCTCATTCTCATCATCGACGACTCGCCCACCGAGGTGTTCGTCATGCAGAAGGCCCTGGAGAAGCATGGATTCAAGACTGCTTCGGCGGAGAACGGTGAAGAAGGGATTCGCAAGGCCAAGGCCATGAAGCCCGATCTCATCTTCATGGATATCGTCATGCCGGGCGTGAACGGCTTCCAGGCGACGCGAATGCTGAATAACGATCCGGAGACGAGCCTGATACCGATCATCATGGTCACCACCAAGGGACAGGAGACCGACCGGGTGTGGGGTCTGCGCCAGGGAGCCGTCGATTATCTGGTGAAGCCGGTTTCCGCCCAGGCTCTGGTCGAGAAGGCTCAGGCCGCGCTGGCCGTATGACGAGCACGATAAGCGGAAACGACACTAGCCTAAAGAGCTTGCGCGACCGCCCATTCGAGCTTCTCAAGGAGATGGAGAGGCGCAGCCGCCCGGCCACGGCCGGAAGCGCTCCCGACGCCGCGGAAGGCCGCGAATGGGTGGGTGTAGCTTGCCGAATGGGCGGGGAAACGTTCTTGATCGCGCGTCAGGAGACTCGCGAGGTGCTGGGATTTCCGGCAGTCATTACCCGCATTCCGGGCGCGAAAGCTTGGGTCAAAGGTCTCGCCAACGTACGCGGCTCGCTCCTCCCAATGATCGATCTGAAGCAGTTCCTGGGGAGCGGTGCGACCCACCCCGGGCGCAACACCCGCATCGTCGTGGTCCAGCACCGTGAAATTCCGGCCGGCCTCATCGTCGACGAGGTGCTCGGCTTTCGCCGTTTCGCGGAAGCCGAGTTCGATTCCGAGGCGCCCCCCACGGTGATTCGCTGCGAGAGCTATCTCGCGGGCGCCTTTCGCCGCGGCGGCGTGGTATGGCCGGTGATCAGCTTGAAGAGCCTGGTGGAGAGCCAGAGCTTCCTGCAGGCGGCGAGCTGAAGCGAGCAACCGGCATGATGGCCAAACAATCCCAACCCAAGACGAATCTTGCCCCGCTACTCATCGCGGTGATCGCGGGGTGCATCGCCGCTGCCATTGCGCTCACGGTGCTCGGACGTTCCGGGGCCCCCGTGGCCGCACCCGACGAGCAGCTCAGCTTAGTCGTCGAGCGCATTCCCTTCGAGGCGCAAAACGCGCTGCGCGGCGAGCTCGGCAGCTTCGATGCGCTGGGCAAGAGCCTGGCGCGCCTTTCGAGCACGACCTCGGGCGGCTTGGGCAGCAAGCTCGAGCCGAACCTCGGCCAGCTCAAGGCCGCCGCGGCAAGCGTGTCGCAGGCTCGTCCCGCGGTGGAGATCATCGGCGCGGCGAACCAGGAGACCCGCGAGCTCGCCCCGAAATTGCTTTCGGAGCTGGGAGACCTCGCGAGCGCGGTGGGCGTGCAAAAGCTCGAGGGCATGAGCCGGTATCTCGAGCGCTTCGAGCTCACCGTGCAGCGCATCCAGCAGGAGCTGAATGGCCTCGCCTCGGGCGTGAGCGATGCCGCGCCGACGGCGCAGCGTCTCGCGGACAGTCTCGAATTCTTGAACCAGGTGATGCGCGGCTTGTCGGGCGAGGAGTCCGGCATGGCGCTTTCGCGGGTGACCGGTGTCGATGCCGAGCAGCGGCTGAAGACGGTCACACAGCGCAACCAGCAGTTCGCCGCGAGCGTGCGCAAGGCGATCGGGGTCGCCGAGACGCTGTCGAAGGCACAGGGCGCCGCGCGCTCGCTCCCCGCGCTCGCGAGCAGCATGACCACGCAGCTCGGCGGCGTGTCCGCGGCGCCGGTGGAGGCGGCCGCCGGCTACAAGTACGCGGTGGTGGGCCTTCTCCTTTTGGCGGCGGCGGCGCTCGCGGCGCTCTTCGCCGTGTCGCGCAAGTCGATGAGCGCGCGCCGCACGAGCGAGCTGCGCGTACGGGAGAATGAGCGCAACCAGGAGGCCATCATGCGCCTGCTGGATGAGCTCTCGAGTCTCGCCGACGGCGATCTCACCGTGCAGGCGACGGTCACCGAGGACATCACGGGCGCCATTGCCGACTCGATCAACTACGCCATCGAGGCGTTGCGCGAGCTGGTCGCGACCATCAACGACAGCGCGATTCAGCTGGACGGCGCCGCGCGCCAGACCCAGTCGGCGGCGGCGCACATGGCAAAGGCGAGCAGCGCACAGTCGAGGCAGATCACGGCGGCGAGCGAGTCCATGGCAGACATGGCCGCCTCCATCGAAGAAGTCTCGGGCAACTCTGAGCGTTGCGCGGACGTCGCCCGCCACTCGGTCGACATCGCCCACAAGGGCGGCGATGCCGTGCGCCGCACCATCGACGGCATGAATGCCATTCGCGAGACCATCCAGGAGACGAGCAAGCGGATCAAGCGCCTCGGCGAGAGCTCCCAGGAGATCGGGAACATCGTGGAGCTCATCAACGACATCGCCGAGCAGACCAACATCCTCGCCTTGAATGCCTCCATCCAGGCCTCGATGGCCGGCGAGGCGGGGCGCGGCTTCGCGGTGGTGGCCGATGAGGTGCAGCGCCTGGCGGAGCGCGCCGCCAACGCGACCAAGCAGATCGAAGTTCTGGTGCGCACCATCCAGACCGACACCAACGAGGCGGTGGTCTCCATGGAGCGCAGCACCACGGACGTGGTGGGCGGCGCGCTGCTCGCGGAAAACGCGGGCGCGGCGCTCGAGGAGATCGAGCAGGTCTCGAATCAGATCGCAAGCCTCGTACAGAACATCTCGGCGAGCGCGCGCCAGCAGGCCGCGGTGTCCGGAAACATTTCCAAGAGTATGCAAGTGGTCCGCGAGATTTCGACGCAGACGGCCGAGGGCTCGACCGCGACGTCCACCTCGGTCGCCAAGCTCGCCGCGTTGTCGGCGCAGCTGCGCAAGTCCGTCGCGGGATTCCGTCTGCCCGATTACGGCGCCGGCACCACGACGCTTGCCGGCGAGACACGGGCCGGACACGCCGCCGGCAACGGGCAGCTCCCGCCGGGTGTGGGCGGCGGCACGGCGGGCGGCGCCGGAGCCTCCGGGCCCAGCAATCCGAGCGCGGGCGGCGCCGGGAAGATACGCAAGGCAAGCGGTGCGGGCGCCCGCGCATAGCGGCGCACCGTCGACGAGCGATGAGCGATATCAGATCTCAAACCTTGCACCTCGTCGCAAAGGAGCTGGCGATCACGTTGACCGAGGCGCGCTCCGCCCTCGAGTCGTACGCTGAGCGGCCCGATCAGACGGCTTTTCTCGAGAAGTGCGCCGACCAGCTGCACCTGGCCCACGGCGTGCTGCGCCTGGTCGAGGTGTACGGCGCGGCCCTGCTGGCCGAAGAGATGGAGCACGCCACGCGCTACCTGCTCACCGCCGGCAACGACCAGAAGAGGCATGGCGACGGGCTCGACGCGCTGATGCGAGCCATGGTGCAGCTGCCGACCTATCTCGAGCGGGTGCTGTCCGGCGGACGCGATCTCGCTCTGGTGCTCTTGCCGTTGCTCAACGACTTACGCTCGGTGCGCGGCAGCCCGTTGCTGTCCGAGGGCACGCTTCTTCTTCTCAATTTGAAGTCCGACCAGCCCGCGCAGCCGCAACCACAGCAGCGCGACGAGCAGTCGATCAGCGTGAGCCAGTGGGCGAGACGGCTGCGGCCCCGATTCCAGGTCGGCTTGCTCGGCTACATCCGCGGCGAGCGCACGGTGCAGAATCTCGAGATTCTCGCGAAGGTCGCCGAGAAGCTCGAGCAGGTCGCAACCACCCAGCCCGTATTTCAGCTCTGGTGGGTGATCGGCGCGGTCCTCGAGGCGCTGCGCGCGAACGGCCTGGAAGGGAGCGCGACGCTGAAGCGGCTGCTCGGGCAGGCCGATCGGCAGATCAAGCTCCTCTACGAGCTCGGCGAGGATCGCTATTGCGAGGAGCCGCCCCTCGATCTTTTGAATAACCTGCTCTACTACGTCGCGCGTGCCACGAGCTCCAACGGCCGGATCGCCGCCGTGCGCACCTCGTTCAAGCTCGCGGAGATGCTGCCGGTCGACGACTCGATCGAGCAGGAGCGCGAGAGCCTGTCGGCGCCGAGCGTGAAGCTCATGCGCACGGTGGCGGCCGCCATCAAGGAAGACCTCTCGAAGGTCAAAGATGTGCTCGACATTTTCGTGCGGCGCGGCGGCGGCCGGCCCGAGGACCTCGTGCCGCAGCTCGATCTGCTCAAGAAGATAAGCGACACCCTCGGCGTGCTCGGGCTCGGCGAGCTGCGCCAGCGCGTCCAGCAGGAGATCGCGGAGCTCGCCGGGAGCCTGCGCGACGGCAACAATCTATCCGAGGCCTCGCTGGTCAAGGTGGCGGGCGTCCTTTTATCGGTGGAGGACAGCCTCGACGATCAGCTGGTGCGCCTGATCCTGCCGTCCGCGGGCATGGGTACCAAGGCCGACGGCGCGGGGGAGCAGGATTTCGATTTCCGCCAGGTGAGCGAGGCGGTGCTGCGCGAGTGCATCGTCAATCTTGCGCGCATCAAGGAAGCCGTCTCGATCGCCGTGCAAAAGCCGAACGAGTTCTCGCCGCAGGGACTCGACAACGTGCCGCAGCTTCTGCGCGGCATCACCGCCGGCTTGTTGATGCTCGGCAAGGGCCGGGCGGTCGAGCTGATGGATGCTATCGGCGGCGAGGTCAAGAAGCTGATCGAGCCGGGGGCGGGCGTTCCCGACGCGCTGCGGCTCGAGCGCATCGCCGATGCGATCGTGAGCATCGAGTACTACATGGAGACCCTGCAGAATGGCCGCGCAGACCCGTGGTACATGCTCGACAACGCCGAGACGTGCATCCGGGCGCTGAGTGCCGAGGCCGCCCTGCGCGTGCCGAGCGTGGATCTTCCCGAGGACGCGCCCCTCTCCGACGCCGACGTCGCCAGAGCTCTCGAGGCCGGCTCGTCGGTGGCCACGTCCGTCCTCAAGGAGCGCAACCTGCGCGCCCAGGCGGCGACTCAGCCGGTGATCAACCCCGCGGAGGCGGAAGCCGTCGATCCGCAGTTCGTGGAGCTGTTCATCGAAGAGGCCAAGGAAGAGATTGCCTCCATTCAGCGGACTTTCCCGCTGTGGGACCAGAATCCCATGGATCTCGAGTCGCTCGCCTCTCTGCGGCGCAGCTTCCACACGCTGAAGGGCAGCGGCCGCATGGTCGGCGCGCGATTGATCGCCGAGTTCGCATGGGCGATCGAGAACCTCCTCAACCGCATCATCGACAAGACGCTCTCGCGCACACCGGCGATGATGGGGCTGCTACGCAACGCCGTCGCGAACCTGCCGCAGCTGGTGGAGCAGCTGGAGCACGGTGGGGACGTGGCGGTCGAGGCGCTGATGTCGCGCGCGTTCGCCTACGCCGACGGCCGCGAAGCCGATCAGGCGCCCCCGCTCGCGGCCGAGGATCGCGACGTCGGGACCGGCTCGATCCCCACGGTGGGCTCCGAGGCGGCTTCTCCGGTCCCTGCGCCGAGCGCTGAGCAGGCGGTGAAGCCGTCCGTGGTAGTCGCGGCGCCGGCCGCCGCGGCCGTCCCCGCCATGGATCCGCAGCTGCACGAGATCTACAGCAAGGAAGTCTCGAGCCATCTGGCCGAGATTCGCGACTATCTGAACAAACGCGCGGGCCTGCCGGCGCCGCACGAGCTGCCGGAGTCGGTGTACCGCGCCATCCATACCTTGAGCGGCAGCTCGAAGATGGCCGAGGCGCGCCACGGCATCCGCATCACCGAGCCGCTCAACCACTACATGCGGAAGGTTTTCGACAGCGGCCGCGGCATGTCGGCTGCGGCGCTCGTCGTGCTCGCGGACGCGGTTCGCTCCATCGACAACGTCGTGTCGCACATCAACGAGTCGACCGCGTTCTTCGCGGAGCAACCCTCGCTACTCGAGCGTTTGGCTGGGCTCGAGGCCGAGCTCGACGCCGAGCTCGCGACCGTCATCGAGACCAGCGCGTCCGCGATCGTGCCCCAGCTGGCACAGCCGGTCGACGCGCCGGCCCCCGCGCCTGCGGGGAGTGCACCGGCATCGCTCGCGCGCGTGCCGCAGGAGCCGCCGGCGGCGCCGGATGCGCCTGGCCCCGCCGCGGACGAGTTCGATCACGAGATCGCCAATATCTACTGCGAGGAGGCGACCGAGCTGATCGAGGCAGCCGAGCTATCGCTCACCGCCTGGAATCGCGACCGCAAGGACAAGCAGCCCGTCGCCGAGCTGCAGCGCACGCTGCACACATTGAAGGGCGGCGCCCGCATGGCGGGAATCTCCGCCATGGGCGATCTGAGTCACGAGCTCGAGACTCTGGTGATCGGGATCGACGGCGGCCTGGTGACGGGGGATGATCACGCGCACGCGGTGATGCAGGCGAGCCTCGATGAGCTCGCGCGCATGCGCGACCTCGTGAGCACGGGAGTGCTGCCCACTTCCGCACAAGCCTTGCTGGCCCAGATCCGCAACTTGAGTAGCGGAGTCGCGCCGAGCGACGCCCGCGCGGCTCCCCCCCTCGCTGCCGCCCCGGCGGCGGCCGGGCCGCGGCCCGTGCCAGCCGCGCCGTCGCCGCCGACCGTGCAAGCTGCCGTCGCAACGCGCTCTCCCGCAACGCCTACGGCGCCCGCCGCTCCGGCGGCCGGCGCTCCGGCGATCACGGAAGAATCGCAGCCGTCGATCTCGGTGTCCGAGGAATCCCTCTCGCAGCTGGAGTTGACCACCGGACCCGTTCTGCCGGGACGCGAGAGCGCGCCGGCGGAGCGCGTCGAGATGGCGCGCGTGGATGCGGACTTGCTCGACGTGATGCTCAACAATGCCGGCGAGGTGAGCATCTTCCGCTCGCGGCTCGATCAGCAGGTCAATTCCATCGATTTCAATCTGGCGGAGCTCGCGCGCACGGTGACCCGTCTCAAGGACCAGCTGCGGGCGCTGGAGATCGAGACCGAGGCGCAGGTGCTCAACCGGCATCAGGACGAGGACAATCCCCGCAACCGGCAGTTCGACCCCCTCGAGCTCGACCGCTACTCCTCGATCCAGCAATACTCGCGCGCCCTCTCGGAGACCTCGGGCGACGTCGCGAGCATTCAGGGATTACTGGAGACGCTCACGCGCGAAGCGCAGAACCTTCTGACTCAGCAGGCCCGCACCATCACCGAGCTGCAGAACAGCCTGATGCGCACGCGCATGGTTCCTTTCCAGCGGCACGTGCAGCGGCTCACCCGGCTCGTGCGCCAGGCGGCCAACGACACGGGCAAGCGCGCGGAGCTCGTCGTGCAGGGAGCCTCCGCCGAGCTCGATCGTCAGATGCTCGAACGCATGGTGCCCCCGCTCGAGCACATGCTGCGCAACGCCGTCGTGCACGGCATCGAGGCGCCGGAGCGCCGCGGGGCGCTGGGCAAGCCGGAGGGTGGCCGGATCTCGGTGAGCCTGACGCGCGACGGAGCCGAGGTGGTAATCGTGGTGGCCGACGACGGCGCCGGTATCAACGTCAAGCTGATTCGCGAGAAGGCGGTGGCACTGGGTCTCGCCGACCGCCACTCGAAGCTGACCGACGAGGAGGCGATGCAGCTCATCCTCGAGCCGGGGTTCAGCACGGCAGGACGCGTGACGCAGTCGGCGGGCCGCGGCGTAGGGATGGACGTGGTCGCGACCGAGGTCAAGAAGCTCGGCGGCGGACTGTTCATCGAGTCGACGCCTGGCAAGGGCTCCCGCTTCACGATCCGCCTGCCCTTCACCCTGGCGATCAGCCAGGCGCTGATCGTGCGCGTCGCCGAAGAGGTGTATGCGCTGCCGCTCGCGACCGTGGAAGGCGTGGTGCGATTGCCGCGCAACATCGTGGCACGACACCTCGGCAAAGACGCGCCGCTGTTCGAATACGGCGGGCAGAAGTATCGCTTTCAGCAGCTCGGCACCTTCGTCGGTCTCGGCGCCACCCGACTACCTGAGACGGATGTCTCGATGTCCGTCGTGCTCATCCGCGCGGGCGAGCACTCGACTGCGCTGGTCACGGACGAGCTGGTCGGCAGCCGCGAGATCGTGGTCAAGTCGCTGGGGCCGCAGATCTCTGGCATCCGCGGCATTGCCGGCGCCACCATCCTGGGCGACGGGCGCATCGTCGTGATCCTCGATATGGGATCGCTGGTGCGTTCGGAATGGCGCGCGCGTCCCACGGACACCACGGTGCTCGAGACGCGCGATCGGCGCACGTTCGCGCTGGTCGTCGACGACTCCATCACGGTTCGCCGCGTCACGCAGCGATTGCTCGAGCGCAACGGCATGCGCGTGCTCACGGCGAAGGACGGCGTCGATGCGGTGTCGTTGCTGCAGGAGAATCTGCCCGACATCATTCTGCTCGACATCGAGATGCCGCGCATGGACGGTTACGAGGTCGCCGCCCACGTGCGCGGCGACCCGCGGCTCAAGCACATCCCCATCGTCATGATCACCTCGCGGGTGAGCGAGAAACATCGCGCGCGAGCGATCGAGCTCGGTGTCGACGATTATCTGGGCAAGCCCTATCAGGAAAGCCAGCTGCTCGACGCCATCGAGCCCCTCGTGAACCGCCGCAGCGCCGTCGCACGGTAGTGCATGTCCGATCTGCGCGACGAGCTCTACAGTTTGCTGGTGCCGCTAAGCGGCGAGCGGCTGATCGTGCCCCGGGCCTGCGTCGCCGAGGTGATGGGTTACCAGCCGCCCGCGCAGATGACCAATGCTCCGCCGTGGTATGTGGGCCTCGTGACCTGGAGCGGACGGAGCGTCCCCGTCGTCTCGTTCGAGGGCACCATGGGGCAGCCGCTGCCGAGCGTCTCGAGCCGCACGCGTATCGTGATATTCCACGCGACCGCGGGCCTCTTGCCGGGCGGCTGCTTCGGCATGCTGACGCAGGGCTTTCCCCAGCTCGTGCGCGTCAATGCGGACGTCATCCTGCCGGACGTCTCGCGCAGCTTCGCGGAGCGCGCGCCCGTGATCTGCCAGGTGCGCATGGTCAACGAGACGCCGCTCATTCCGGACCTGCAACGGCTCGAACAGATGATCGCCGAGGAGACCTCGGTCATGACTTGAAAGCGGCGGGCGGGTCTCTCACCGCGCCGCCGCTCCTAGCCCTCCGCCAGATCGCCGTAACGGCTCTGGAGATAGGCGAGCACCGCGATGGCCGCGGTCTCGGTACGCAGCACGCGAGGACCGAGCCTCGTCGTCTGAAACCCCGCCAGCCGAAACGCCTCGATCTCCTCCTCGTCGAGTCCGCCCTCCGGCCCGATGGCGACGGTCACCTCGCCGCCGATCGGCGCCGCACGGCGAGTGTCCGCGCGGGCCTCGAGCAAAAGACGCGCGCCTCCGGCCGGCAGCGTCCCGAGGTAATCGAGCAAGCGCCGAGGCGCCTCGACAACGGGGAGACGATTTCGCCCGCACTGCTCGCACGCACTCACCACGATCGCGCGCCAGTGTGCCGCCTTCGACTCCGCTTGCGCGGCGTCCAGGCGCACCACGCTGCGGCGGCTCTGGACGGGGATGATGCGCGCGACGCCGAGCTCGGTCGCTTTCTGCACGATGACATCCATGCGGTCGCCGCGTGCCATGCATTGCACCAGCGTCACGGCGAGCGGCGACTCCCGGTCTAGGGCGCGCGCCTCGCCGATCGCGACCGCCACCCGATTGCCGCGGACGCTCTGCACGCTCGCTGCGTACTCGGATCCGTCGCCGGTGAACACCACCAGCTCATCGCCGCTCTGCACCCTTAGCACCTTGGCGAGGTGGACCCCAACGGCGGGGGGCAGCTCGAGGCGGAGCCCGTGGCCGAGTACGGCATCCACATACACTCGGTTCAGACGCACGTCAGGAGCCCGCTGTTCATATCGGCGCAATTGTCGCATATGCTAAGTACGAGACCTCTCGAGGCGGACGACCGAATTGCACGTAGACCCTTCAAGCGGAGTGCTGCGCGAGGCGCGCCAGATCCGCTCGCCGAACTTCGATGCGCGGCCCGCGGGCGTCGACGCCGATCTCATCGTGGTGCACGGAATCAGCCTCCCGCCGGGAGAGTTCGGCGGCCCCTGGATCGACCGGCTGTTCACAAATTCGCTGCCGGCGGAGGCGCATCCTTACTTCGCCGAGATCGCGGACCAGCGCGTCTCGGCCCATCTGTGCATACATCGCGACGGGACGGTGACCCAGTACGTCGGCTTCAACGATCGCGCATGGCATGCCGGCGTGTCGCAATACGAGGGCCGGGCCGCGTGCAACGACTTCTCGATCGGCATCGAGCTCGAGGGCAGCGACACCGTCGCCTACGACGATCTTCAATACCACGCGCTGGCGGAGGTGGTGGCGGCGCTCTGCCGGGCCTATCCGGCTCTGCGAGCGACGCGCCTTGCCGGACACAGCGACATCGCGCCCGGGCGCAAGACCGATCCCGGCGTCGCCTTCGACTGGCCGCTGGCGCGCCGCTGCATCGCCGCGGCCTGCGCCGCCGCTGGGCGCGCCCCCCATAGAACATAATCCCGCGCATTCCGTCGGCTGCTCTGCAGGGGCGCTCGCCGCCCCGTTCCCGTGTATTAGGTTTGGGCACAACGTGATGCACGTCACCTTTGCAACCAGCAGAAATTCGCTGAAAAGCCGACATCCTCCGTAGGGGGCGGCGTGTCCCCCGCGTTTGGAGCGGCCGTTGGGTCTTCGGTGCATTCATTGGAGGTCGGGTTGATCCGTTGGTTTGCGGACCTGCCGATCGAGCGCAAGCTCCGCATCGTGATCGGAGCGCCGGCGATCGCCGCGTTCGCGCTGGCGGTGATCATGCCCATGGTCACGAATGTGCTGCATGCGCGCGAGGAGTTGCGCCGCTTTGCCACGCGCGTGGCCGAGGTCACGGGCGTGAGCGTGATCGAGGCGCTGGAGGCCGGCGACGACAAGGCGGCCGTGAAGGCGCTGCACGCCCTGCGGGCGGAGCCGGAGGCGGCCACCGTGGAGATCGCGCTGCCTGACGGCCGCGCCCTCGCGACCTATCGCCGCGGCCCCGACGGTGCGCCGGAGATCGAGCTGGATCCGCTCTACAAGACCCTGACGGCGGCGAAGCTTCCCCCGCCCGCCGCGTTCGATCCCCGGCAACATCCGACGTCCTCGCTCTCGGAGGGTCGTGTGAGAATCACGGCCGCCGCAGTCGCCGACGGCAAGGTCTTGGGCGTGGTGCGGATCGTCGCGCCGCTCGACGCCGTCTATCCCGACTGGCTCGCCTTCATGCTCACGACCAGCGCCGGATTGGCGGTGGCCCTGATCGGCGCCTACTGGGTCGCCGCCCGGCTGCAGCATCAAATTTCCGGGCCCATCGTGAACCTCGCCAAGACGATGAAGCGCGTGTCGACCGAAGAGGACTACACGCTGCGCGTGGAAGGCTGCGCCCAGGACGAGATCGGCTCGCTCATCGAGGGCTTCAACCAGATGCTGAGCCAGATTCGCCAGCGCGACTCGCGGCTCGAGCGCTACCGGCAATTCCTCGAGCAGCAAGTCACCGAGCGCACCATCAACTTAGGCAACGCCAACCGCGATCTCAAGCGGGCGATCGCCGAGGCGACGGCGGCCAAGGAGGCGGCGGAGCGGGCGAGCAGCGCGAAGAGCGAATTTCTCGCGCGCATGAGCCACGAGATCCGCACCCCGATGAACGGCGTCATGGGAATGGCCGAGCTCTTGCAGAGTACCGAGCTGTCTCTGCGCCAGCGGCACCTGGCGGAGACCATCATGCGTTCCGCCGCGGGTCTGCTCGAGATCATCAACGACATCCTCGACTTCTCGAAAATCGAGGCGGGCAAGCTCGAGCTCGAGCACATCGAGTTCGCGCTGCGCGAGATCATCGAGGAGACGATCGAGATCCTGGTGCTGCGCGCGCGCGCCAAGGGACTCGAGCTGCGCTGCGAGATAGCGCCCTCGGTGCCGACCGCCGTGCGCGGAGATCCCATGCGGCTGCGGCAGGTGCTCATCAATCTGGCCGGCAATGCCATCAAGTTCACCGAGGCCGGCGAGGTCGTGGTGCGCGTGCTCGCGCTCGACGCGGGCGGGCGACTGCGATTCGAGGTGAGCGATACCGGCATCGGCATCGCCGCGGAGGTGCAGGGCCAGATCTTCAGTGCCTTCACCCAGGCGGACTCCTTCACCACGCGCAAGTACGGGGGCACGGGCTTGGGCCTCGCCATTTGCCGACAGCTCGTCGCGCTCATGGGCGGTGCCATCGGCGTCGCGAGCGAGCTGAACCGCGGCTCGACGTTCTGGTTCGAGATCGGCATGGAGCCCGTCACCGCCCCTGCGGTTCTCCCGCAGCCCGCGGCCCGTGCCACGGCGGCCGCGCTGCCTGCGCCGGCAGGCCCCGCCGCGACGGAGGCCGTCTCGGTGCCCCGGCTCACGACTGACGCGGGGATGGGGCCGCCAATCCTGGTGGTCGAGGACAACGCCGTGAACAGGGAGGTCGCGGCCGGCATGCTCGAGAACCTCGGGTATCGATCGGAATCGGCCGTAAACGGACTGCTTGCGCTCGAGGCGATAGCAGAATCGACCTACGCAGCGGTGCTGATGGATTGCCAGATGCCGGTCATGGACGGCTTGACCGCCACCCAGGAGATCCGGCGCCGTGAGGCAAGATCGACTGAGGCAAGATCGAGCCACCGGGTGCCGATCATTGCGCTCACCGCCAACGCGATGGAAGCCAACCGCGAGCGCTGCCTCGCGGCCGGCATGGACGATTTTCTCCCCAAGCCCTTCACGCAGGCGCAGCTCAAGGGGCTGCTCGGCCGCTGGGCACCCGTGGCGCAAGCGCGGCAGCCCGGCCGAGACTCGCTCGTTGCCCGCGAGACCGAAGAAGCCGAGAGCGTCGCGGGTAGAGATACCGCCGTGATCGACGCGGGGGTGTTGCGGGACATCGCAGCCCTCGGGCGCCCGGCGCTCCTGGGCTCGCTCATCGATCTGTACCTGGAGCACTCGCGTCCCTTGGTCGACACGATCGAGTCGGCGGGGCACGGGCGAGAGCCCGCCGGACTGGTCGAGGCGCTGCACACGCTCAAGTCGAGCACCGCCAATCTCGGCGGCGCGCGCCTCACCGCGCTCTTGCGGGAGTGCGAGGCGCTCGCGCAAGAACGCGGCGCCGCCGGGCTGCCCCAGCTCGCGCGTCTCCCCGCGGCGTATCACGAATTCTGCGAGGCGCTGATCCGTGAACGATCGGCGACGGCGGCGTAGGAGGCGCAAGCGCAATGACCACTTGCGAAACTAGCGTCGAGCCCGCTCCCACCGTGCTCATCGTCGACGACGACCCCGGGGCGCGGCTCTTGCTCGGCACGGCGCTGGAGACGGCGGGATTTCGCGTGACCTGCGCCAGCAACGGCCTCGGCGCGCTCGCGGCATTTCGCGTGCAGCCGGTCGATTGCATCATTCTCGACGTGGTCATGCCGGGCATGAACGGCTTCGATACGTGCACGGCGCTGCGCGCCTTGCCTCACTGCCACCACGTGCCCATCCTGATGCAGACGAGCCTCGAGGACATGGACTCCGTCAACCGCGCCTACACCGCGGGCGCCACGGATTTCTCCTCGAAGGGGATCAACCCGATGCTGTTGGCACAACGGGTGAAATTCCTGGTGCGGACCAAGCGCACGCAGGACCAGCTGGTGGCGAGCGAGGCGCGCGTGCGTTATCTCGCCTATTACGATCCGCTCACCGGATTGCCGAATCGACAGCGGCTCAAGCAGCTCTTGGCGGATCAGGTCGAATGGGCGAGGCTGCGGCAAAGCGGCGTCGCGACTCTCATGCTCGACGTCGACAACTTCTCCCGCATCAACGACACGCAAGGTCCGGCCGCCGGCGATGCAGTGCTCAAGGAAGTCGCCAATCGCCTGCAGCACTGCCTGCGCGATTGCGATCGAGCGCAGTTCGACGCGGTGGCGACGGCCGCCGGCATCATCAAGGACTGTGTCGCGCGCACCGGCGGCGATGAGTTCGGTCTGGTGCTGCCCGGCGTAGCCACGGTGGAGGCCGCGGACAGCGTGGCGCGGCGTGTGCAGCTCGCGCTCGCACGCCCCTTTATCATCGCCGATCAAGAGTACCCGCTGTCGGCGGCCATCGGGATCAGCGTCTTCCCGCTGGACGCCGCGGACGGCGAGAGCCTCATCAACAATGCCGACGCGGCCATGCATCACGCGAAAAAGGCGCACGTCGGCGGCATGGAGTTCTTCAAGAAATCCATCTCGATGCGCGCTGCCAGGCGCATGTCGCTCGAGTCGCATCTGCGCAAGGCGATCGAGCGGCAGGAGTTCGTGCTGCATTACCAGCCGCGGCTCTCGCTCGAGACCTTGCAGGTCGAGGCCGTCGAAGCGCTGCTGCGCTGGCCTCATCCGCAGCGCGGTCTGGTGCCGCCGGACGAGTTCATCCCCATCGCGGAGCAGAGCGGCTTGATCGTCGAGCTCGGCGATTGGGTGCTGCGCGAAGCGTGCTCGCAGGCCAGGCGATGGCAGGACGCCGACACCTCGTCCTGGCAAGTGGCGGTCAACGTGTCCGGCGTGCAGTTCCGGGACGGAAGCCTGGTGCGCCGGGTCGAGGACGCGATCGCCTCGGCCGGCATCGATGCGCGAGTGATCGAGCTCGAGTTCACCGAGGGCGCCCTCATCGAATACTCGAGCGCGGTCAGCAAGGCCGTGGCGGCGCTGAAGGAGCTCGGTGTCGCCACGGCCCTGGATGACTTCGGCACGGGGTACAGCTCCATGTCGTACCTGCGTCACTTTCCCGTCGACACGCTGAAGATCGATCGCCTCTTCGTTCGCGACATCGCCTCGAGAAGCGCCGGCAATGCGCCGCTGGTCGATGCGATCATCGCCATGGCCAAGAGCCTGGGGCTCGCCACGGTCGCCGAGGGCGTGGAGACCGACGCACAGTGGCGGTACCTCAAGGACCGCGACGTCGATCAAGTCCAGGGGTATCTGTTCTGCAAGCCCTTGTCGGTCCTCGATCTGGAACGCTGGCACACGGACTGGCTCCTCTCGAACCAATTCCGCGGCGCCGTCGTGGCGTAGGGCTTCGGCGAGCCGCGGTTTCGCGGCCGCGAGGCGGCGTCAGCGCCGGTGGCGCCAGAGCACCTCGCCGCCCGTTTCGTGGCGCGCCAGCACCCGCGCGAGCACGAAGAGCAGATCAGAAAGGCGGTTCAGGTATTTGAGCGCATCGGGAGCGACGTTCTCGACGCGCGCCAGCGACCAGGCGCGGCGCTCGGCGCGGCGGCACACCGCACGTGCCACGTGGCAAGCGGCAGCGGCCGTGCCGCCGCCCGGCAGAATGAACTCCTTGAGCGGCGGCAGCGTGTCGTTGAAGGCGTCGAGCTCGGTCTCGAGCCGCTGCACATAGACCGGTGTGATCATGCGGTGCCCCGGAATGCAGAGCTCGCCGCCGAGGTCGAACAGATCGTGCTGAACCTCGGTCAGGCAGCGTCGCGCCGCCTCGGGGAGCCCTTCGACGGCGAGCACCATGCCGACCGCGCTATTCGCCTCGTCCACAGCGCCGTAGGCTTCCACTCGCAGGCTTTCCTTGGCGACCCGACCGCCATCGCCCAAGCCCGTCGTTCCGTCATCGCCCGTCCGGGTGTAAATCTTGCTCAACCGATTGCCCATGCTCGACTCCATGCCTTTAGGCGACGGTAGCATAAGCTCTGCTATCGTGGTGCACGCAACCCAGCCCGTCGGAGCGCCATGATTCCTTCAGCCGAGCTCGAGGCCGCACTCGAGGCCGCACGCCGCGCGGCGGACATCGCGCGGTCGCTCTACTCGAGCAACATCGAGGTGCGCATCAAGGCGGATCGCACGCCGGTCACCGAGGCCGACGTGCGGTGCGAGACCGCGATTCGAGAAGTACTCGAGGCGCGCTTTCCCGCGTACGGCTTTTATGGCGAGGAGACCGACCCGCGCGATACGTCCGCGGAGAGCGTGTGGCTGGTCGACCCCATCGACGGCACCAAGGCGTTCGTGCGCGAATACCCTTTCTTCTCGACCCAGATCGCCCTCATGCGCGGCGGCGAGATCGTGCTCGGCGTGTCGAGCGCACCGGTCTATGGCGAGCTGGCCCATGCCGAGCGAGGCGGAGGCGCCTATTTGAACGGCAGAGCGATCCGGGTGAGCGAGGTCGCCGTGCTTTCCGCGGCGACGCTCTCGTCCGGGAACTTGAAGTCGCTCGCGGCGGGGGATCGATGGCAGCGCTACGGCCGGGTCGTGGCCGAAGTGAATCGCGTCCGCGGGTACGGGGATTTCCTGCACTACCACTTACTCGCGGCCGGCAAGATAGATGCCGTCGTGGAAAGCGACGTGAACATCCTCGACATCGCCGCCTGCGTCGCCATCGTCACCGAGGCAGGCGGACGCTTCACGGATTTGGCAGGCGCGCCGGTCGGCATCTGCACCACCTCGGTGCTGGCAACCAACGGCCGGCTGCACGAGACGCTGCTCGCGCAACTCGGTGGGGATTAGGGGGCCTTCTTCAGCCAGCGGATCTCGACCGCGGTGGCCGGTCCCACGACCACCTCGTCGAGATCGCGCGGCTCCTCCCACCGGCTCGCGGAGAGCATGCGCCGGCCGGCCATCAGCTCGGCGGTGGCCTGCGGGTAGAGCGGCACTTGCCGGGGATCGCCGTAGCCGTATGGAAACGAGGGCGCGTCGGTACCCGGATCGTACTTGTCCGTGGCGCCGAGCGTGTGCAGAAGCTCGTGCGCGATGACCACGTCGTTGGTTCCGTCCATGTCCGGCGTCGCGAACGCGTACACGACGCCGATGAGTCCTTGCGGCAGGCCGAGCGAGTGCGGTACCACGGGGGTCAGCGCCGGATCGTGATAGAGCACGAACATGCGGATGTCCTCGGGCTCCGAGACGTGTCCGCTGACACGAAAGGCCCAGAAGCGCAGCTTGAGGCTCCAGAGCATGGTCGTCGGGATGGAGGCATCCGGCGCACGCTGCGGTGGTTTGCGCTTGAGCGGGGATCGCAGGCGCGTCTTCACCGGATCGTCGAGCTCCACGCCGTAGCGCTTCGCCTCGCGCTCGAAGAAACGATCGATGGGCTTGAAGCGCTCGCCGTCCAGCGCCTCGACGTAAGCGCTCGTGACGGGGCTTTCGTCCGCCGCGATCGGGTAAATCGCCACGTAGAGCGGAGAGCGCCAGCGCGTGCTCGCGTAGCGGGTCTCGCACGTCGTCACGGCGACGACGAGCAATACGATCAGCAGCAGGAGGATGCGCACCTGCCGGAAGGTGCCGGTGCGCGGTGCGGGGTTCTTTAGGGGGGCGGCGATGCGATGCCCGGTCAATCGGCGGAATCGACGCTGAGCTCGGCCAGCTCGCCGTCCACGGAGACGTAGGAGACGGCCATGGGGCGACAGCAGACCGGGCAGTCCTCGATATAGGATTGTCCGTGTACGGACAGGTCCAGGGTCAGGTCGATGCGCTCGCCGCAATGAGGGCAGGTGGCCTCATGTCCTTGAATGAAATCCATGACGCCTTTACTTCCTAGGGCTGAAGGCGTGTCGCCGTCCACCGGGGCGGAGCGGCGGCGGCGGCGGCGCTGTGCGGCGCTCCGCGCCGATCGCGGGTCCAGCGCGCGCGGTCGTGTATGCGAAACTCACCTTCGACCCACAGCTCGATCGCCTCGACATCGAGCAAAAAGCCCCCCCAGTAAGGTGGACGCGGTACCTCGACGGCCACTACAGCGGGCTCCTGCGTGCCGGGCCCGCCGTAAGGGATACCGAAGCGGCGCGCCGCCGCGGCGACGCTTTCGCCCAAATCGGCGCGCGATGCGACGGGCTCGCTTTGCCGGCTCGCCCAGGCACCGATGCGGCTTTGCCAGGGACGAGTGCGAAAATAGGCGTCGTTCTGCGCCTCGTCCAGCGGCTCGACGCGTCCCTCGGCGCGCACCTGCCGATGCCGATGGTCCCAGTGAAAGACGATGGCGGCGCGGGGGTTCTTGCGCAGCTCGCGGCCCTTGCGCGACTGGTAATTCGTATAAAAGACGATGTGGCCGGCCTCTGGAGCGATATCCTTGCAGAGCACGACGCGTGCCGACGGCTGGCCGTTCTCGTCGGCGGTCGCAAGCACCATGGCATTCGGATTGGGCTGAGCGCCGTCGATCCAGGCCTGCGCCAGCCACTGCGATGCGAGCTCGAGCGGGTCCAAGGGCAACGGGTCGGGCAGCATCTCGACCCATGGAGGCGAATGGCTCGGGCTCATGCAAGCATGGTAGCCGCGCCGCCGCACTTGCGGTAGCGGTGCGCGCTCCAGTAAAAAGGACCGGGATGAAGATCGAGCCGTCGATGACTCTGGAAGAGCTGCGCGCGGCGCTGAGCGACCTCGACGGTGAGCTGCTTGCGCTGGTGGCGCGCCGCAAGGCGTTGAGCGAGCAGGTGGCCGATGTCAAGCGCGCGACGGGACTCGCCACGCGCGACTTCGCGCGCGAGCGGGACGTGATCCTGCGCGGCCGCATCGAGGCGGAACGGATCGGCCTCGAGCCCGATCTGGCCGAATCGCTGCTGCGCCAGCTCATTCAGTCCTCCCTGGCCACACAGGAGGCGGCGCGTGTTGCAGCGCAGGGCCACGGTACGGGAAAGCGAGCCCTGGTCATCGGCGGCCGCGGCAAGATGGGCGGCTGGTTCGCGGAGTTTCTCTCCTCGCAGGGATTTCAAGTCACGATCGCGGATCCTCGCGGCGCTCCGCCCGGCTTCGATCAGCTCGACGACTGGCAGGACCACGGGCTCGACTCGGAGCTCATCGTGCTCGCAACCCCCTTGAGCGCCACCGCCGAGATACTGAAGCAGCTCGCCGCGCGAGCTCCGCGCGGGCTGATTTTCGATCTGGGGTCCCTGAAGACGCCGCTGCGCGCCGGGCTCGACGCACTCGTGCAGGCCGGATGCCGCGTCACGTCGCTCCATCCCATGTTCGGACCGGACACGCAGCTGCTCTCCGGCCGGCACGTGATATTCATCGACATGGGGCACCCCGATGCGCTCAAGGAAGCGCAGGATCTGTTCGCATCGACCATGGCGGAGCGCGTCGTCATGAGCCTCGACGAGCACGACCGTTTGATCGCCTACGTGCTCGGCCTCTCGCACGCGCTCAACATCGCGTTCTTCACCGCGCTCGCCGAAAGCGGCGAGGCGGCGCCGCGGCTCGCGCGCCTCTCGAGCACGACGTTCGACGCGCAGACCGAGGTGGCCAGCCGCGTGGCGGCCGAGAGCCCGGAGCTATATTTCGAGATTCAAAGCCTGAACGAGTACGGCGGCGAATCGCTGCTCGCCCTACAGCAAGCCGTCGAGCGGGTGCTCGCCGCCGTGCGCGCCAAGGATGCCGCCGCGTTCGCCGCGCTCATGAACCGCGGCCGGGCCTATTTCGACGTGCGTGCGCAAGCGCGGGCGAGCTGAGCTCAAGGGGACGCCATGGACGATCTGCGTCTGGAGAACGACGCGCTCAAGAAGCGCCTCTCCGAGATCACCGCGGAAGCGGCCAACAACGAGAGCATTCTCAAGCGCACGCAGGCCCGCGAGCTCACGCTGTTGCGCGCCGACAGTCTCGGTCAGCTGCTCCAAGCCATGGTCGGGGGCCTCCGCGATTCTTACGGTCTGGACGCGGTGAGCGTGGTGCTCGTGGATCCACAGCACGAGATCCGTCACTTGCTGATCGCGGGGGGCGATCGGCCGGAGGAATTCCAGCAGATATTCTTCGTCGATTCCCTGGTCGGCCTCGCGCCGCAGCTCGCCAATCTGCATAGGCCGTGGCTCGGGCCATTCGTGGGCGCCGATCATCACTTGCTGTTTCCCGGCAGCCAGAATCTCAAGAGCGCGGCACTCCTGCCCCTGCCGCGCAAGGATATCGCCACGGGCGCGCTATGCTTCGGCAGCCGCGACCCCGGGCGCTTCACGCGGCATCACGGAACCGATTTCCTGGCGCACTTGGGCGCAGTGGCCGCGGTCTGCATCGAGAATGCAGTGAATCGGGCGCGGCTCTTGCGCGCGGGGATCACCGACTTTCTCACCGGCTGGCACAACAGGCGCTATCTGCAGCAGCGCATGAAGGAAGAGCTGGCCCGCGCCCAGCGCCGCGGCGGAACGATCGCGTGCCTGATGATAGACATCGACCGCTTCAAGGGGATCAACGACGGCTACGGGCACCTCGCGGGCGACGCCGCGCTGAAGGAGATCGCGCAACGCATCGAATCGCAGATTCGCAGCATGGATACCGCCGCACGCTTCGGCGGCGACGAGCTCGCCGTTCTTTTGCCCGAGTCGAGCACGATCGAGGCGGCCAAGCTCGGTGAGCGCATTCGCGAGTGCATCGCGCAAGTGCCGGTCGCGCTGACCGACGATGTCGAGCGCACGCTCACCGTGTCGGTGGGCGTCGCTGCCGTTGCGCCCGCACGCCACGAAGCGGATTTGAAGGCGGTCGCCGACCGGCTCATGGCCGATGCGGACGCTGCGCTGTACCGAGCCAAGGCGCTGGGGCGAAATCGGGTGCAGGTGGGTGCGGGTTGATGACACGGCAAGCGCGGCCCGGCTAAAGTCTGCACCGCATGAACGCATTCCAATCCGACTTCTTACGGACGCTGCAGGAGCGCGGCTTCATTCACCAGCAGACCGATGCCGCCGGGCTCGATGCCGCGGCACGCCGGGCCGTGGTGACGGCATACGTCGGGTACGACGCGACGGCCGACAGCCTGCACGTGGGAAACCTGGTGTCGATCATGCTGTTGCGGCACCTGCAGCGCACGGGCCATCGGCCGATCGTGCTGATGGGCGGGGGCACGACCAAGGTGGGCGATCCTTCCGGCCGGGACGAGACGCGGCAACTGCTCTCCGAACCGCAGATCGCTCAAAATATCGCGAGCATCCGGCAGATTTTCGAGCACTACCTCGATTTCGAGGGCGGCCCCACCGGTGCCATCGTGGTGAACAACGACGATTGGCTCGGCAAGCTCGAGTACATTGCGTTCCTGCGGGACATCGGCCGGCATTTCACGATCAACCGCATGCTGACGATGGACAGCGTCCGGCTGCGGCTCGAGCGCGAGCAGCCGCTCACATTCCTGGAATTCAACTACATGATCCTGCAAGGCTATGACTTCGTCGAGCTCAACAAGCGTCACGGGTGCACGTTGCAGATGGGCGGCTCCGACCAGT
>Ga0302324_100004100_pt1 | contig 32488 bp, 19 predicted proteins | sample Palsa_T0_1_FD_201949 | JGI IMG/M metagenome (GOLD analysis project Ga0302324, IMG submission 201949) | Peat permafrost microbial communities from Stordalen Mire near Abisko, Sweden - Palsa_T0_1 | ecosystem: Environmental > Terrestrial > Soil > Palsa > Peat permafrost | place: Sweden: Abisko... | reverse complement strand
TACCTGGCGCTGATCGTTCCATTCTTCCTGGCCGGCTTCATTCTGATAGCGGCCTTCTCGACTTACGCCGCGAAGATCCAGACGCTGTACTTCTGGGATCTGGTCGGAGCCGGGATTGGCTGCGTGGTCATCGTGCCGCTCATCCCGATGATCGGCCCCGGTGGCTTGACGTTCTGCGTCGCCGGCGTGGCCCTGCTTGCCGCGGCAATGTTCTCCACCAGCCCCAAGGCGTCGATCGGCTGCGTGCTCGCCGCCATCGCGGTGAGTGCCATTCCGTTCCTGCACATGCCCAATTACATCGACTTCGACAATCATCAGGAGCATCGGGGTATCGTCGCCGACAAGGCGGCGGGCAAACTCGAATACACCAAGTGGGATCCCATTTCGAAGATAGAGGTTCTGGACCATCCATTTACCCCAGACGAGTATGAGAAGTCGGATCATTGGTGGACCGGCGGGGACCGCAAGCACATCGCCTATGACGGTGGCCTGCAGAGCAGCTTCTTCTACAAGTTCGACGGCAACCTGCCAGGCCTGCGCGCGGCAATCGACCGGGACCGCATGATTGCGCGCGAGCAGTTCTGGCAGATCTCGGTGATTGCCGCCGACTACCTCAAGCGCGACACCGGCGCTAACGTGCTCGTGATCGGCAGCGCCGGTGGACACGATACCAAGGCGGCGCTGATGTACGGCGCCAAGCACGTTGACGCGGTCGAACTCGTCTCCGCCGTGGTCGAGCTGGGCAAGCATCAGTACGCCAACTATATAGGCAACATCTTCAATCGCCCGGAAGTGAACGTGCAGGCGGGCGAGGGCAGGAGCTTCCTGCGGGCGAGCCATAAGCGTTATGACATCATCCAGATCCACAGCAACCATACCAGCGGCAGCATGGCCCAGGGCAACGGCGCGCTGGGGCCCGTCTATCTTCAGACCGTCGAGGCCTACGAGGAGTTTTTCAGTCATCTGACCGATGATGGCATCCTGCAGATTCATCATCATATGTACCCGCGAATGGTCGCCACGGCGGCCGTGGCGTGGAAGCGGATGGGAAGAACGGACTTTCAGAAGCACGTCGTGGTGCTGACCACGCCGGTCGAGCACATGCTGCCGACGCTGCTGATAAGGATGACACCGTGGACGCAGGCGGAGATCAACGATCTCATGGCGCTGCTCAGTCCGCCGGGGCTCGCCCCATTCTATTCGTATACCCTGGTCGAGAATCCGCTGAATCCGAGCCAAAGCCTGCTGTCGGGCGATTTCTACTCGGGCGATCTGCCCAAGAGCGTATCGGATCGCACGCCGATGAGGGTGACACCGGTCACTGATGACAATCCCTACTTCAATCTGCTGCGCAAGCGCATCGGCGTGACCGAGGCGGATCCGAAGAACTTCATCACTTCGGAAATGACCGACCTGCCGAACTTCCAGTTGCGGAAGGGATTCATACCGATGGACCTGGTGCATCTGTTCGGCATATCCGTGGTCTCGATCTTCTTCATGTGCTTGTTCGTATTCGTACCGTTGAAGTTCTCGAAGATCGGGCGTCAGGAGGAGTCCAAGGCGATCCCGGTGCTGGCTTACTTCTCTTGTCTGGGATGCGCGTTCATCATCATCGAGCTGGTATTCATTCAGAAATTCATGCAGCTCATCGGCAGCCCCTTGTATACCTATTCGACCGTCATCTTCGTGCTGCTGCTGGCGTCGGGACTGGGCAGTCTTGCATCGCAGAAAGTCGCGCCGCCGGGAACCCGGATGTGGCGCCTGCCATTCGTGGCCATCATCGCGATCGGTATCCTGTTCACGCTGGTCGAGTCGTCGGTATTCCACTTCGGCCTGGCCTTCCAGCTGCCCGGCCGGATCCTGGTCTCGGCGCTGCTGATCTTCCCGGTCGGGTTTTTCCTTGGAATGCCGTTCCCCCTGGGCGTGCTTGCGATCGAGTCGCGGCCGAAGGGCGCCGTGGCCTGGGCTTGGGGCATGAACGGGGCATTCACGGTCGTGGGTGGGGTGCTCAGTGTCGTGCTCAGTGTAATGTTCGGATTTACCGTGACGCTGCTGATCGCGGTGGCCCTGTATGTGGTGGCCGCCCTGGTGTACCCAAAGCTCAGTCCGGTCAGGGAGCCCAGCCTGCAGCCGCGGGTGGCGCAACAGGCCACGGCCTGAGTGAGCCGCTTCCGCGACACGGTGATGCGGCCACTATGCCGGGTTGAGAATGTGACGTCGATCAACAATGTAACTGTAGTCCTTCGGCTACAGTGAAATATGCCTCAGGCGCATTATGTGATCTCGTGCAGGCCGATACCGTGCCGTCATCAGACCTAACAATTACTGACTGAACTATCAGGGCTACCAGCCACTATGAAAACGATTGCCGCTCGGGTCTCCTTTTATCTGCGCCGCACCGCGGCTCTGGGCATGCTGGGTTGCGCGGCCCTGGTGCTGGCGGCCTGCAGCAGCAGCGGCAGCAGCGGCAGCAGCGCGCCCACGGCGACCGCGCCCACGATCACGACGCAGCCGCAGAGCGCTACCGTCGCTGACGGCGCGACCGCTACCTTCACAGTGGTGGCGGCTGGTACGGCGCCGCTGAGCTACCAGTGGCAACTGGGTGGCGCCGCCATTTCGGGCGCAACGGCTGCCAGCTACACGACGGCGGCGCTCACCACCGCGAATAGCGGCACCAGTTACACCGTGGTCGTAAGCAATTCCGCCGGCAGTGTCACCAGCAGCCCCGCGACGCTGACTGTCACCGCCGCAGCGCCAACTATTACCACGCAGCCGGCGAACCAGATGGTGTTAGCCGGTGCTACCGCGACCTTCACGGTGGTGGCAGCCGGCACGGCGCCCCTGACCTACCAGTGGAAGAGTGGCGGCACGGCCATTTCGGGGGCGACCGCCGCCAGTTACACAACGCCGGCCCTGACCGTCGCAAACAGCGGCACCAGTTACACTGTGGTGGTGACCAATTCCGCCGGCAGCGTCACCAGTAGTGCCGCGACGGTGACGGTCACGGCGACCGCCGTGGCTCCGACAATTACGACACAGCCCCATAGTGTCACGGTCAATGATGGCTCGACAGCGACCTTCACGGTTGTTGCCAGTGGCACGGCGCCGCTGAGCTATCAGTGGAAGGCCAGTGGGACAGCCATAGCGGGTGCAACAGCCGCGAGCTACACCACACCAGCGCTGACGGTCGCAAACAGCGGCACCAGTTACACCGTGGTGGTGACCAACTCGGCCGGCAGCATCACCAGCAGTGCTGCCATCGTAACGGTCAACTCGACGGTACCGACCATCACAACGCAGCCGGCGAATCAAACTGTCACCGACGGCGCGACGGCCACCTTCACGGTGGTGGCAGCTGGCACAGCTCCGCTGAGCTATCAGTGGAAGAAGGCCGGTACGACCATTGCGGGTGCAACCGCGGCAAGCTACACCACTCCGGCGCTGACCGTCGCAAACAGCGGCACCAGCTACACCGTGGTAGTGACCAATTCCGCCGGCAGCGTCACCAGCAACCCTGCCACGGTGACCGTCAACGCCGTGGTTCCGACGATCACGACGCAGCCGGCAAATCGCACCGTCAATGACGGCGCGACGGCTACCTTCACCGTGGTCGCAAATGGCGGATCCTCGACGCTGAGTTACCAATGGAAGAAGGGTGGCGTGACGATTTCCGGCGCCACCGCCGCCAGCTATACCACGCCAGCGCTAACCGTCGCGGACAGCGGATCCAGCTACACCGTGGTCGTGTCCGATTCCGCCGGCAGCGTCACCAGCAACGCTGCGATAGTGACGGTCAACGCCTTGGCGCCGACCATCACCACGCAGCCGACCAGCCAGACTGTTATGGACGGCGCCACGGCCACCTTTACCGTGGTCGCGAACGGTGGCTCGGCCACGCTGAGCTATCAATGGAAGAAGGGTGGCGTGACGATTTCCGGTGCCACCGCCGCCAGCTACACCACGCCGGCGACGACGCCCGCCGATAACGGGTCCAGTTTTACGGTTGTCGTGACCGACTCGGGCGGTAGCGTTACAAGCGTTGCCGCTGGGCTTACGGTCACGCACACGCTGGCTCTGCTTGCCGGTCAGATCGGCGGCACAGGTAATGTCGATGGCACCGGTACCGCCGCGGAATTCTATAATCCCGCAGGCCTCGGTATGGACGCCGCGGGCAATATCTATGTTGCCGATTCGGCGGACGAGACCATCCGCGTGATCAGTCCGGGGGGCACCGTGACGACGCTGGCCGGTACGCCATATACACCAGGCTTCGTCAACGCCAGCACTGGGGCCGGCGCCCAATTCAATGATCCGCAGGGTGTCGTGGTCGACACCGCGGGCAACGTCTATGTCGCCGACGAGGGCAACAATGTCATTCGCATGATCACGCCCTTGGGTGTCGTCAGCACATTTGCGGGTACCGGAGTCGCCGGCTATAACGATGGCGCCGGCGCCACGGCGCAGTTCAACGCTCCCGCTGGCATCGCAATCGACAGTACCAACCTATTGTACGTCGCCGACGAGAACAACGATGTCATCCGCACGATCACGACCCCGGCGGGTGTGGTCAGTACCTTCGCCGGCACGGCGGGCAGCGCGGGATCCACCGATGGCCCAGCCACCGCGGGCGCGCTGTTCAACTCGCCCACCGGCGTGGCCGTCGATGCGACCTTCAACGTCTATGTGGCCGACTGGCTCAACAGCACGATCCGTGAGATTACCGCCGGCACGGTCAGCACGCTGGCCGGTACCGCGGGCAACTACGGCGAGGCCAATGGCGTCGGCCCGGCGGCATCGTTCGACGGCCCGATCGGCCTGTCGGTCGACCCGGCCGGCGCGAATCTCTACGTTGCGGACTACACCAACAATGCCATCCGCCAGGTCGTGATAGCGAGCGCCACGGTGAGTACGCTGGCCGGCAGCGCGGTCGGCTATTACGGCTTCGCCAACGGCACCGGGACGGCGGCGCTGTTCCTGAACACTGCGGCCACGGTCGTGGACCTTGCCGGCGCGAATGTCTATGTCGCGGACTTCCAGAACAATCTGATCCGCGAGATCAGCGTTCCCGGCGCCGTGGTCAGCACCTTTGCCGGCAATATCGGCGGCCGTGGCTACATGGACGGCGCCGGCCAGCTGGCACAGTTCAGCAATCCGCACGGCATCGCCAGTGATGCGGCCGGCAACATGTATGTGACGGATACCTATAACAACGTCATCCGCAAGGTGAGTTCAACTGGCAGCGTCACCACGCTGGCGGGAACCGCCGGCGTGCCGGGCTACTTCGACAGCACCACGGGCACGCTGGCGCAGTTCAACTTTCCGCTCGATGCCGCGGCCGACTCCCTCGGCAACATCTATGTGGCCGACTATTACAATTTTGTGATCCGCAAGATTACACCGGCGGGCGCGGTGAGCACGTTTGCAGGCACGGCCGGAACCCCGGGCAGCCTCAACGGTCAGGGCACGGCCGCGAGTTTCGGCCACCCGACCGGCGTGACAACCGATGCCAATAACAATGTCTATGTGGCCGACTACGACAATGACACGATCCGCATGATCACCCCGGGTGGCCTGGTCAGCACGCTCGCGGGTCAGGTCGGCGTTGCGGGCATGAACAATGCCGCAGGAACTAACGCCACGTTCTACGGTCCGCGTGATGTCGGCTGTGACACGGCGGGCAACGTCTACGTCACCGACCGGCAAAACAACGTGATCCGCAAGATCACGATGCCGGGGGCAAATGTCACCACGCTTGCAGGCACCGGCACCGCCGGTTACCTGGACGGGGCGGGCACGACGGCCGAGTTCAATCACCCCAGCGGTCTTGGCGTCGATACGGTCGGCAACGTCTATGTGGCGGATTACCGCAATCATGTGATCCGCCAGATTACGCCGGCCGGGGTCGTGAGCACGGTGGCCGGCGTGTCGACGTCAGTGGGCGTGACGCCCGCGATCGTCAACGGGCCGGTTGCCTTGCCGGGTTCGCTGAACGGGCCGTCGAATCTTACGGTACTGCCCGGCACGCCGACGACGCTTGCGGTTGCCGAAGCCATCGAGAATTCGGTGCTGCTGGTAACGCTGCCGTAACCGGCAACGCTGCCGTAACCGCGCCTGGGATAGGGCTCATGATGGGCATACTGTGAGCGGTCTGCCCCGAATGCCCGTGGCGGTCTTGCGTGTTCTGCGCATTGCGTTCGCGCTGGGCATGCTGGCCTATCTGGTGGTCAAAATCGGCCATGCCAAGCCTCTCGAGCGACTGGCATCGGCGAACCCGCTGTTCATTCTGGCTGCCGTGGGCGTGGTGATCCTCGACGGCATGATTCGGGCATGGAATTGGACGCAATTGATTCGCGCCATGCAATTCGATTCGCGGGTCCGCTACGGCAAGGTGTTGAGCATCTACTGGGCCTGCTCCTTTCTGGGTCAGTTCGTACCTTCCACGGTCGGCACGGATGCGTTACGCGCCATGATGGCGAGCCGCAAGATCGGCGGCCATGCCAGCGCGCACGGGGCCGCCGTGGTCATGCTGAACGCCATGAATCTGGTCTCGGGCTGCGTCGCGGGCCTGGCCTGTGCATTGTGGATGGCGCTGACGAGCCGCAATCAGGGCGTGCGCCCACTGGCGATAGTGCTGTTCGCGGGCGCCATCAGTGCAGCGGCGTGCGGCTATTGGCTTTTGCGCAGCCAGCGTGGCCTGCTGCTCTGGCTGCTGCGACGCATGCACGGTCGCTGGCGCAAACTGCGGCGCGGACTGCGGCGCTTCATCCATCGGCTGCTGGTATTTGAGCGCTACGACGTGCGGGCGACACCGGTGCTGGCGGTGGCGCTGGTGACGCAGATGACGCGGGCATCGATGTACGCCCTGGTGGGCCTGGCGGTCGGGGTCATCCTGCCGTTTCCGGCGTGGCTGGCGCTGGTGCCGGCTTATAGCCTGTCCGGGCTGATTCCCTATTCCGTGAGCGGCTACGGCGGCGATCAGGCGGCTATCGTCTATATCCTCACCGGCTTTGGCGCCGCCGGGGCCGGAGCCCTGGCGTTCGCCCTGATCGTGCCGCTGATGACCGTGACCTTCAACCTGCTGGGCGGCTTCAACCTGCTTTTTGGCACGGTCGACGGCAGCACACGCATCGCTGCATACCCGGCGAAGGAAGCCGGCAAAGAATAGTGTGAATTTGTCCACGAAGTTCGGCTCGCAGCGTGTATTGCGTCCACGTGGCGAGGAAAACTTATGATTAAATACGGCTTCCGGTCCAGGGTCAGGAAATCATGGCAACGCAACCGCTGAACGTCCTCTGGTTGATCGATCACGTGTGTTTTGACGGCAGCCTGCATGCGGGCGGCCGGCTCTACATGAACGTGTTCCCGCGCGTCGATCCCAGTCGGGTCAAGATTTACCCCTATTTTCTCAATGCCTCGGATGCGGTCGTGCGCGTGTTCAACGAAGCCAGGCATCCGGTGGTGAATCTGGCCTGGAGCAAGTACGACGTCCTGTCGCCGCTCAAAGTAGGGCAGCTGGTGCGGCGCCACAACATCGATGTCATGCACCTGTTCTGTTTCGGGGCGTCGGCCTTTGGGCGGGTGGCATCGCTGTGGAATCGGGTACCGGTCGTCATTCACGAATTCGACACGCCCACTTACGGACCCTATCCGACGGCGTTCAAGGTCGCCGATCGCCTGCTGGCCGGTCGCACCAGCTTCGCGCTCGCGGCCTCCACGCACTGCCGCGACTTCGTCCACGAGCAACGCTTCGTTCCCAAAGACAAGATCGAAGTGCTCTATCATGCGGTGCCGCCGGAGAAGTTCGAGTTCGCGCGCACCTTCACGCGCGAGGGCGCACGGCAGGAATTGGGGTGGGATGCCAACCGCTTCGTGTTCCTGACAGTGACCAAGCTCGGTCCGGACCGCGGCAATGAGACGCTGCTGGAAGCGTTTGCCGAGGTGCGCAAGCAGATCCCCAATGCGCAGCTGTGCATCGTCTACCGTCCGACGCTCTATCACCGCGTGCCGGTCAAGTATCAGCACATCCCGTGGGTGACGGATCCCAAAGCCATGCGCGCGCGCATAGATGATCTCATCGTCAAGCTCGGCTTGCGCGACTGCGTGTCGCTGGTGGAAATGGAAGCCCCGGAGCGGCACGAGCCGTATTTTGCGGCCAGCGATGTGCTGGTGGCGCCGTTTGAAAGCGAACTGTTCAGTTCAGTGAATCTGGTCGAAGCGATGGTATTCGGGCTGCCGCATGTCGTGACCGACTTGGGTGAGCCGGCCGATATCGTCAATCGTTGGGGTGCCGGCGTCAAAGTGCCGCCGAAGAACCCGGCGGCGCTGGCCCAGGCCATGGTGGGCTTGGCGCGCAACAACACGCTGCGTCAGGCGCTGTCGCAGAAGGCGCGCACTGCCGCCATCGATTTTGGTGTCGATGCGGTCGCGGAGCGTCTGACCCGGCTGTACACGCAACTGGCTGAACCCGATCATGCGACTTCGCAGCGCATGCGGGCGGCCGGCTGAGGTCACTGGCTCAGCCGCGCTAACACGCGCGCTAACACGGCTGATCGCCGATCGTTTCAGAGCTGCTGGCGGCCCCCCCAGCAGATCGCGTTCAGGAATGATGTGACGCAGACGACGTTTTGGCGCACGCAGGTTCTATTCGTGTCGCCGATCGGCTCCTTTTGAGCGAGCGATGTCGACTCGATTGCGCCGACCCTCATGGCGCCTACGGCCGCTATGAGCCGCTGCCCGCCGGCCCTATCATCAATATAACATATACCGATTGATACCAATTGTGCGCCGCGTTCGGAACAGCGATCTCGGTCCTTTTCCTGCCTTCGTCTTCAGGATAGATTAGCGCGGCTGGAAGCTACGAGTGCGCCAGTATCGGTACAAACATGCAGGCCGCCAACGTAAGGGCGGCGTTCAATTTTAGTGGCCGACGCCGACGCTGTCGACGCACGGCTGCGGCGTGCCAGATCTGACGCGTTATCGGGAACTATGGACGTATCCAAAATGGCAGATTCCAGCCGCACACGAGTTCTGCTCGTGGATGCGCATGTCCATATCTATGATTGCTTTGATCTGGACGCGTTGTTCGATGCGGCCGCCAGCAATTTTAGCCGTGCGGCGCGCCGCCTTGCGCTGGCAGACGCGCCGCGGGAAGGCATGCTGCTGCTGACAGAGACGGTTCACGATCACGCCTTCGACGCACTGGCGGCCGGCCAGCTGAAGCCCAAGCGCTGGATCGTGGCCAAGACTTCAGAGCCGGCCGTGCTGCAACTGAGCCTGGACGGACAAGTTCCGCTTTGGCTGGTGGCCGGCCGCCAAATTGCGACGCGCGAGGATCTCGAGGTTCTGGCGCTTGGGACCACCGAGCGTTTTCCCGACGGAGAGCCCATCAGCGTGTCCCTGGCGGCATCGGAGCGAGCGGCGGCCATGACGGCCCTACCGTGGGGTTTTGGCAAGTGGTGGGGGCCGCGCGGAGGCATTATCGAGCGAATCATGACCGCGCCGCGTGACCGCAAGTTGTATTCCGGTGACAACGGCGGTCGCCTTGCCTGGTCGCTGCGGCCGCGGTTGCTGCGGCTCGGCGAGCGCTCGGGTCTGAAGATATTGCCCGGCACCGATCCCCTGCCGTTCCCGGGACAGGAGTCTCGTGTCGGCGGTTTTGGCATGTTGGTTCCGAGCTGGGAATCGGGCGGCCGTCCGCTCGAGCGCTTGGTGTCGCGATTGGCGCAATCGCCGGGCTCGCCACAGGAATTTGGCGGCCTGACGGGGGTCGCAGCATTCGTCAAGCTGCAGATCGCCATGCAGATGCGTAAGCGAAGGCGCCGGAGCGCACACACGTGAGGGTACTGGTGGTCGCGCCGCAGCCTTTTTTTTCGGCCCGCGGCACGCCGTTGAGTGTCTATTACCGCACCATGGTCATGGCGGAGAATGGTGCCAGCATAGACCTGCTCGCCTATGGTGAAGGCGAGGATGTGGAGATTGCCGGCGTGCGGATCATACGCATTCCGCGCATGGCATGGATCGGACCGATCCCGGTCGGCCCCTCCTGGAAGAAGCTCTATCTCGACGTCTTCATGTTTGTCTGGACGGTGGCACTGCTCACCCGCCATCGCTACGACGCCGTTCACGCGCACGAGGAATCGGTGTTCTGGTGCCGGTTCCTGAAGCCGCTGTTCCGCTTTCGATTGATTTACGATATGCATTCCAGCCTGCCGCAGCAGCTCAGCAACTTTCAGTTCACGAAATCGCGGCTGCTCATGGGCCTGTTTCGCGTGCTCGAGGACACCTGCCTGCGCAAGGCCGATGCCGTGGTCACGATCTGTCCGGACCTGAAGGACTATGCCCTGCGCACCGGCGTCGCACCCGCCAGGCATCTGTTGATCGAAAACTCGATATTCGAGGACGTCCACCTGACCAATGCCCTCGGCCCGGCCACGGATGCCGTCCCCGCCGCGCCCGCCCGAAGCCCGGTGCTGGATCCCGCCAGACCGATCATTTTGTACGCCGGGACCTTCGAGAACTACCAGGGCATTGATCAGTTGATCCGTGCCTTCGGCATAGTGCACGCCGAACGGCCGGATGCGCTGCTGCTGCTGGTTGGCGGCACGGCGCAGCAGGTTGCGGCTGCGGCCGCCACGGTCACCAGTCTTGGCATCACCGACTCGGTCATCTTGACCGGCCGCGTCAGCAAGAGCATTGCGACGCGATACACCGGCTTGGCACAGGTGTTGGTGTCGCCCAGGCTGCACGGGACCAACACGCCGCTCAAGATCTACGAGCAGCTCGCCAGCGGCAAACCACTGGTCGCGACGCGCATCTGGTCGCATACCCAGGTGCTCGATGAAACGGTATGCATCCTGGTCGACCCGGAACCCCAATCCATTGCCCGAGGTCTGTTGCGGGCGATTTCAGACCCGGAGTTCGGCCGGCAGGTGGTGGCGCACGCCCGCGCGCTGTATGAGCGCGAATACGCTCGACCAGTCTATGAGCGCAAGATTCAGCGCCTGCTCGAGATCGTTTCCTGATGTGTGGAATTGCGGGCCTGGTCTCGCTCGGCGATGAACCGGTTTCGCTCGAGCAGTTGCGCCGCATGTGCGACGCGATGGTCTACCGTGGCCCGGATGATGCCGGCTATCTGGTTGATCCGGGAGTCGCGCTCGGCATGCGGCGGCTGTCGATCATCGACCTGCAAAGCGGGCATCAGCCGATCTTCAACGAAGACGAAACCGTGGCCGTGGTCTTCAATGGCGAGATCTACAACTATCGCGAACTGCGCGAATGGCTGCTGGCACGTGGGCACCGCTTCAAGACCGCATCGGATACCGAGGTCATCGTCCACCTTTGGGAGGAAGTGGGTCCTGATTTTGCCGATCGGCTCAGCGGCATGTTCGCCATCGCTCTGTTCGACCGGCGTGCTCGCAAACTGGTACTGGCGCGCGATCATGTCGGCATCAAACCTCTCTATTACGCACGGGTCGCCAATGGCCTGGTGTTCGGGTCCGAAGTCAAGGTAGTGCTGGAGTCCGGCTGGGTGCCGCGCCGGCTGGACATGGATGCCGTGGGTCAGTACCTGGCCTGGGAATACGTTCCCGGCGCGGCCACATTGCTGCAGGATGTGCGGCGACTCGAAGCCGCTTCGCTGCTCGAGCTCGATCTGCAGACCGGCAAGCACACCATCCACCAGTTCTGGAGTCCGCTGCGCGCCATGGCAGGCACGGCAGCCTCGAGCCGCAGCGCCTACGATTGGGAGTCGGAGGTCGATGCCACGATCAGCCGCTGCGTGCGCAATCAATTGGTCAGTGATGTACCGCTGGGCGCGTTTCTCTCGGGCGGGGTGGACAGCTCGATCGTGGTCGCCGCGATGGGCGAGGCACGGACTTTCAGCATCGGCTTCGATGATCCGACATACAACGAGACCCAATGGTCGGAGCGCGTGGCGCGGCACCTGGGTGTCGACCATCACGTGGAGATCATCCGGCCGCACGTGCGGGAGCTGTTTGAGCAGCTGATGCTGCACATGGACGATCCGATCGGCGATTTTTCGATCTTCCCGACGTATCTGGTATCCAGGTTGGCGGCAACGCAGGTAAAAGTGGTGCTGTCGGGCGACGGTGGCGATGAGCTGTTTGGCGGCTACGAGACCTTTTTGGCCCAGCAGAAGGCGCGCACCTGGGATGCGATTCCCGCGTGGCTGCGCCGTGGCGTGCTGAGCCCCGCGGTCGAGGCGTTGCCACCGACCGAAGCGAAGAAAGGTCTGGTCAACAAGGTCAAGCGTTTTGTCGAGGGGGCCAACCTTGATCCTGCCCTCGGGCACGCACGCTGGCGGCTGTTTCTGACCGAACCGGGGCGCAAGCGACTGTTCACCGAGGCGGCCTACCGACAACTTTCCAGCCCGGTGGGGGCGCATATCGAGCGCTTGAATGCGGAAGCGGCGCAGTTGGATGCGCGTGACCGCGCACTGTACGTCGATTTCAAAAGCTACCTGGTGGATAACTGCCTGATCAAGGTCGATCGGATGTCCATGGCCTGCTCGATCGAGGCGCGCGTGCCGTTGCTGGACAAGGAAGTGGTCGAGCTGGCATTCCGCCTGCCCGCGGATCTGAAGTACACGGACCGTGAGACCAAGGTGCTGCTCAAGCGCGTCGCGGCGCGGCACGTGCCGCGAGACTGCGTCTACCGCCCGAAACAGGGTTTCAGCATTCCCATCAAGAGCTGGCTCAAGGACCAATTCAGGGACCTGCTGGAAACCTACCTGGGTCGGGACCGCCTCGCAGCCGGCGGCGTATTCGATGTCGATGAAGTGGCCAGGTTGAAGCAGGAGCATTTGAGCAATCGCGCCAATCACAGCCACATCCTCTGGTCATTGCTGGTGTTTCAACACTGGCTGCAGCGTTGGGGGGTGACGGCGTGATTGCCCGGCAGCCGGGCGCGGCGGCGGATGAGCGCTATGACCTGGCGGTGATCGGCGGCGGAATCCATGGGGTCAATGTAGCGCTGGAAGCAGCGCGACGCGGCCAGCGCGTACTGTTGCTCGAGAGCGCGGATTTCGGCGGCGGGGCCAGCGGCAACTCGCTGCGTATCCTGCATGGGGGACTTCGTTACCTGCAGTCGCTGGATCTGGTGCGGTTTCGCGAATCGGTCGCGGCACGACACTGGTATGCCCGGCACTTTCCCGCCCTGGTTGCGCCGCTGTCCTGTCTGATGCCGCTGTATCGCCAGGGCTTGAAGCGACGGGCTGTGATGCGCATTGCGCTGACAATGAACGACCGCCTGTCCGCCGATCGCAATGACGGCCTGGTCGAGGGCGTCAGGTTGCCCGCCAGCTGCACCTTTGGGGCGAAGCAAACTCGGGTCCGATTTGAATCGGTACGGCAGCAGGGCCTGGAAGGCGCGGCGCTGTGGTACGACTACCAGATGCGAAGCTCCGAGCGGATCCTGATCGAGATCCTGCATTGGGCCTGTCGTCTGGGCGTGCGCGCGCTGAATTACGTTCAGGCGGAGCGGGTGATAGCGCACAACGGCACCGTGGCGGGCGTCGCGGCCGTGGACCGGCTGGACGGCCGGCAGCACACATTTCATTGTCAGCGCGTGTGCAACTGTACCGGTTCCGGCGCGCGGGCATTTGCGGCCGCCAATGATCGAGAGTACGCCCGATTGTTCGTGCCCTCGCTGGCGTTCAACGTGCTGTTCGATTGCGCATCCCTGAGCCGCGATGCGCTGGCGGTCGCGGCCCCCGATCCCGGCGCGCCGGTGTACTTCCTGTGCCCGTCGCCGTTTGGTCTATGGACCGGGACCGAGCACGTTGGGCGTCCGGACGGATGCACCAATGCCAGTGTCACCGAAGCGGAGCTGAGCGATTTCATGCAGCGCATCAACCGCGCGATTCCCGGCATCAATCTCGCGCTTCGCCAGGTGCGTCGGGTATGTTCGGGTCTGTTGCCGGTTCGTACCGTGGGCAGCACCGAGCTCACTGCGCGTGAGGCGATCGTCGATCATGCCCGCGCCGGCGGACCGGCAGGCCTGTATAGCGTGACGGGCATCAAATTCACGACCGCGCACAAAGTCGGCGTGCGTGCGGTCGATCAAATGTTCGGGATTTCAAAGCGAAACGCCGCCGCGGCGCTCGGCGCCGCCGAGATGCCGGCGATTTCCCCGGCTACGGATCTGCTTCTGGACGGTGCGCGCGTCGCCGCCATGGATCCTGTCAAAGCTGTGAACATGATTCGCGAGGTGGCTGCCGCCGAAGCGGTAAGCTGCGTCGAGGATTTCTGCTTGCGGCGGACCAACTGGTCATTCTCGGCATTGGACTGTACGCGGTTGCAGCATCTGGTCGCGGATGCGCTGGCTGCGCGTTCAGGAATGTCCGCCGTCCTTTGATCTGGTACCCGTGTCCTTCGGTGGTGCGGTGAGTAATCGAGAACACTATGCGCGTATTGGTGACAGGAGCGACCGGCTTTACCGGCGGATGTCTGGCCCGCGAACTCAAGCGGCGTGGACACTCTGTCCGTGCGCTGGTGCGTGATCCACGCCGCGGTGAGGCGCTCAAAAATCTGGGGATCGAACTGGCCCCTGGCAATCTTGTTCGCGCCGAAGAGGTGCGCCAGGCGGTGGCCGGCTGCGACACGGTGTACCACATAGCGGCACTGTATCGCGAAGCCCGTCATGCCGACGAAAGCTATCGACGAGTCAACGTCGAGGGTACCGAGAACGTGCTCAAGGCCTGTCTGAGCGAGGGTGTGAACCGGGTCATTCATTGCAGCACTGTCGGCGTTCACGGCAACGTCGACGCGCCCGCGGGCGAGGATGCGCCGTTTGGTCCGATGGACGTCTATCAGGAAAGCAAGCTCGAAGGCGAGCTGCTGGCCCGCAAGTACATCGATGCCGGACTCAAGGGGACGATATTCCGGCCCGTAGGCATCCACGGTCCCGGCGATATGCGCTTTCTGAAACTTTTTCGCACGATCAGCCAGGGCACATTCCGCATGATCGGCGATGGCACGATTCTCTACCACATGACCTACATTGACGATCTGGTCGCGGGAATCATTCTGTGCGGCGAGCACCCGGCGGCGCTCGGCAATACCTACATCCTGTGCGGCCCCCGCTACACCACATTGACGGAACTCGCGGATGCCGTCGCCAAGGCGGTTGGCCGCAAGCCGCCGCGCGGTCACATTCCCCTGTGGCCGGTGAAGCTGGCAGCTCGGGCCTGCGAGGCAATCTGCCGGCCGTTGCGGATCGAGCCGCCGCTGCACATGCGGCGCCTGGATTTTTTTGTCAATGATCGCGGCTTCACGGCGGCCAAGGCCACACGCGAACTAGGCTATTCGCCACAGGTCAGTCTGGAAGAGGGGCTGGCGCGAACGGCGGCCTGGTATCGGTCCGAAAAGCTCATTTGAGGGGCCGCACAGCCAGCAATTTTCGTGCCGGCAAAGTGTGATAGATTGCCGGCAAATTACTGAAATGTTTGGTAATTTTCTCATGAAGACACTGTTAGGAGCGACTTGAAATGATTCTGGGCGCGGTCGGTTGTGATATTTCACCTGCTCCTGGCCGCGGCTTCGCGTTGCAGGCCGCGGATGCGACTTCCGGTCAGTACGCGAGCCGCGTGTTGTGCAGCCAGGAGCGATTTGGCACCTCCGATCCCAGGAATCACCTGACCTCCGACGCCGCCAGCGGTGCCTGGCTTGCATTCGCGGGTAATGCGCTGCTCGTGCCTGCCGCGGGCGTGATCGCGCGGGGCGAATCGCTGACGGCCGCTCGCTTGCTGGCGCTGTTCGAAGCCGAGGGCCTGCGCGCGCTCGATCGACTCGATGGCCAGTTCGCCATTGCCTGGTGGAGTCGGCGCGACGGCGTGCTCAGACTGATTCGCGATCGTTTTGGCATGGAGCCGCTGTGCTATGCGCATAGCGGTCGCCAGATCGTGTTTGGCTCGCTGGCGTGTGATGTCGCGGCCAACATGGCCGCTGCCCCGGGGCTTTCCATGCAGGGTGTGGTCGAATACCTCACGCATTGCTACCTGCCGGGCAATAGCACGCTGTTCGAGGGAATTTTGCGCGTGCCGGGCGGAGCGTTGCTCGAGTTTTCCGCAGCCACGGGCGCCAGTCGGGTGAACTACTGGTACCGGCTGTCGTTCGCCAATGGTGTGGCGCCGAATGAGCAGGAGATCACCGAGCGCTACCGTAACCTGTTGGAGGCGAGCGTGGTGCGTCGCCTGTCGGATGATCGTCTCGGCGTGTTTCTTTCCGGCGGCATGGACTCCAGTTCGGCCGCCACCTTTGCCCGCAGGCATCTTACGGGCACTATTTCTTCCTACAGCTTCCGCTGTGTCGGCGCCTCTTTCGATGAATCGCCGTTCTCGCGCGCGCTCGCCAAGGAGCTGGGCACGCAGCACACTGAGGTGGATTACGGTGAGCAGCAATCGCTCGAGGCCATGGCAGCGGCCGGGGCCATGGACATGCCGTTCTGCGACATCGGCATCGAAATCGGCACCTGGGTGCTGTCCAAGGCGGCTGGCACCAATGTCGACTATCTGATGACCGGAGATGGCGGCGATGAGATCTGGGCCAGCCACCCGGTGTATGCGGCACAGCGCATCATGCGCTGGTACGACCTCATGCCCATCCCGCGTCCGGTTCGCACCGCGCTGGTGGCCGCGTGCGGCCTGGTGCGCGATTCGGACAAGAAGCGCAATCTGCCGGTGGTGCTGAAGCGCCTGGTGCCGGAGTCGACTTATCCCAAGGACTTCAAGCATTACCGCTGGAAGATGTATTACACCTTCGGCAGCCTGCGCGACCTGCTGTCGCCGAGCCTGTCCGCCGCGGTTGGCGCAACCGAGCCGTTTCAGGCGGCAACGGAATCATTCGAGCATTACCAGGGGCCTGACGACGGCATCTCCGCATGTCTGTACAGCGATTACCGCACGGTGTCGGGGTGCTATTTCTCGCGCATGTTCCTCGCCCGTTCCTTCGGTATCGAAGTGAGAATGCCGTTTTATGATCGCGATCTGGTGGAATACGGCGCACGCATCCCGGTGAACCTGAAGCTCGAAGGGCTCGAGCGCACCAAGCGACTGTTTCGCGTGGCGATGGAAGGCATCTTGCCCGATATCATCAATCACCGGCCTGACAAGATGGGGCACTCGGTGCCGTTCAAGAACTGGCTGCGCGGCTCGGGTCCTTTGAATACCCAGGTCACGCAGACGCTCACCAGCAGCAAATTTCTTGATCGCGGCCTGTTCCGTCCAGAGGCGGTCGCGCGAATGCTGTCGGAGCATCGCAGTCGCCGCCACAATCATTCGCATAGAATCTGGGCTCTGTTTGTGCTGGAACATTGGTTCCGGCAACATTTCGACTCGGCCTCGGCCTCAGCAGTCGTGCTGCCAAGGGCGAAAGCGGCTTAAACTGATTGTGGCTCGCAAGCATTCGGAGCACAGCTACTCGCACCAAGTGATGAGAATTACCCTATGAACATGCCCTCGACCACCCAGCCGGCGGATACCGCCATGCCCTGGCAGCTGCAGATGTATCACAAGTCGCTCAAGAAGCGGCAGAAGGTGGATCTGCTGTTGAAGTTGATGGGCCCGATCAAAAATGAGCGATGCCTGCTGATCTCCGGCCACGATAACAACGGCGCCATGAACTACTACTTTCGGGCCGCCGGCGGCACATGGAGCTGGGGGCAGGTCTACGAGGACGGCATTGCGGAGATGTCCGAGTTTCTTGGCGATCCGGTGGCGCACGTGCCGATCGATCGCTTTCCGTTTGCGGACAATGCCTTCGACGTTCTGATCATCATCGACGTGCATGAACATTTTTCCGATCTCAAGGGGCTTAACAGCGAGATCGCGCGCGTGGTGGCACCGGGCGGCCTGGCGATCATCACTACGCCCAATGGCGATACGCGCTTGCCGGTAGCCGTGTTCAAGCGCTACGTCGGCATGGGTCCGGAGATCTACGGCCATGTCGTGCAGGGCTATCGGGTCAACGAACTGCAGCAGATGATGAAGTCCATCAACATGAAACCGGTCGGCTGGGGCGGCTACTCCAGGTTCTTCACCGAATTCGCGGAGCTGGCCATCAATCTTGCCTATGTGAAGATTCTGGCCAAGAAGAAAGATCACCCCGAGGTCATGACCGGCACGATCGCGCCGACCTCGAAGAAGGAAATGGCGGCTGTGCAGAAGGAATACCGCATGTATTCCCTGATCTATCCCTTCATGTATCTGTTCTCGCTGCTCGACAAGCTGATTCCGGGACGCGGCGGTTACGCGGTGGCGGTCTCGGCAAGGAAGAGTGGATGACGGGTGGGACGCCCGCGCTGGTCACGGGCGCGGCGGGCTTTATCGGGGCGCACTGCGTTCGCCACCTGGCGGCGCGAAGCTGGCGCGTTCGCGCATTGGATGTGCATGCTGCGCCCGCCGATTTCGCCGGCCTGGGCATCGAATTCAGTGTCCAGGACCTGCGCGAGACCGCACGCCTCGCGGCCGCGGTGCAGGGCATGGAAGTTGTGTTCCACCTCGCCAGCGTACATCTGGACGTGGGCGCCAGCGACCAGGAGTTCGCAGCGGTCAATATCGAGGCGGTCACACATCTGGTCGAGGCCTGCGCGGCGGCGGGTGTGCGCAGGCTGGTCCATGTCAGCAGCGTCGGTGTCTACGGCCACGTCGAGCATCCACCCGCGAATGAAGACGCACCGCTGCATCCGGTAAACACCTACGAGCGCACCAAACGTGCCGGCGAGGACGCCGCCAGGCAGGCGGCGGCGCGGCATGGCGTGGATCTGGTCATCATCCGGCCGTCATGGGTTTACGGGGTCGGTTGCCCGAGGACCGAAAAGCTGATGGGTGCACTGCGCAAGGGGCGATTTTTCTATATCGGTGCGGCGAAGAATCTGCGCCACCCGGTCTACATCGATGATTTTCTAGATGGACTGGTGCTGGCCGCCGGTGCCGAGCGCGAAATCGCCGGCCGGACCTTCAACATTGCCGGCCCGCACTGGATGACGGTCGAGGAGATGGTCACGACCTTCGCCAAGGCCATGCAGGTCGGTGCGCCGCGCGTGCGCATTCCACGTTGGCTGGGGTTCGCTGCCGGCTGGAGCGCCGAGCAGATCGGCGCGGTATTGAAGATCAATCCGCCGATCTCGCGCCGGACCCTGGCGTTCTTCGAAAACGACAATGCCTTCGATATCGGTGCCGCACGCTCGGCATTATCCTATGACCCGCGCACCGAACTCCTCGACGGCGTGCGGCGCGTGCTCCTGCAAGGTTGACAGCAGCGCGTAGCCAATTGGTCAGGGAGACGATATGAGAATCGGGATCATGCTGCGGCATTACGAGCAGCTCGAGGGCGGCGTCAAGCATTACACCCGGTCGCTGCTGCCGTTGCTGTTCTCGCTCGGCGCCGAGCATCGCTACACATTGATCTATCAGAACCCGAAATTGCTCGGGACCTATGCCGCCTATCCCAATGTCGAGGAGCTGGTAGTGCGAATGCCCGGGACCGTGCTCTGGGACCAGCTGGCAGTGCCGTGGGTCACGCGCAACAAGAACCTCGACATCATCTTCAATCCGAAGTTCACGATCCCGTTCTTCCACAGGGCGAAGAAGATATGGGTCTTTCATGGCTCCGAGTGGTTCGTGATTCCGGAGGTGTTCCAATGGCACGACCAGTTGTACACCAAGCTGGTGGTGCCGTTGTATTGCAAGCGGGCGGACGCGTTCATCTCGGTGGCCGAGGCGGTGAAGCAGGATGCATTGCGATTCGTAAAGCTGGACGCGAATAAGATCTTCACCATACACAATGGCTATGATCCCGAGAAATTCTACTTCATTGACGACGCCGAGCGATTGCAGGCCGTGCGGGCCAAGTATCATCTGCCCGAGAAATTCATCCTCTGGGTCGGGCAAATCGGCACACGCAAGAACATCACACGGCTGCTGCAGGCCTTCGCGCAAATCGCCCACGAGTTTCCGCACGATCTGGTGTTCGCCGGCGAGCAGAGAAAGAAGCAGAACTCCAAGGAGGCGTTGTCGCAGATTGCGACCATCAAGCAGCTGGGCCTGGAGAATCGCATAAAGTTTCTCGGTTGGGTGGAGCATACCGACCTGCCGGCGATCTATCGTCTGGCCGAGCTGTTCGCCTTTCCCTCCATCTACGAGGGCTTCGGTATCCCGCTGATCGAGGCCATGGCCTGCGGCTGCCCGATCCTGACCGCGACCACCTGCGCCCCGCCGGAGGTGGTTGACGGTGCCGGATATCTGGTCGATCCATTGGATGTCGGCGCGATCGCCGAAGGCATGCGAACGGTGCTGCGCGATCCAGCTCTTCGCGCCAAGATGATTGCGCGCGGCCTGGTGCGGGCCAAGGACTTTAGCTGGGAGAAATGTGCCCGGCAGGTGCTCGCGGTGTTCGCTGCAGTCGGGGGCGCGAACGCTGCGGCGCATTCGAATCTGTGAACTGCATCATCTTTCCCGGATTTGTGACTGCCATCAGCAGCACCACCGGGGCGTTAAGTTACCCTGGAATCCGCGCCGATTTCGGCGCCGGTACACACGGGGCGATCGATGATGCTGACACGGACGATATCTCTGCGCTGGTTCGGGGCGGCTGTTCTGGCCTTGAGCGCGATCGTGCTGGCAGGTTGCAACAACGTGGTCGTGTCAGCGAACTCCGGAACGGGGTTTGCCGGGGTTGCGCCGTCGATCACCACGCAGCCGGCATCGCAGAGCGTCGTGGCCGGCGGTTCGGCCACCTTTACGGTCGTTGCCAGCGGCACCGCGCCGCTGGCCTATCAGTGGAATAAGAACGGCGCGGCCATCCCCGGCGCGCAGAACGCCAATTACATTTACGGCGGCGCACAGCTCGCGGACAACAACGCGCAGATCACCGTCACCGTATCCAATCTCGTCGGCACCATCACCAGCAGTGCCGCCACGCTGACGGTGCAGACCGCGGCGCCCGTGATCCTCGTGCAGCCGCAGCCGCAAACGGTCTTGGCGGGCACCACGGCGACGTTTGTGGTAACGGTCAGCGGCTCGCCGCCACTGAGTTTCCAATGGCTAAAGAACGGCGTCGCCATCGCCGGGGCCACGAGCGCCAGCTACGTGACGCCGGTGACCAGCCTGGCGGATTCGGGATCGCAATTCGAGGTGTTGATCAGCAATGCCAGCGGCAGCGTCATGAGCGTGCCCGCGCTGCTGACGGTCGATTCCGCGGTGGTGGCACCCTCGATCATCACGCAGCCTCAGAATACGACTGCCGCAGTCGGTGCGGCCGCAACGTTCTCCGTGACTGCCGGCGGAACGCAGCCGCTGTCTTATCAATGGCAGCAGGATGGTACCGACATTGCCGGAGCAACCAATTCGAGCTACACGCTCTCGCCGGTGACGGCGCAGAACAACCAGGACAGCTATACCGTGACGGTCAGTAATGCCGGCGGTTCAGTCACGAGCCAGGCCGCGGTGCTGAGCGTCACCGCATCGACCAATGGCATCAGCCTGATCGCCGGCAGGCTCGGCGGCGCGGGCAATCTCGATGGCAGCGGAGCGGCCGCGCGCTTCTATTCGCCGGAGACCATGGCTGTGGATGCGGCCGGCGACGTCTTTGTGGCGGACACATACAACAGCACGGTGCGCGAGATCAGCGCCGCCGGTGTAGTCACCACCATCGCCGGTGCGCACGATAAGCCCGGCTATCTGGACGGCGTGGGCACCGCCGCGCTGTTCAACTATCCCCAGGGCATCACCATTGATGCCAACGGCAATATCTATGTCGCGGACACTGGCAACCAGGTCATTCGCATGATCACGAGCGCCGGCGTGGTCAGTACCTTCGCCGGTACGGTGGGCGTGACCGGCTCGACCGATGGACCGGGTACCTCGGCGCTGTTTGCGTACTCCCAGGGTTTGGCCACCGACACCGCCGGTGACGTCTATGTCGCCGACAGCGGCAATAACACCATCCGCGAGATTACCCCAGCGGGGGTCGTGTCGACCCTGGCCGGCACCGCGGGCGTGACCGGCTCGAACGACGGCACCGGCGCTGCTGCGCAGTTCAATCATCCCGATGCCGTTGCGCTGGACGCGACCGGCGATGTCTACGTCGCGGACACCGACAATGACACCATACGCATGATCACCCCCGCGGCAGTAGTGACCACGCTGGCCGGAACGCCCGGCGTTGCCGGTTGGGCCGACGGCCCCGGGGCGATGGCGTTATTCAATGGTCCTCACGGCCTCGCGACCGACGTCGCCGGCAACATCTTTGTCGCCGACTCCTACAGCGACACCATTCGCATGGTCACGCCCGCGGGCGCCGTGACCACTGTGGCGGGGACCGCCTACGCCAACGGCTTTGCCGATGGCACGGGCGCCGCCGCGCAATTTGGCATGCCGTGGGGAATCATCGCCGATGCGGCAGACAATCTGTACGTGACGGATTTCGGCAACGATACGATTCGCAAGATCACGCCCGCGGGCGCGGTGACCACGTTCGCTGGCCTTGCGCCGCAGCCCGGCTATGTCGACGGGACCGCAGGCGGCGCACAATTCAACGCGCCGCAGGCAGCCGTGAGCGACGCCTCCGGCAACATGTACATCGCTGACACCGCCAACAATATCATCCGAAAGATTACACCGGCCGGTGTGGTCACGACACTGGCCGGAACGGCGGGAGTCACCGGTTCGGTCGATGGCTCGGGCGCCGCCGCGCAATTCAACTCTCCGCGAGGCATGGGCGCCGACAGTCTCGGCAACATCTATGTTGCCGATACGGGCAATGACACCATAAGAATGATTACCCCTGCCGGCGCGGTGACGACACTGGCCGGGACGGCGGGAGCGGCCGGTTCCGGCGACGGCATCGGCAACGGCGCCCAGTTCAACGCTCCTCAGGGCCTGGTGCTCGATCCTGCCGGCAACATTTATGTGGCCGACACCGGCAACGACACGATTCGAGAGGTTACCTCTACCGGCGTGGTGACGACGTTGGCCGGGACACCCGGCGTGGTCGGTGGCGACGATGGCACCGGCGCCGCCGTACAGTTCAATGCTCCTCAAGGCATGGCGATCGATTCGGATGGCAATGTCTATATCGCGGACACGGGCAATTACACCATTCGCGCGCTGAGTCCCGCCGGTAACGTGACGACCTTCGCCGGCACCGCGGGTCTCGCCGGCAATGCCGACGGCACCGGTGCTGCCGCGCGATTCGATCTGCCCACTGGCATTGCCGTGGATTCCAACAACAACCTGTACGTGATGGACAGTCTGTTCCGCATCATCCGCGAAGTAACTCCCAACGCCGTGGTCACCACGGTCGCCGGCTATCCCAGCTGGGAGGGCGTGGCCCTGGGGCCATTGCCCGGCTCGTTCAACAATCCGATCGGAATTGCGATTCTGCCCGGCAACGGCGTGCGTCTGGTGCTGCCGGACCAGGGCGAGAATGCCGTCCTGCTGGTTACATTGCCGTGACCGGGCAATGCACCGAGCCCGCCGCGGCATGCGGATGGTCGCAGCTGGTTATTTCTCGGTAACAAGAATTCCATGCGACGCGCCGACCCCCCTATAATGCCGCGAATTTTTAGGACGCCAGTCAGTGGACGAGAATCAATCAAAGCTACTGAGTCGGCGCCGCCTGATAGTTGCCGGTGGCGTGGGCGCAATGGCTCTCACCGCTCTCGGCCTGGGCTCGCTGCGGGCAAGACAGAGCCTCGGGCAGATCACGGATGCTGTCAGCGGCATCACCGTGGATGCGAAATTGACGGTGGTGGCGTTCATCGGCGCTCTGAACGGCAGGGAGCTTTCGCAGTGGGATGTTACCGATTTGCTAGATCGGCTCAACTACCGGTTGAGTTACGACGCCGGCTTCATCGATGAATGCGCGGTGCTGGCGCAACATCTGGAAAACTTTGCGCGCGCGCGAGGCGGTGCGAGTTTCAGAGCCTGCAACGAAGCGCAGAAAGATTCGATCGTGCATCGCATTATGACAATCGACCCGACATCGCTGGCCTCGAAAGTGCTGCGTCGGTTCTCCAAGGGCGAGCACGATTATTATCGGATACGTTGGTCGACCATCTATCAGCTGTCGTGGATCTACAAGCAGTCCGGCGTCGCCTGGCGCGCCAGGGGCTATACGCGTTGGGCCGGGATTCCGGGTAATTGGCGGGAGATTCTGGCGCCGGGTGCGCCGTATCCGTGAGCGGCGCTAAGCGCTACGATCTGGTGATCGTTGGCGCGGGAATGGCAGGCGGGCTGCTGGCGGCCGAAGCGACTCGCCGCGGCCGCACTGTGGCCTTGATCGAGGCCGGCGGACGCTTTGATTTCAGCAACCGCATGGCGCAATTGAAGCGCGACCAGACCTCCAGCGGCGCCTGGCCCTACCAATGGCCGTACGAAATTCCCGAGCGCGATCGCTTTACGGATTCTTCGCCGCAATCCATCGGCGTCAAATACCTGTTGAACATGCACCGCGTCAAAGGCGTCGGTGGCACGAGCCTGCATTGGGGCGGGCGGGTCAATCGTCTCCTGCCCGGCGATTTCCGGGCGGCATCGCTCTATGGGATGGGAACGGACTGGCCCATTTCCTACGACGAACTCGAGCCCTATTACTGCCGTGCGGACTGGGAACTGGGCGTATCCGGAACGCACAATTCATCGCTGCCGCCGCGCAGTCGCGACTATCCAAATCCGGGATTTCCACTTTCAGTCGACGACCGGGTATGGTTGCCGGTTGCGCAAAGGCTCGGCATCGCCGTCTATCCCATCTCGTTCGCCATCAACTCTCGGCCCTACGCCGGTCGCTCGCAGTGCCTGGCATTTGCCGCATGCGCAGTGTGTCCCAGCGGTGCGCGTTTCAGTGCCGACGCTCACGTCGCGCGAGCCGAGGGCACCGGATTGTGCGACCTGTACATCAATACCGTGGCACGACGCATCGACCTCAATGCCTCCGGATCAGTCCGGGCCATACAGGTCGAATCGCTCGATAACGAGCAGCGTGAACTGCAAGGCACGAACTACGTGATCGCCGCGCATACGATCGAATCGGCGCGGCTGCTGCTGTTATCCAACTGCGGTAATCATTCCGACCAGGTCGGCCGCAATTTCATGGAGCATGCCTACGTGAGTGCGGGCGGCCACCTGCCTGGGCGGCGCTTCTACCCGGGCCGCGTCGGCTATGAAGTCATGGAGAGTCTGTCCTATTATCAGGGCGATGACCGCCGCGAGCGCGCAGGAATCAAGCTTGAATTTACCTTCGCCAACGATCCGCTGGACGAGATGGACCAGCACGGAGTCTGGGGTAAGGCGCTGGCGCGCTATGATCGCGAGAATTTCGGGCATTGGACCGGTATCAGCTGCGAGACCGAGCAGCAGCCCAATCCGGGCAGCCGCGTGTCGCTCGATCCGACGGTCCGAGATATGTTCGGTGACCCCGTGCCGCACATGAATCTGGCGTTTGGCGAGATCGACCGGCGAACGCAGGCTCGCGCCGGCGCGATCATGCAGCAGCTGCTTTGGGAGGCGGGTGTCAGGGATGCCGTGCAGCAGCCGCTGAGTTCCTACTCTTTCGCCTCACATCATCTGGGAACCTGTCGCATGTCTGACGATCCCGACCAGGGCGTGGTTGACCGCAACTGCCGCGTGCACGGTACTGGCAATCTATTCGTGGTCGGCGGCAGCGTCTTTCCCACCGGCGGGGCCGTGCAGCCCTCGCTCACCATTGCGGCGCTGAGCCTGCGTCTGGCCGATCACCTGCTAAGGACGGAGGCCTAGCTGGTGCTCTGAAGTCTCAGATGCGGCGCCGAGATCCAGAAGGCGATGCAGGTTCTTCCCAGCCAGCCTACCGACACCGCGTATATGGCGCCGCAGACTCCCCAGCGGCGGAACAGGAAGGCCATGCCGGCGGCCAGAACGATGCAAACCCACGAGCCCGTGCTCAACAGCCACAAGCCTCTGCCGGGTGCCAATGCGCTGACGATTGCCGTACCGAACGCACTCAGCAATTTCAGCACCCCGGAAATGATCATGGCGAGAATGATCGCCGCGCTCAGATCATAGCGCCCGCCCAGAAACCAATGCGCGATGGGCGGGGCGAGCAGCCACAGCCCCGCCGAGGTCGGCGCCATGACGATACCGAACAGCAGCAACTCGCGACGCAGCAAGCGGCGGCGTTCGGCGACGGAAGCGGCATCGCGCAGACGCGGAATGACCGTGAAGTGCACGGCCGAATACAGCATGCGAAAGGGCGAGCCGACCAGGGATGCGGCAACGCCGAACAGCGCCAGGTTCTCCACGCCGATGGTCATCGGAATGACCAGACGTTCGAGCTGCAGCAGCACCGCGCCGGCAACGTTGATCGTCATGAGCGAGAATGCCTCGCTCCACAGATCTCTGCCGGCGATGCGCGGGTCGCTGTCCGCCGTGCGTGCCGCGACCATGAACCAGCCCACCGCGGCGGTAATCAACGCCGCGAGCGCGATCAGCGCGGCGGGCAGCGTTGCCGTCGTGATGCCGCCTATCCAGGCGATGATCCCGATCAGCATCAACACCCAGCTCGACATCTGCGTAAAGGGCAGCGCCAGCGAGAACTGCCGCTGGCCTTGAAAATGAGCGGCCACGGTCTGTGAGGTTCCCATGCCGAGCGTCGCCACGAAGATCGCCAGCAGCAGGGAGACTTCCAGATCGTACAGCGCCAGTGAGATCAGGACGGTGGCCAGGCCCACCACGGCGGAAGCCACCAATCCGGTGCGCCGCAGGCCTCGTCCCAAGGCCAGACCGCGACGCGCGACAACATAGTCCAGCCCCAACGGCGCACACAGCGCCGCGACCGCGAGTACGCCGATGAGCAGCGACAGCAGGCCATATTGGTATGAGGACAGTACCCGGGCGAGGATCAGATTGCCGACGGTGAACGTCACGCCACCAAATCCGAAGCCGACGGCAGCCCGCAGCGCCGGCGACTGGTAGAGGGCTCTGAGCATCAGGATGCGGCGATGGCGCTGCTTATGATGGGGGCCAGCGGTTCTTCAAGAGCTCCCGGACGCGCGCCGGTCAGCAGCATCCGGTTCCACAGGCCGAGGTTGAGCAGCGCCCAAAACAGGTGGCTGTGGTTGTGCTGGCTGCGCTGGTGCTCGTCCCAGTACCGATCAAGGGTCTTGCGGTTGAAAAAGTCGGCGATCAGCGGCGATGAGAACACCTCATCGTGGGTGAAGTCCATCAATTCACCGCGAATCCAGTTTTTCATCGGAATGCTGAAGCCCTGCTTCTTGCGCATGGCGATGCCGGGGGGCAGGCGATTCACCATGGCGTTCTTGAGCAGCCACTTGGTGGTGAAGCCTCGCAACTTGAGGTTCGCGGCCAACGAGTAGCAATACTCGACCACCCGGTGATCCAGAAACGGCGGACGCACCTCCAGTGAGTGCGCCATCGACATCTTGTCGACCTTCATCAACACGCTATCGGGCAGTACCGTATTGAGCTCGACAAACTGTTCGCGCGCGTATCGCTCGCTGGGAGCCTGTGCCGACCAGCGCTTGACCGGCGCGAACGGATCGGTGTTGACGCAGTCGCGCAGTTCAGGACGAAACAACGCCTCGGCCTGCCCGGGCTCCAGGAAATATTGCCAGCGAATGTGCTCGCCATCCCGGGGCAGTACGGCGCCTTGCAGGAATCGCTTGAGCACATTGCGCGTACCCTTCTTCTGCTCATCGTCGGTGATGTGATCGATGATGCCGCGGTAAATCTGCCGCCGGAACGGCAACGGCACGAGATCGAGCAGGTGCGAGGCCTTGCTGGCGCGAAATCGGTCATAACCGAAAAATAGCTCGTCACCGCCATCCCCGCTCAGACAGACTTTGACGTAGCGGCTGGCCTGCTCGCAGATCAGCATGAACGGCAAATTCGACGGGTCGGTCGTCGGCTCGTCCATGTGCCAGACCGAGCGCTCGATTTCGGCACGGTCGATCGGGCTGATCATGAGCTCCCGGTGCAGCGTGTTGAAGTGCTCCGCCACCCTGCGGGCAAAGTCGAACTCGCTGTAGGATTCCTCACGATAGCCGAGCGCGAAGGTCTGCATCTGGCTCGGCAGCGCGTTGCTCAAAATCTGCACCACCGTGCTCGAGTCGATTCCGCCCGAGAGGAAGGAGCCGACTGGCACATCGCTCATCATGTGGTCGCCGCAGACCTCCTCCAGCAGGCGCACCAGCCCCTCAGGGCTCGGATCGACCTGCTTCTGCTGCAAGTTCCAATATCGCGAAATCCGGGAACTGCCATCCCTCTCCACGACCAGAATGCACCCCGGCAGCAGCTTCTGCACGCCTTGAAACAGCGTTTCCGGCGCAGGGGTGAATTCATAGCCGATAAAGTCGAACAGGCCCTGCTTGTTCACGCCGCGGGGCAGCGACGGATCCGCCAGCAGTGCCTTGATCTCCGAGGCGAACCGCACCCTGCCGTCCTTCAACGTGTAGTACAGCGGCTTGATGCCCAGCCGGTCGCGCGCCAGCACCAGGCGCTGGCGTGGCGCATCCCAGATTGCAAAGGCGAACATCCCGGTGAGGTGCTTGACCACATCGAGCCCGTATTCTTCGTAGCCGTGGACGATGGATTCGGTATCGCTGTTGCCGCGGAAGATGTGTCCCTTCTGCTCGAGGGTTCGGCGCAGCTCGGGATGGTTGTAGATCTCGCCGTTGAAGGTGATCCAGATGCTGCCGTCTTCATTGGTGAGCGGCTGCCGACCCGATTCACTCAGATCAACGATACTCAGGCGGCGATGCCCCAGGGAGACGCCCTCGACCACATACGATCCATGCGCATCCGGTCCGCGATGCGTCAGCGTCGAATTCATCCGCTCAAGCAGGTGCCCGTCGGCCCAGTTGAACCCGCAGATGCCGCACATGCTCGATCTCTAACCGTTCATCGCGACCGCGAGGAGCAGGGGCAGTCGTGAATCAATGTCCATATCCTTCGCGGTCCTTAGTCTGGCGGGCACGGTAGCGCCGGGGAGAGTTGTCCCGCGGCCAAATCGTACACGATGTGAACGGGGGGCGAGATGTGATGCGGCGCACATGCCTCACATGAGGACTCCATGGGTTCGCAGGCGGCACCTGTAGGCGCTATCTGAGGCTTAAATGCGTCATGTGGGGGTCACCGATGCTCTCGGGCGAGGGCCCAGGAGGGCCGGACAGTTGCCCATAAGGAGGTGCAATTCCGGCGCCGAAGGCACAATCATGGTCTAATTGTCCGAGGCACAGTTTCACCCGCTTAGACCGGATCGCCACGCAATACAGTGGTGAAGCGAGCTTGGTCCGCGAGGGGGTCGCTCACGGCAAGATGGCATCCAAGATTTGACTTATTCGAATCGGCGGCGGCCCGTCCTGGAGCCCTGGTGACTGGTCCGGGACCGGAAAACATTGGGCACATGCCGCGTTGGTCCTTTACTGAGTTGGCAGGATTGGTAGCATGAAATGAACTGTGAAGCGCAACCCACGGGAACGGATTGATGACGGCGAGAGCGACTGCGCACGTTAATGCCCAGCAGCGACTCAATAATTTGAGTTCTCACCCTCTTATAATTCATGCAGATGACTTTGGCGAGACCGAGCAGATCACGCTCGGGATCTGCGAGGGTATTGAGGCAGGGGTGGTGACCAGTGCCAGCATCATGGCGAACATGCCCGCGACCGATTTTGCGCTGGGCCGTGCCCGATCGCTGGCCGATCGGGCAAGTTTCGGCGTGCACCTCACGCTGTGCGAAGGCACGCCGTTGACTCGCGCTGCCTCCCTGGTGGACTCGCGCGGCAATTTCTGCAGCAAGCGGCAACTGTTTCTACGCTCGATTTCGGGCCGACTGCGGCTCGCCGAGCTCGAGGCGGAGGTCGGGGCGCAGCTGGAGCGTGTCGCGGCTGGCGGCGTGCGGGTTTCGCACCTGGATGGCCACAAGCACCTGCATCAACTGCCGGTGGTCTGCACCGCGGTGGCCAATGTGGCGCGGCGACACGGGGTCGAGCGCGTGCGCCTGGCGGCGATGCATCGCCTGGCGGGGTATGCGACGCCCTCATCCGCGGTGCGCGAGCTGCTTTCGATCCACGCGGGACGGGTATTTCGCGACTCGAAGTTGCGTTTCCCGCGCTGCCTGATCGATATTCGCGTGTGCATGGCCCTTGCCGGCCAACCGGAGAAATGGACCCGGCTGGCGCGCTCGGCAGGTATCGTCGAGGTGTTCTGCCATCCGGGCACGGAACTGGCCGATCAGGAGAAGCCGGGCAGTTGCGTTCGCTCCGAGGAACTCGAATTCCTGCTGTCGCCGCAGATGCGCGATCTGCTGGTCGCAGGCGACTCGCAGCTTGTGAATTACTGGAGCGTCTGAGCGTGCGAATTCTGATGATCATTCCTCAGGTGTTTTACAGCACGCGCGGCACGCCGATCAGCGCCTACCATCGTATTCGAGAATTGATCAGTCATGGCTACGAAGTCGATGTCCTGACCTACAAGCCCGGTGCCGAGCCGCCCAATCTGGACGCTCGCATCTATCGCTCGCACGGTCCGCACTTCGCCAAGTTGATCAAGGCCGGCCCGTCGCGCCTGAAGATCTGGTTCGACGTGCTGCTGTTCTTCAATCTGATTTATCGACTGACGCGTCGGCGCTATGACGCGCTGTATGCGCACGAGGAAGGCGCCTTTCTGGCGCGCATCGTCGGCGCGATGTTCCGCACGCCCTATGTCTACGACATGCACTCGAGCCTGCCGCGCCAGATTCGGGAGTGGGGTTTCAGCACCAAGCAGTGGGTGGTGGATCTGTTCGCATGGGTGGAGAAATTCTCCGTCGGCGGCGCCAAGGTGGTGGTGGCGATCTCCCCGGCCGTGGAGCAGGTTGCGCGCTCGGTGCGCAAAGACGCGCCGGTGGTCGTGATCGTCAATCACTATGAACCCCCGCCCGGGTCGGACTGTCTCGACGGCGCCGGCGCCCGAGCCAGACACGGCATCGATCCCAAGGCGAAGCTGGTGGTCTATACCGGCTCATTTGTGGCTCTGCAGGCGCTCGACATGCTGATCGCGGCCGCGCCGATCGTGCGCTCCCAGGTCCCGGATATCCGGTTTCTGCTGGTCGGCGGGGAGCAGGAGGAGATCGAAAAGCTGTCCGCGCTGGCGCAGAAATTCAGCGTGGCGGACTGCTTCATTTTTGAGCAGATGCGCCCGCAGCGTGAAATGGCAGGCTATATGGCGGCCGCGGATGCGCTGGTGTCGCCGCGCGTGAGCGGCATCAATCCGCCGGGCAAGCTGTTCAGCTATCTGGCTTCCGGCAAGCCGGTGGTGGCCACCGACACGCTGGTGCATAACCAGCTGCTGGATTCCTCCAGCGCGATATTGACCGAGCCGACGCCGCAACGTTTTGCCGAAGGGGTGGTGACGGCGCTGACCGACCCGGTACGCAGCGCGCAGGTGGTTGCCGGCGCGCGCGCCTTTCTCAATTCCTATTGCAGCGCTGAGGCGCGGCGCAACGCCTATCGCTCACTGGCCAGCCATCTGCTCGGGGCCGCGCCCACATAGGGCATTTCCACGGCGCTCAGAAGCCAATGGTGCATCGCACCATGTGGTTCGTTGTCTCATTTATTTAACGCATCGATGCAGTCAACGATCGGATCAGCGAGTATTGCGCCCTTGGCGGGCGCAGGTACCGCGCATGTACATGAAACCCGCTTCATATCAGCACGGAATGTGGACCATGGTGCAGTCCTTGATTGCCGAGACGAGCCGTTATGGGTAATCGACTGGGCCCCGCGATAGCCAGGACCTGTCTGTTTCTGGCCGGTCTCGGCGGCCTGGGCGCGGAAGCGGTGGCGTTGATCAAACTGCGCCATCACGACTACACCCTCACCGGCGCTCTGGTGGTGTTCGTGGCGCCGTTGGTTCTCGGCATCGTGCTGATGCGCCTGGCGCTGCGCCTGCCGGCGCATCGCGTGCAGAGACTGTTGCTGGAGCTGGTGCTGCTCGGGCTGTGCATTCCGGTGGTCGAGGCGGGACTGACGGCGGTCGCATGGAATTCACCCAGTGCCGCGATTCACAGATTCGACACGGCCGCCAAGCTCGGCATACCGTTTGACCATCGCGACAAGTCCCAGGTGGTCGACGATCTGCGTGCCCAGGGGATCGAGGCCTATCCGGGTATGCCGCGGGATCTGTTGTGGCAGGCGGACGTCAAGCGGCGCGTGGGATCGGAGTTCTATCCGCTCTCGCAGGTGGCCAACCGCCCGATTGTCGACTGCAACGAAAGCGGCAAGTACCGGATCTACCTCAGCGACGACTATGGCTTCAACAATCCGCCGGGCCTGTATGACGCCGGCCGCGCGGACATTGCCGCCGTGGGCTCTTCCTATGCGCTTGGTTTCTGCGTGCCGCCGGGGCGGGAATTCGTCTCCGTGCTGCGCCAACACTATGCCCGCACGCTCAATTTCGGCATGGCCGGCAGCCACGTTCCGACCATGTACGCGGCGCTGC
>Ga0302324_100004097_pt1 | contig 32497 bp, 32 predicted proteins | sample Palsa_T0_1_FD_201949 | JGI IMG/M metagenome (GOLD analysis project Ga0302324, IMG submission 201949) | Peat permafrost microbial communities from Stordalen Mire near Abisko, Sweden - Palsa_T0_1 | ecosystem: Environmental > Terrestrial > Soil > Palsa > Peat permafrost | place: Sweden: Abisko... | reverse complement strand
CGTCGAGGAGCAGGTCGACCCGGGCGACGCCGCTGCCTCCGATCGCCTCGAACGTCCGGCGCGTCAGCTCGTACACGCGCTCGGTCAGCTCGTCGGAGATCGGCGCCGGGATCGTCCGGCCGGTCGCCGCCATCCCCTCGTTTTTGAGGCCGCCGCCGTCCTTGCCGGCACCGTCACGCGGGAGATACTTGTCCTCGAACGTCAGCACGTCGCCGGACGCCAGCGGCTGCTCGGTGACCGACACGCGCGGCTCGACGCCGGGACGCCCCAGCACCGCGCAGTTGATCTCCATCCCGCCCTCGACCGCTGGCTCCACCAGCGCCAGCCGGTCGAGCTCGAAGGTCAGCTGCAGTGCGTCGGCCAGCTCGGCGTCGGTCGTACAGCGGGTGACACCGACGCTCGATCCCAGCGACGCGGGCTTGGCGAACACGGGCAGACCGAACCGGGACTTGACCCGGGCAACGATCGCATCCGCACCCTCGCGCTCGTACTCGGAGCGTCGCAACGTCAGATCGTCGACGACGGGGATCTCGGCCGCTCGCAGCATCGACTTCGTCACGGCCTTGTTCATCGCCAGCACCGCTGCCTCGAGCGTCGGGCCCGCGTACGGGATGTCGGCCAGCTCCAGCGCCCCCTGCAGGCAACCGTCCTCGCCCTGCGTCCCGTGGGTGGCGGGAATGATCACGTCGAGCCGGTGTTCGACCGCCGCCGCCGGCGGCGGCGTGTCCGCGCCGCCACCTCCGAACAGGCCGCGGCGGCGCGGCGACGGCGCGGCGGCCGCCGGTTCTGACCGCAGCACGCCGGCCCCGAGGTCGAGCACGACCGGTTCGGCGTCGAGCGTCTCGGCGCGGTAGGTCTCGATCCGCCGCAGCGACGGGCCGGTGAACCAGCCGCCGTCGCGGTCGATGTAGATCGGGACCGGCTGATGGCGCTGGTCCAGCTGCTCGCACGCCTGCAGGCCGGTGATGATCGACACGTCGTGCTCGACGGACCGTCCGCCGAACACAACGCCTACCCGTAGTCCCGCACGTGGCACGGCGCCGCAGTGTAGACCGGCGTCAGGCGGCCGCCGGCGCCGCCGCGCGCGGCTGGTTGTCCTCGGCGTACATGTCGGGCAGGTCGTTCTCGAACAGGATCACGTCGCCCGCTCGCGTCAATCCCGCGAGCACCTCGGTCGCGCCGCCGATGTCGCGCACCACCGTGATCGCGTCGTCCTCGAAGCCGGCCGCGCGCAGGCCCCTGGCGATCGGCTTGGTGCGCTCCGGTCCGACGAGGATCACGTGATCGCAGATGTCGGCCGCCTGGCGGCCGAAGCGCTCGTTGAGCGCCTCCTCCTCGTCGCCGAGCTCGACCATCCCGGGCGTGACCAGGATCCGGCGCCTGGCCGGATGGCCGCCGAGCACCTCCAGCGCCGCCGCCGCGCCGGCCGGATTGGAGTTGTAGGCGTCGTCGATCACGATCACGCCGGCGCGCGGGTTGGGGATCGGCGCCAGCCGATGCTCGGGCGGCGCCACCGTCGCCAGCCCGGCGGCGATTTGCTCGATTCCGATCCCGGCCAGGTGGCCGACGGCGGCCGCCGCCAGCAGGTTGGAGACGTTGTGACGGCCGAGCAGGCCGGCCGAGACCTCGGCGCGCTCGTCGCCGATCACGAGCGTGAACGCCGTCCGCCCCTCGGCCAGCGTGATCTGCTCGGCCCGGACCTGCGCGTCGTCTGAGTCCAGCCCGTAGAGGACCGTGTCGATGCCCGCGCGCGCGGCGATCGCGCGCACGCGCGGGTCATCGCCGTTGGCGACCAGGTGGCCGTCGGCGGGCAGCGCCCGCGCCAGCTCCGACTTCGCGTCGGCGATCGCGTCGATCGACCCGAGCCGCTCCAGGTGCACCGGGCCGATCGCGGTCAGCACGCCGATCTGTGGATGCACGAGCTCACACAGCTCGGTGATGTCGCCTGCGCGGTACATGCCCATCTCGACCACGAACGCCTCGTGCGACGGCTCCAGGTGCTCGTTGATCGTCCGGATCACGCCCAGCCGGCTGTTGAACGATGCCGGCGTGATCAGCGTCCGCAGCCGCTGCGACAGGACAGCGCCGACGCAGACCTTGGTCGTCGTCTTGCCGTAGCTGCCGGTGATCCCGATCACACGGGGGTCGATCGCGGCCAGCTTGTCGGTCGCAGCCCGCTCGAATCGGGCGTTGATCCGGCGCTGGAGCGGTGCCAGCGCCGCGTTAGACGCGGCCAGCACCCATGCGCAGCCGCCGACCACACCGACCGCGAGCGCGCCGGCGATCGCAAACGGCAGGTCGGCGCCGAGCGCGAACGTCAACCCGACACCGATCAGGAGCACCAGGACCGGTAGCGCCAGCGCGGTCGCGAACAGCCGCCGCGCCCGCTCGGTCCAGACCAGCGGCGTGATCTCCGCGCGCGGCGCGGGCCGCAGCCCCGGCGCGAGCGCGGCGGCGGCGGCGACGCCGGCGACCAGCTCGATCAGCGGCGCATCCGCCGAGGCAGCGCCGACCGCGACGACGGCCAGCAGGATCGCCAGCACCATCGACCGGTCGGCGATCTCACCGCGGCGGCGCAGCCACAGAAACAGCCGAGCGTTCTCATAGTGCTCGAGCTGCAGTAGGTGCAGCATCCGGCGCATCCGGGCGGGGACGCAATAGGCCGCGGCGAGCGCTGCCGCCGCCACGCCGATCAGCCCGTAACTCATGCGACCGGCTGCGCCTGCGGGGCGAGGAAGTGCGACGCGACGACCGCGAACCGGCGGCGCTCGTCGAGATAGGAGAAGTGGCCGGCGCCCTCGAACACGACCAGCCCGGCATCGGGAATCAACCGCTCCATCGTCTGCCCGTCGCTCAGCGGCGTCGCGTCGTCGCGATCACCCCAGACCAGCAGCGTCGAGGCCCTGACGGACGGCAGCAGCTCGGTGATGTCCTCGTTGACGAGTCGCACGAGCGTCGGACGCATCTCACCGGCGCGCTTGTAGTCCTCGGACGCGTTGCGCTCGATCACGCGCTCGCGCCAGCGCCGGCCTGGCCCGCCGAGCGACCGCGACGCGTACTTGGCGAGCTTGGCGGCCGCCACGCGACGACGGTGTCGCGCGGTGCGCCTCGGCTTGATCCCGGCCGCGTCGACCAATACCAGCTTGTCGACCAGCATTGGGTGATCGGCGGCCAGCTTGATCGCGATCGTCGCCCCGCGGGAGTGGCCGACGATGCTGGGACGCCGCAGCCCGAGCGCCGTGATCAGCCCGCGCGTCCAAGATGCGTAGTCGGCGACCCCCCACGGCTGCTGCGGCGGCGGTTCGGTGTCGCCGAAGCCCGGCAGATCGGGCGCGTAGACGGTGCACTGGCGCGCGAGCGCGTCGATGATTGGGCTGACCGCCTCGATCCGCGCGCCCCAGCCGTGCAGGACGAGCACGTCGGGGCCGTCGCCGACCCGCCGGTAGCGGGTGCGGATCCCGTCGATGTCGATGAACTGATCCATGGGCGTACGCCGCCGCGCAAGGCGAAGAGGTTCGATGCTAATTCATGGCCCGGGCAGCGTTACCGGAATATGGATTCCGCCAGATGCTATTAATGCCGCCGTGAGCGATTCCCTCCACGCCGAGACGATCACGATCGCTGGCCACGGCGACGATCAGGTCGAGGCATACATCTCATCCTCGCTGCACGGGGAAACCCGCGGCGGGGTCGTGGTCATCCACCACATGCCCGGCTACGACCGGTCCACGAAGGAGATCGTTCGGCGCTTCGCCGAGCTCGGATATGACGCGATCTGTCCCAACCTCTACTACCGCGAGGCGCCCGACGCCGCCCCTGACGACGCGGCCGCGACCGCCCGTGCCAACGGCGGCGTGCCCGACGAGCGGCTGGTCGGCGACGTCGCCGGCGCCGCCGCGCACCTGCGCTCGCTGGCCAACTCGAACGGCAAGGTCGGCGTGATCGGCTACTGCTCAGGCGGTCGCCAGTCCGTCCTGGCGGCCTGCAACGTCGACCTCGACGCGGCAGTCGACTGCTACGGCGCGTTCGTCGTCGGGACCCCACCAGAGGGCTTTCCCCTGCAGGTGACCAACCTCGTCGATCAGCTGCCGAACCTGCGCTGCCCGCTGTTGGGGCTGTTCGGCAACGATGACGCGTATCCGAGCCCCGCGCAGGTCGACGAGCTCGACGAGATCCTCTCAGAGCACGACAAGGCGCACGAGTTCCATCGCTACGACGGCGCTGGTCACGCGTTCTTCTCGGTCGACCGCCCGTCCTACCGCGTCGAGGCCGCCAACGACGGCTGGGAGCGGATCGAGGGGTTCTTCGACACCTACCTGGGAGGCTGACCATGTGCACCTATGCGACCGTCAGGGCGGAGCTCCAGGGGAGCGCCAAGGGGCCTGACAGCAAGTGGTTCCACGTCACCGACGGAACCGTCTACTTCGACCATCCGGTGCATGCGATGGCTGAGCACACGCTCAACATCGACTTTGCCGATCCGTCCCGGGGTCCCGCCGCCCGGGTGGCGGTCGAGCTGACCGCGCAGTCGGCGCGTGAGCTCGTGAGCGCGATCGAGGCGGCGCTTGCCTCTGCTCCGGACGCGCTGAAGGTCTGATCTAACCCCGCCCCCCGGGCGAGCCGTCAGCTGGGCGCGACCAGCGCGATCGCGCCCAGCACCCCGGCCTCGTCGCCGAGCGCCGGTGCCACGACATACCCCGGATCCGCGGCGATCCGCGGTCCCGGCGGGTAGCCGGCCAGCAGCTCGGGCAGCCGGGCGCGGACGCGTTCGAGCAAGCCGGCCCGCCGGATCACCCCGCCACCGGCGATCACCCGCTGCGGCGCGGCGATCAGCACGATCGCGAGGATCCCGAGCGCCACGTACTCGGCCTCGAGCTCCCAGGCGGGATGGTGGTCGGGCAATCGGTCGGCTGCGATTCCCCAGCGCCCGGCGATCGCCGGCCCGGCGGCGAGCCCCTCCCAGCAGTCGCCGTGAAACGGGCAGGCGCCGTCGAACGGGTCGCGGCCACGGTCATGGGGAACGCGGATGTGGCCGACCTCGGGGTGCATCAGGCCATGCACCGGCGCGCCGTCGAGCAGCAGGCCGGCGCCAATCCCGGTCCCGACCGTCAGGTAGCAGAGGGAGTCGCAGCCCCTCCCCGCCCCCCAGCGCCGTTCTCCCAGCGCCGCGGCGCCGACATCGGTCTCGAGCACGACCGGGACCTCGAGCGCGTCGCGCAGCGCCGATCCCAACGGCCAGCCGGCCCAGCCCGGCTTCGGCGTCGCTCCGAGCGTGCCCCAGGCGGCAGCGGCGGGGTCCAGCTCGATCGGCCCGAAGGCCGCGACGCCGATCGCCCGCGGACATCCGTGGCGCTCGAAGAAGCCGACGATCCCGGCGACGGTCTCCCGCGGCTCGGCGGTCGGGAACTTCTCGATCGCCTCGATCTGGTCCGGCCCCGCTCCCACCGCGCACACGCACCAGCTGCCGCCGGTCTCGACGCCGCCGTAGCGCTCGTTCATGACGACGCGCTCGTGACCTCCAACGCGTGCGCGGCGGCGACCAACAGCGACACACACGCGTCGCTGTCCAGCGCGGTCGCGTCGATCGTCAGGTGATAGATCGTCGGGTCGTCGATGTCGACGCCGTAGAACTGCTTGAGGTAGTCGGCGTGGTAGCGGTCGAGGTGGTGCATCGTGTCCCGGGCCTCGGACTCGCTCAGCCCGGACCGTTCGATGGCCTGCTGCAGGCGCCGGTCGGCCGGTCCCGTCAGCCGCACCCGCAGCACCGCCGGATCGTCGTGCAGCACCGCCACGCAGCCGCGGCCGAGGATCACCCCCTCGCCGGTGGCCGCCTGCTCGCGCACGACCCGCTCGGTCGCCTGACGGAAGTCCTCGGGCGTGACGATGTCCGGCGGGGGACCAACCGGCGCGACCGTGTCGGCACCGAGGAACGCGGACACCATCCGCTCCACGAAGCTGCGAGGCGCCGGTTCCCAGTGTTTCACGGCCTCGTCGATCGAGACGTCGAGGTGACCGGCGACGCGGTGCGCGATCGCGCGGTCGACGAACGGCACCCCGAGGCGCTGCGCGAGCGCCGGCCCGATCTGTCCGCTGCGGGTTCCGTACGCCGCTGAGATCGCCACCACGGTCATCGCCGGGACTGTACCCGTCGCTTGTGGGCTACTTAACCTCCGAACCCCGCGGAGACGGGTGGGCGAGTTCCCATCCCGTCCCGCGGGGCTGTGACCCGGAGGCGGTCAGCTTCAGCGCCGGTGGCGCCACGTCGGCGGACGGCGCATCGAAGATCGTTACGCGGTGATGCCGGACAGCTCCCGGTCGGAGTTCGTCGCGTGGACCTCGATCGAATGAACGACGCGCTCGGTGTAGAGCTCGTGAATCGTCAAACCGATGAACGCGAGGACGACGAACGCGGCGCCCGAGGCAAAGCCGAGCCAGGTGACGACGCTGCCGCTGAACACGAGGCTCGCGACGACCGTCCACGCGCCCAGGATCGCGACGAGCCCGTCGAGGCCGCGCTGTACGTTGCCGCGGCCCTTGAGCGCGACGGCCGTGCTGAGCGTCACCGCGAGGATCGCGGCCGAGAACATCAGCCACTCGAAGGTCGCGGGAATCCAGACCTGCGACGCGACCACCGTAAACCCACCGATGACTGCGAGGGCTGAGTTGGTGAGATAACGAGAGTTCATGGATACCTCCGTTTGGGTCGGCCGCGGTCCCTTGGCCGCGGCACCTGTTGCCAGAGCCGGTTCCGGTTGGTTCCTGGTCTCTAAGCCGTTCATAAATTCCACTATAGCTCAGACTGAGCGGTCAATCTGATCGCTCAGACAATGCGATCGTAATCGGGCATACTGAGCGCATGCCGGTCCGCCCCGCAGAGGAGCTCAACAACACCGCGCGCGTGCTGCTCGGCATGATCGCCGAGGGCCACGCGACCGGCTACGCGATCAAGGCCGAGATCGAGCGCTCGACACGGCTCTACTGGGGAGCGAGCGTCGGCGGCATCTACCCGGAGCTCCGCCGCCTGACCGAAGCCGGCCTGGTGTCGGTCTGCGACGACCCGCGCGGCGGCACGCGGCGGCACGCCTACTCGCTGACCGCCGCGGGCGACAAGGCGCTCACGGAATGGCTGACCGACACCTCGGAGCCGGTGCTGGAGATGCGCTCCGAGCCGCTGCTGCGGCTGCGGTTCGCCGGGGTGCTGGAGCCCGAGCAGCGGCTCGGGGTCGTACGCCAGATGCGTGACGCCTACGAGTCACGCGCGGCAGAGGTGCTTGAACGGCTCGAGACGGGCGAGTTCGACGATCCGTTTCACCGGATGACGGCTGAGTTCGGACTCGCATACTCCGAATGGGGCCGCGACTGGTGCGCCGACGCCGAGCGGCGGCTGCTCGCCGACGGATGCCTCGGCGAGCCCGTGGCGCCAGCGACCTGACCCCCGGCGATCGGCCGGGCGCGCGGGCGGGGCGGGCCGGCGGGGCGGGCGGGCGGGCCGATTACGATTCGGCCGGGCGTTTTCTGTCGAGGACGAGGAGCGTGAGGATGGCGCAGGGCGGCGGCGAGACCCAATGGTTGTGGCCGACCCCGATCGGACTGCACCGTTACCCGGACGCCGAACGGGTCAACCCGTTGCTGGTCAAGACGTTCGCCGAGGGCCGCGCCGTCCAGGAGCGCCAGCGCGGTGTGGAAACGGACCCGTCCGCCCCGTTCTTCGCCTCCGACGACGATCTCCTGCACCGCGTCAAGCTCCCGGAGTGGCAGGAGTTCGTGGGCTTCATCGTCTCGAGCATCGGCCGGACCGCCCAGGATGCCAATCAGGAGGCGTGGGCTGGGCAGACGTTCGACATACGGGTCGGCATCGAAGGGATGTGGTTCCAATGCAGCCGCGCCGGCGCCTTCCACGACATCCATACGCACGGCAACTGCTCCTGGTCGGGTGTCTACATCGTCCAGATCGACAACCCCGCCAAGCGGGTGTCGCATCCGGTCTACGGCGACGCCAACGGCGTCACGCGCCTCTACGGACCGATGTTCGAACGGCTTGGCGGCGCCTTCGTCGACGTCGGCAACGCCTACCTGCAGACCCCGCACCAGGACGTCGCCCCACTCCCGGGCCAGCTGCTGCTCTTCCCCTCCTGGCTGCCGCACAAGGCGATGCCGTACGACGGTGAACTGGAGCGCGTGATCGTCTCGTTCAACGCCAGCCTGCACGCCGCCGACGGCGACCAGCTGCACGAATACAGCCCGCGCTGATCAGCGCATCGAGCGGTAACGGCGGATCAACGCATTGGTGGAGCTGTCGTGGTGCAGATCCGGATCCGAGTCGGCTTTCAGCTCCGGGATGATCGCCTGCGCCAGCGCCTTGCCGAGCTCGACCCCCCACTGGTCGAACGAATCGATCCCCCAGATCGCACCCTGCGTGAACACGCTGTGCTCGTAGAGGGCGACGAGTGTCCCGAGCACGCGCGGCGTCAGCTCCTCGGCGAGGATCACGTTGGTCGGCCGGTTGCCCTCCATCACGCGATGCGGGACGACATCCTCGGCGGTCCCCTCGGCCCGGACCTCCGCCTCGGTCATACCGAACGCCAGCGCCTGCGCCTGCGCGAACACGTTGGACATCAGCAGGTCGTGGTGGTCACGGAGCGGATTCAGCGACTTGCCAAAGCCGATCAGGTCCACCGGAATCAACCGCGTGCCCTGGTGGATCAGCTGGTAGAAGCTGTGCTGGCCGTTGGTCCCCGGCTCGCCCCAGTAGATCGCGCCGGTGTCGTAGTCCACGTGGGCGCCGTCGAGCGTCACGTGCTTGCCGTTTGATTCCATCGTCAGCTGCTGCAGGTAGGCGGGGAAGCGCTTGAGGTATTGCTCATAGGGCATCACGCCCATGGTCTGCACCCCGAAGAAGTCGGCGTACCAGACCGCCAGCATCCCCATCAGGGCCGGCAGGTTCTCGCGCAGCGGCGCGGTGCGGAAGTGCTCGTCGACCTCGTGGAAGCCGGCGAGCAGCTCGTCGAAGCTGTCGGGCCCAACCGCGAGCATCGTCGACAGTCCGATCGCGGAGTCCATCGAGTAGCGCCCGCCGACCCAGTCCCAGAACCCGAACATGTTGTCGGTGTCGATCCCGAACGCCGAGACCTTCTCGGCGTTGGTCGAGACCGCGACGAAGTGCTTGGCGACCGCGGATTCGTCGCCGAGCTCGGCCAGCGCCCACTCACGCGCCGAGCGTGCGTTGGTCATCGTCTCGAGCGTGACGAATGTCTTCGAGGAGATGATGAACAGCGTCTCCTCCGGGTCGAGATCATGGGTCGCTTCAACGAAGTCGGTCGAGTCGACATTCGAGACGAACCGGAACGTCAGGTCGCGCCGCGTGTAGTGCTTGAGGGCCTCATAGGCCATCACCGGACCGAGATCCGAACCGCCGATCCCGATGTTGACGACGTTGCGGATCGGCTTGCCGGTGTGTCCCTTCCACTCGCCTGAGCGGATCCGGTCCGAGAACACTCGCATGCGGTCGAGCACCTCGTGCACCTCGGCGACGACGTCGGTGCCCTCGACGATCAGCGAGCTGCCCTTCGGCATCCGCAGCGCCACGTGGAGCACCGAACGGTGCTCGGATACGTTGATCCGCTCTCCGGCGAACATCGCGTCGCGGTGGCGCTCCAGGCCCGACTGCTCGGCCAGCGCGACCAGCAGGTCGATCGTCTCGTCCGTGATCCGGTTCTTCGAATAGTCCAGGAACAGTCCGGCGCCCTGCGCGGTCATCCGCTCGCCCCGGTTGGGGTCGGCATCGAACAGCTCGCGGAGATGCTGCGGCGCGAGCTGCTCGTGATGGGCGATCAGCTCCGCCCAGGCCGGACGCTGCTTCAACGGCGGAACGTCGGTGATGCTGCTCATGCTGCCTCCCGTTGCGTTGTTGGCGTGGCGTCGGTCGTCGGCGTGATCGCGCGCTCGTGGCGCTTGTCGCGAGTGATGTGAAACAGCCAGCTGACCACGGCGCCGATGCGATTCGGGACGCCGGACAGCATCGCGATATGGATCAGCCCCCAGATCCACCATCCGGGCATGCCCCAGAACTTGAACGGACCGATCTCGACGACGGCGTTGAAGCGTGCGATGTAAGCGGCAGTGCCGAGATCGTGGTACTTGAACGGCGAGCGGGCGTCGGGCTTGCCCTTGATCCGCTTGTCGATCTGCCGGGCGGCGTGGACCCCACCCTGCAGCGCCAACTCCGCCACGCCCGGCAGGTTGCGGAGCGAGATCACGTCGCCGATCGCGTAGATCTCGTCATGCGCGCCGACGGTGAGATCGTCATTGACCTCGATCCGCCCGGCGCGGTCCTGCTTGGCGCCGGCCGCCCGGGCGAGCTCTCCGACGAACGCGACCGCCTCGACCCCGGCCGTCCACAGCACCGTGCGGGCTTCGTAGCGGATCTCCGAGCCGTCGCCGTACTTGGCGACGAGACCGGTCTCGTCAACATCGGTCACGCGAGTGCTCATGTGCAGAACGACCCCCAGCCGGCGCAGCGTGCTGGTTGCGCGACCGGACAGATGCGAGCCGAAGCTCATCAACGGCTGGTCGAGCCCGTCGAACAGCAGCACCCGCGCGTGGCTGGGGTCGATGTGACGAAACTCGTTGGCGATCGTCTTGGTGGCGAGCTCGCGGATCTGGCCCGCGAGCTCGACCCCGGTCGGCCCCGCGCCGACGACCGCGAACGTCAGCCACGGCTCCCGTTGATCGGGCGGCAGTGTCTCGGCGAGCTCGAACGCGCCGTAGATCCGGCGTCGCACCTCGAGCGCATCGGAGATCGTCTTCATTCCGGGTGCCCACTTGGCGAACTCATCGTTGCCGAAGTAGGACTGGCGCATCCCGGCGGCCAGGATCAGGAAGTCGTACTCCAGTTCGAACCTCGACCCACCGGGCCGCGCTGCCGTGAGTTTCCGGGCGTCCGCATCGACCGTCACCGCATCGCCGAGCAACACCGTGACGTTGCGGTCACGCTCGAACACCTCGCGCAGCGGGCGGGTGATCTCGCCCTCGGACAGGATCCCGGTGGCGCACTGGTACAGCAGCGGCGCGAACAGCGTCGTGGTGTTGCGATCAAGCAGCGTCACCTCGACCTCGGCGCGGGCCAGCAGGCGCGTCGCCATCATCCCGCCGAAGCCGCCGCCGACCACCAACACCCGCGGGCGCGTCCCGGTTCCGGAGGCCCCTTCGGTCGCGCTCGAGAAGGGCGCGTGGACGGGCGAAACCGGCGCGGACACGTCAGGCGGCGACATCCGCCGGACTGTATCCCTCGCGTCGGGAGCGATGTCGCGTGAATCCGTGAACAGACGGTTCAGGATTGCGACGCGGCGACCGTGTCGGAGTCAGGCGTGGCGCCCGCGCCTGGGTCCGCCGCGGTGGACCCTGCGCCTGTGAGCAGGTCGTCCAGGGCCAATGTTGGTGGATCGACGAACTTTGTCGATTGGGTATCGGGTCTCAGATCCGGATCGGGCGCGACCGCGGCCGCCCGGCCAACGGCGAACTCGCCGAGGTGGTGACGCTGACCGCGCATCCGTCGTCGATCCTGCGAGTGCGAGAGGCGAGCGCCCGAGAGCAGGCGATGGAGGCGTTCACCGCAGATCTCGCGTTCGTCAGCGCGTGGCTGAGGCGCGGGTGAGCGCCGCCTGAGCGCGCTTCGAACTCCGAAACGCCAGCGCACGTTTGCGGCCGCGCGTGGCGGGCAGTGACCCACCGGATGTCTACCTCTGATCAGGCTCGCGCGCTGCTCAAGGCCGGGCGCAGCTACGAAACCAGCGCTCGTGAGCTCGGGATCGCGCCGGAGCTGGCGTCGATGCTCGCCACCGGGGTGCCCGCCGGCTCAAGCCACGACCTGCATCCGGCGAGCGCGTCGAGCAGGCGCGGCTGTCGGACCTGCCGGCTCAGCGCGTTCCGGTCGGGATCGCCGTCTCCGGCGCCGACTCCTGCGCGCTGGCCGGTAAGCACGCCGATCTGATGATCGCCAGCGAACCGAAGCGCGAGCTCGGGCAGATGTTCGACGACGCCGGCGGTGCGGGCAAACCCCGCCTGGCGCAGATCGCGCTCGCTGACGCCCCGGACCGCGAGACCGCCGGGCAACGCGCGCACGAGCAGTTCCGCTGGTTCGGGCTCGGCTGGAAGGTCAACGCTGACCTCCCGTTCATGCGCTGGGCCGAGGACGAGCTCCTGCGGTCGCTGCGGTCGCTGCGGTCGCTGCCGTCGGTGCACCATGGCTGACACCGTCGATCTCGATTTCACATATTCCCTGATCGACCGGATCTTCCGACTCAGCCTCGGGGAGATGGCCGACTTCAGCGCCGCCAAGTACGACGGGGACTTCTCGCTGACGCTTGAGCAGGCCCAACGCCGCAAGCATGACTACGTCGCCGAGCAGATCGGGATCCGGGCGGGCCGTCGGGTCCTGGACCTCGGGTGCGGCTGGGGTCCGCTGCTGGACGACATCCGCCGGCGAGGAGCGATCGGCGTCGGGGTGACCCTCTCACGAGCGCAGGCCACATCCTGCCGGCGCCACGGTCTGGACGTGCATCGGGAGGACGCCCGCGACGTTACCGCCGAGACCTTTGGGCGATTTGACGCGATCGCCAGCCTCGGCGCGTTTGAGCATTTCTGCTCGGTCGATGACTACCGGGCGGGTCGTCAGGACCAGGTCTACGCCTCGTTGTTCGAGAACGTCGCCGGGATGCTCCCCGCCGGGGGACGCCTGTACCTGCAGACGATGGTGTTCGGGCCGCGAATGATCCCGATCGACGACGTATCGATCGACGCGCCCCGCGACTCGGACGCGTGGTATCTGGCGTTGATGCAGAAGCAGTTCCCCGGATCGTTTCTGCCGTTTGGCCAAGAACAGGTGATCGCGGCCGCCGCACCGAGCCTGCGGCTGATCTCGAGCGTCAGCGGTCGGCTGGATTACATCGAGACGATCAAGCAGTGGCGCCGACGGTTCGCGCAGCCGAGCGCGCGCAAGCGGCTGATGCAACTGGAACTGGTGCCGCGGTGGCTGACGAGCGAGGACTTCCGCCTCGCGTTCACCTCCGGCGTGAGCTCAAACGGCGTCTGCTTCGAGCGCGAGCTGCTCGAGCACTATCGCCTCGTATTCGAGAAACCCGGCGAACAGCACGATCCGGCGAACGCCGGCGACCTCACAACCGTTCCTGACCCGCTCCTGCCGGCGCGTGCGTCCTAGCCATCCTCGTCTTCGCGCTCGCTGGCGAATTCGCGGAAGCGCCCGCTCGCCGTCGCCCGGCCGCACGGGAGCGACCTGCACCGATCCTCGCTTCGGCTTCAGCGTGACCTCCCAGTTCCCGGACCCCAGGAGCGCGGCGCTCGGCTCGGCGAAGCGGCGGGCTCCACTTGACCAACATCACGTTCCCCGCGGTCTTCAGCAAGCGGGGAGTTTGATGCCCTGTTTGATGCCGTCTCGACGATTCCGCCGCAGTCGGGCCCGAGCAGAATAGCTCGATTTACAGGACTTTCATTAGTCGGGGAGACAGGATTTGAACCTGCGACCGCCCGGCCCCCAGCCGGGTGCGCTACCAGACTGCGCCACTCCCCGTGGCTGCGCCGATCATACCCGCAGTTGCCCCATGCGGCTCGCAGAGCGGGCGACGGGAATCGAACCCGCCCTAAAAGCTTGGAAGGCTTTTGTGCAACCACAACACTTCGCCCGCGGGTGCGTCTGAGCGTACCGCAGCCCCCGGGTCAGCCGCATTCGATCAGCGTCGGTCGGTCGGTCCGGGCCAGCAGACCTGGGACGGACTCGGCGGCTACTCCCCCAGCACCTTGATCACGAGGCGCTTCGGGCGCCCACCGTCGAACTCGCAGTAGAACACCTGCTGCCAGGGCCCGAGGTCAAGCGCACCATCGGTGACCGGGACGATCACCTGGTGGTGGACGAGCAGATTCTTGAAGTGGGCGTCGCCGTTGTCCTCGCCACCCCGGTGATGGCGGTAGTCGCCCGGATCCGGCAGCAGCTCGCTCGCCACCTCGTTGGCCGGCTCCGACCAGCTCGGCGGCGCCAGCTTGTCCAGCCACTCGAGCGTGTCGGCCTGCAGCCCAGCTTCGTCGTCGTTGATCCAGACCCCGGCCGTGATGTGCATCGCGCAGACGATCGCCATCCCCTCCGCGATCCCCGCGTCACGGACCGCCTCGGCAACGTCCTCGGTGATCCGGACGAACTCCCGCCGGCGCCTTGTGTTGAACGTTCGGTAGACGGTGTGGGAGTTCACTCGGCTGCTCGGTCCACGCATGCCCGGCGCCGGCGCACGGCGGTGGGCGATCAGCAGGGGAGCCGGGATTCGAACCCGGATTCACGGTTTTGGAGACCGTGCTCATAGCCATTAGATCACTCCCCTGTGCGACGGCCCATGGTACCCACTGGCGCCGAGAGCCGCCGCCACGGAGACGAACGCATGTTCGTGTCGCGATCGATAGTGGACGACCCGGTCAGCTCCACGTGAACGTGACGGTCGCGCCGGGCTTGAGCACGTACTGCAGGTACTTGCGCCGCCACTGGATCGACAGCGACACCCGGTACGTGGCGCTGTTGTAGGCGACGAGGACCTTCGTCCCGTTCGGATTGATGAACGCGACGTCGTCGACGCCTGGGGTGACGGTCTTGCCGTCGTCGGCAACCAGCCTGGTCGAGGCGATTCGGACCGCGCCAGGCACCACGAACTTGCTGATCTGGCCGAACTCGAAATAATTCAGCCCGTACGAGGCCAGATGGGTCGTGTCGTTGACGCGGATCACGCCGGTGCATCCGCGGCATCCGGAGTCCGGCGGCTCCACCGGTCCACCGGTCGTGTCCAGCGCCAGGTTCCAGAGGGTCGCGATGCTCGCCCAGTTGCGGGTGGCGTCGATCGCGACCTCGGCCGCCGAGTAGCTGATGATCCCCGGTGAGCACTCGGTGACCGCGATCGGCACGGTCGGGAACGCGTCATGGAACGTCGTGAACCCGCCCATGCCCCCGTAGCAGTGAAATGCCACCCCTGAGAAGTACGGCGCCGCCGGGCCGGCGAACAGGGTCTCCTCGTCGGTTGCGTTGACGGCCTCCTCGAGGCCGTAGATGCGCGGACTGAGCCCGGCCGCCTGCAGTGCCGGCACGAGGTCCTGAGTCAGGAACTGCACCTCGGCGGGAGCAAGAAACGACGTGCTCGGCCACAGCGCCGCGGTGTGCGGCTCGTTCTGCATCGAGATGTCGTCGATCGGCACCCCGGCCGCGGCGTAGTCCTGGATGAACTTGACGAAATACTGGGCCAGCGCCGGATAGAACTGCGGCAGTACCGTGCCGTCAGCGCCGAGGTTCCCGTACAACCCGTTCGCCTTCATCCACGGCGGCGGCGTCCATGGATTCGCATAGGTGATGATGTTCGGGTTCTCCGCCAGCATCGCCTGGAGGGCCGGGATGATGTAGGCCAGGTCGTGGGCGATCGAGAAGTCAGCGAGCGTCGGGTCGGTCTCACCGGGTGGCAGATCGTCGTAGGTGTACGGCACCCCGGTCGCACTGAAATCCGAGGCGCCGATCGGGATCCGGACGAAGTTCAGGTGGATGCCCGGCTGGCCGAACAACGCCTGCATCGCGATGGTATGTGCATCGGGCGTGAGCTGATCCTGGAGCAGATACGCCGAGCTGTCGGTCATCGCGGCGCCGAACCCAGTGATTGTCTGGTACCGAATTTGACCGTTGACCGCGATCACGTCGCTGCCGGGGGCAGGCGTCGAGAGCCATTCACGGGGCCGCTTGCTGGTCAGGGCGTCCGACAGGTTGGCGGTCGTCTGGGTGACGGTCGCGGTCGGCGTGGCCGCCTTCGTCGGCGTTGCCGCGTGCCTGGATCGGGCCAGCGTGGGCCTGAAACGGCGGGGGCCCTGCGAAGCGAACGGGCTGCGCCTAAACGGCCCTGAGGCCGCAGCTCGGCCCGCCGCGGTCTCCCGCGTCGACGCCGGCGACGCCACCGCCGCGGCACCCAGCGCCAGCGCCAGCCCGGCGGCGGTAGCGACCATGGCCGCCGTACGGGCAATGCGGGCGGAGGGACTCGAACCCCCAAGGGCGTTAGCCCACCGGCACCTAAAGCCGGCGCGTAGACCAGTTCCGCCACGCCCGCGCGAAGTCACGGCGGCATTCTAGGGTCGTTCTCACGGGCGGCGCCGCAGGCGGCGGCGTCGCGCGAATCCGCTGCATGCCGGCGCCGGCGAAGGTAAGGTGCCGCCCGTGGCGCAGCGTCGAATCCTCCGGCCTGGATACACGGTGATCCATCCCAACCGTGAAAAGACGGTCTGCAAGCTGACGCGGGTGCTGGTGGCGCTGATCCTGCTCCTATCGATTGCGCTGATGCTGGCCGTGACGATCGGTGGGTGGACAAAGCTGCAGGGCATGAAGCCGATCAACTTCAGCTGGTGCGCGATCTACGTGGTGATGGCGATCTACGTGCTGCGCTGGGCGCGAGGACTGTTGCCGATCGCCGCCGCGCTTGCGGTGTTGCTGATCGCGATCGCGGCGATCGCGGGCTTCGGCATCGGTGGCACCAGCTGGTTCGACCGCGGCCACTACGGCTACGGGCACGCGGGCTCGCTGTTCGGCGGCGCCGGCCTGTCGGCCGATGCGCTCGGCACGCTGACGCTGCTGCTGATCCCGGTCGAGGCGCTGCTCGTGGTCGTCGCGATCGTGGGGTTCGGGCAGGGCTGGAACGTCGAGCTCGAGGTCCCGGATGAGGAGGCCCGCCGACGCGGCTACAGCGACCGCGGATGGAGTACGAGGTTGAACGTCTCCAGGTAGGCCGATGAGATGTCGGTGATCCGGTGCACGCGCGCGGCACCGCCGTCAGTCGAGGATCCACCGCTCTCCCACCACTGCCCGTCGATGTCGATTATGACGTGGTCCTCGGTGGTCGATGCGGCGTCGGTGCGATCGAAGATCGTCACCCACCGGCCGGGACCATTGACGATCCCCGGCTGCGACGACAGGGTCTGCGTGGTCACCGGCTCGGTCAGATATCCCGCGGCGTGAAGCACCGCCGATACGAACCCTGAGCAGTCATAGCCGCCGGACAGCGTCCAGCCGCCGTGACCGCCGCCGTAGACGTACGGAAGCCCGTCGAGCGCCTCGGCCGCAGTGTGCATCGCCGCCAGCTTGCTGCGCGCGCTCGCGCGCGGACGCGTGCCGGCGATCCGGTCACTGAGCCACAGGACCTCGGTGACGTACCAGTCGGCATGGTTGTAGGCGAAGACCGCGCGGCGAAGATGCTCCGCGCCGCCGTTCGCGGCCAGCAGCCGCGCCGCCGCGAAGATCGCGTCCCGCGCGTCGTAGGGGTTGGCTTTGCCCCTGCCGTTCGCGTCGACGCTGTACGTCCGCCACGTTGCGGGCATGAATTGCATCCAGCCGATCGCTCCGGCAGTTGACTCCTTCATGTCGCGGCCGTAGTCGGTCTCGATCGCGTTGATCGCGGCGAGGACCGTCCACGGTACGCGGTAGCGCCGGGCCGCAGCCTTATAGATCGGCACCAGCCGCTTGGGTGGCTTCGAGACGTCGATCGCGAGCGCCGACAGCTGGCTGATCGCCTGCTCCGCTGCCGTCTCGCCGTCCGTGCCCGAGCCCGAACCATCGGTCGTCGCAATCGGGGATGTCAGCTTCGTCACCGGCCCGGCCGCGCCGGCGGAGCGCCGCGTCGCGGTCGGGCGGGCGGATCTCGTGTGGCCGCCTGACGTGGCGTGCCCGGCGCTGATCTTGGCCTTCGTCTTGTGCGTCTTCGTCTTCGTCTTGGTCGCGGTCGTCGCGCAGCGCCGCTTGCGCGCGGCGGTCCCAGTCGACGCGTTCCTGGCCGTCCGTTTCCGCGCGACGCATGTGCGTGACGAGCCTGACGTCGCGGCTGCCGCCGTGCGCTTTCGCGTCGTGGTCGTGCCCGTGGTCGACGGCGTGCCGGTCGGGGTCGCGGCGGTCGTCGTGGTCGAGGGCGTGCTCGTGGTTGTCGTCGGTGCGCCTGGCGTCGTCGTGACGGTGGTGGTCGTCGTCTGGCCCGACGTGGCCGGCGCGATGGGCGTGCTGCTCGACGGCGTCGTCTCGGTCGTCGATGTGGTCGGGTTCGTTTCGGTGGTCGACGTGCTCGAGGTGCTCGGCGTCGTCTCGGTCGTCGACGTACTCGAGCTGCTCGGCGTCGTCTCGGTCGTCGACGTACTCGAGCTGCTCGTGGTGGTTGGCGCGGTGGTCGTGTCGGACGTCACGACCGGCCTGTCGGCGACGACGAGGACGCGCCCGTGGGCCGGCGCCGGACGGATCGTCGCCGCCGCGGACCCGACCGCGGCGACGGCGACGGCGGCCGCGACGCCGGCGCGGCGACCGCGACGGCAACGAAGACGGCGCGAGCGGCCTGCGTTGGGGCGGCAGCGAGGCATGACCACGTGCAGGCTCGCCCCCCCGGATAAGAGCTGCGACGCAATCCGCTGAGATTCACCTGAGACCCACTGCCGGCGCGCCGACGGACCCGTTCATGTCGACGTCCGCGCGCGCGTAGAGCGGGCACATCGATGGTCAATGCTGCAACTACGGCAGCGGGGTCAAGGTTCCCGGCCCGGTCGAGTTGGCGACCCGGGGGTCCGCCGGTTGGCGGGCCCCCGCGACCTGCGGGTCTAGGCGACTCGGACGGCTGGCCGCTGGGCGCGGCTGCGTCCCTGACGGCGGTTGAAGCGATCGATCCGACCAGCGGTATCAGACAGCTTCTGCTGGCCGGTGTAGAAGGGGTGGCAGTTCGAGCAGACGTCGACGCTCAGTGCGGGCGAGGTCGAGCGACTCATGAACGTACTGCCGCAGGTGCATCGAACCTCTGTGGCCATGTAATCCGGATGAATGTTGAGCTTCATGTCAGTCCTCGTTCTCACGAAATGTTTCCAACAAGCATACCACCCTGAGTAGGAAAAGGCAACTTGGCTATTTCGCGCGACAAACCCCGGTGACACCCCCCAGGCGAGCTGACCACGTCTCCCGCGAGACCAGGCTATTGGTCAAGCGCCGAGATAGTGAGGGTGCGCCGTCGTCCGGAGGACCGCGACTTCGTCGGGATCGATCTCGCGACCTCGATCGTCGATGAAGGCCACGTGCACGGGCCGATCTGTCGCCCGGACACGACGCTCGATCGTGGGCCCCGGTTCGCGCGGCAGATGCTCGTCACCCCACATCTGCAGGGCTCCCAGCACGACATGCAGCTCCCGACCAGCAGGCGTCAGCTTGTACGCATAGCGAACACGATGCCCGGGATCTCGATAGGCCTCACGAACCATCACGCCGTGCTCCACCAGATTGGTCAGCCTCTCTGTCAACACGTCCGAGGCGATTCCGAGCGCGTCACGAAACTCCGCGAATCGCGTCGTTCCGTCAACTGCCTCGCGCAGAATCAAGAATGTCCAGCGTTCGCCCATCACGCCCAAACATCGGGCGATGGAGCACGGATTCGCGAGCAGCTTCTCCTTGTTCATCGCGGTGGATTCTACTAACCCAGCGGATGTGCATTGGGTTTCCCAACTGAGCCTCGCGGCGCGGAGCGGGAGCGCCGGGCCCGCGAAGTGCGCCCCTGTTTGCCGCGCGGCCCGGGGCGCAGGATCCTTTCGCCCCGTGCGGATTCCCGTTGACGCCCGTGAAGCGTTAGCGTAAGCTAACGTTAGCTATGGCTAACGCAGATCGAATGCTCGAAGCACTTGCCGAGCCGGCGCGCCGGGAGATCGTCAAGCGACTCGTTGAGCGACCGTCGGCCGTCACCGAACTGGCTCAGGACATGCCGATCAGCCGCTCCGCGGTCTCGCAGCATCTTCAGGTCCTCAAGCGGGCGCAGCTGGTCACCGACCGCGCCGCCGGCACCCGGCGGATCTACCAGGTCGACCCGGACGCGCTGGCGATTCTGCGTGCCTATTTCGAATCGTTCTGGAGTCGCTCACTCGAGACCTTCCGCGAGCTCGCGGACTTCGACCACAGAAAGGACCCCGACGCCGATGACCCAACTCGTCGATGACACCACCGTCCGCACATCGGTCAAGGTGAACCTTGCACCGGATCGCGCGTTTCACCTGTTCACCGCCGAGATCGGCGCCTGGTGGGACGCGGACAAGCACATCCTCCAAGCGCCGCTAGCCGAGATGGAATTCGAGCCGTTCGTCGGTGGGCAGATCATCGACCGCGGCACCGACGGCAGCGAATGCCGGTGGGCGCGCGTGCTCGCCTACGACCCGCCACACCGAGTCGTATTCAGCTGGGATATCAATCTGCAGTGGCAGATCGAGACCGATCCCCACCGCTGCAGCGAGGTCGAGATCAGCTTCACCGCGCTGACCGAGGGCATCACCCGCGTCGAGCTGACCCACCGCCACCTCGATCGCCACGGCCCCGGCTGGGAGAGCATGCGAGACGCCGTCGCCGGCGGCTGGAGCCTTGACGGCTTCGCCGGGTTCGCCGGCAGCGACCGGGTCGGCCGGCTGCCGACGATCAGCGACGAGACCATGCGCGCCCGGCTCAGCCAGGTCAAGTCCTACACCGTCGTGCTCCTGAACGCGACCGACAGATGTGTCCGACCCGACGTCGACGCGATCATCTGGGAACACGGGCGGCGCAACATGGCGCTCGTCGAGGCCGGCGAGCTGCTGATCGTCCTCCCCATCTCAGACGAGACAGGTCTAGCCGGCCTGGGCGTCTTTGCCGGCGATGCCGATCGGGTGACTGCAATTCTCGACGGCGACCCTGGCGTTCAAGCGGGGATCTTCCGCTATGAGCTCCATCCCGCACGCGGCTTCCCCGGCGCCGCGCTCAGCTGAGCCCGCCGTGCGCAAGCCCGGGTCGATCAGAAACGGGCCAGGGAACCGCCAGCGCTTCCACCGAGCGCAGGCCTACAGGCGCCCGGTGGACGCGTCTGAGGACGCAGGAGGCTTAGCGTCGATCCCGTACCATCCGCGCTCGGCAAGCGAAAGCTACATCCACCAGGGGGCATCTCGAATGAAACGTCTCATCCTCGCAGCGCTGGCTGTCCCGTTGGCGATCCCGGCCGCGGCCTCAGCCCGCGTGAATTGCGCCAACCAACCACGAAACAACGTCTATGAGATCGCCGGTCCGTCATGCGCCGTCGCTGGCGCCGTGACGAAGGCAACCCGCGCCGCAGTCCTGCACGGCAAGCTCTACGGACGCACGAGCTACAACCTCGAAGCGGCCGGCGCGCTTTGGCGTCTGACGTGGCGATTGCGCAACATGTCGGGAACGATTCCGGGTACTCACACGAGCTACTCGCAGATCGAGTTCTTCCGAGCGACGAGCGACCATCGGCTCGTGACGTTCCACACGTACGGCTCGAACTAGATAAGGCTGGTGGGCCGATGTCCCGAAACCGAGTCCTGATCGAGCCCGCTGCGAACGTCCGGCTCCCAGTTCGCCCCGCGGACGTCGACCCGAGCTGACCGCTGACGGCGGTCGTGGGTTTTCCGCTCTAGACCTGCGTTCGAATACGGATGTCCCGCCGGGCGCCCGGGCATACGGTCGTCACACACCGCAAGCAGACGAGGAGCTCGGGATGTCATTCATCAATCGTGCATATGCGAAGTTTGACGCCGCGATGGAGCGGCGCACCGGAATCGACCTGCGCCTGCTCTACGGATTCGGTGTTCCCGTCGTTTTCACCGGGCTGCTGGTCTCGCTCGGCATTGCGTTTGCCGCCAGCGCGGTGACGGTCGTAGCGCTCATGGTGATCGAGGTGGTCATGCTCGTGACCGTTGCGATCGGCTTCACCCGGATGCTGTCTGAGTCCGACGACGTCGCCGATCACGGCGACTGACGCGGCCGCGCGGCCAAACGCTGCGCTACCTCGGGGCGGGTGGCGCAGGCCGTCGGACGACGATGACCGAGGCCGAGCCGGAGCGGCCCGCGCTGTCAGCTCACCGGCCGACGGCCGGTATCGGCAGCGCCGCGTCAGGCGCTCGCAGCCGGATCCGAGCATCGACCACAACGGCGCCGGTCGGTCCGGCGATGACCGGGTTGCAGTCGAGCTCGACGATCTCGTGGTGTGCCTCGACCATGGCGCTGACGCGCAGGATCACGTTGTGGACGGCGTCGAGATCGCACGGCGATGCCCCCCGGTATCCGGTGAGCAGCTTGAACGTGCGCAGGCCAGCGAGCATCTCCTGCGCGTCGACGTCGGTAACAGGCGTGCTCCGAACGGCCATGTCGCCGAGCAGCTCCGCGCTGGTTCCGCCGGCGCCGCAGGCGAGCAGGGGACCGAAGCTCGGATCCTGTACGACGCCGATCAGCAACTCCGCCGGTCCGCAGATCATCGGCTGCACCAGCAGCGCGGAGGCTTCGTGGCCGGCCGCGGCGACTGCGCTTCGGATCCGCGCGGCGGCATCGTGGACCGCTTGCGGCGAGTCGAGCCCGACTGCGACAGCCCCCACCTCGGTCTTGTGCAACACGCCGGACGCGATCGCCTTGATGGCGACGGGCAGCCCCAGCTTCACGGCGGCATCGACCACGTCATCGTCGTCCCCGGTGACCAGGACCTGAGGCGCGCGGGGTATCCCGTGACAGTCCAACAGCGCCGCGACCGCCTGCGGTGAGATCCACTCGCCGCCATCTGTCAGCTCGCGGCTGATGATCGCGGCGCCGCGCGCGACGGCCGGTATCGGCGTCTGCAGCGCCACGCCGTCGGCTCGGCGACGTCTGCGTCCGTGTCGCGCGGCACGGGCGACCGCCCGCGCCGCGTCTTCGGGGAATTGGAAGCCCGGGACCGACGCGTCGCCGTCTGCGAGCTCGGGTGGTGGCCCCTCGGCGGTCATGAACACCGCGGCGATCGCGCACTGGGGCGACTCGGCCGAGGCGTCGCGGATCGCGGCGGCGACATCCGTCGCCTGCGTGACCAGCGGCGGGACGAAGATCGCGAGGATCGCGTCGAACAGCTCTGAGTGTGTGAGCGTCAGCAGGGTGGTCCGATACTGGTCGGCGGTCGCCGTGGCGATCATGTCGACCGGGTTGGTCACCGAGGCGGCAACCGGCAGTCCGGCGGCGAGCTTTTCGGCCAGCTCGCCGGTGATCTGTGGGACTCGGGCGCCGATCGCCTGGCAGGCGTCCGCGCAGACGATTCCCGGGCCGCGGGCGTTGGTGACGATCGCGATCCGGTCACCGGCGGGGACGGGCTGCATCGACAGCAGCGCCGCGATGTTGAACATCTCCGCCAGGGTCTCGGTCCGGATCACGCCGGCCTGCTCGAACAGCGCGTCAACGGTTACGTCGGAGACGGACAGGATCGCGCCGGTACGCGACGCGGTCCCGCGTGAGCCCGCCGGCGTTCGTCCACCTTTAACCGCGATCACGGGCTTGTGAGCCGACAGTCGGCGCGCGATGCGCGCGAACTTGCGTGGGTTGCCGAATGATTCGAGGTAGAGCAGCGCCACCCTGGTGCGGGGGTCCTGCTCCCAGTACTGCAGGAAGTCGTTGCCCGACAGGTCGGCTTTGTCTCCGACCGAGACGAATGAGGAGAGTCCGATCCGCAATCGCGATGCGGCCTCGATCATCGCGATCCCGAGCCCGCCGCTCTGCGACAGAAATCCGATTGCTCCGGGCGGCGCCTGATGCGGCGCGAAGGTCGCGTTGAGTCGAACGTCGGCGGCGGTGTTCAGCACGCCGAGGCAGTTGGGGCCGACCAGCCGCATTCCGGCTTCGCGGCAGATCGACAGCAGCTGACGCTGGCGCTCGACGCCGTCGGGACCCAGCTCGGCAAACCCGGCGGAGATCACCACGAGCGCGTGTGCGCCCGCCTCCGCGCAGTCACGGGCCACGTCGAGCACGCTGGCGGCGGGGACCGCGATGACGGCGAGGTCGACCGGCTCAGGCAGGTCGGTGATCGAAGCGCAGGCGTCGATCCCCTGGACGTTCCCGCCATGCGTGTTGACGACGTGGACGGCGCCCCCGAAGTCGGCCGCGAGCAGGTTGTGCAGGAGTTCGCCGCCGACCGTCCCGCGCCGGCGAGAGCCGCCGATGACCGCCACCGAGCGAGGCTCGAGCACCCGTCGCACGGCCGCGACAGCCGCAGTTCGATCACGCTCGGCAAAGCGGGCGGCGCCCTCGGCCGAAATCGACGTCGGGAACTCGATCTTGATCACCCCGGGCTCGGAGCGCAGCTCGACCGGGAACCCGCTCTGGCGGAACGTCTCGATCATCCGGTGATTGGCCGGCAGCACGTCGGCGACGAACGTGCTGATCGATTCGGCGCCGGCCGCCTCGGCGAGGTGGGCGAGCATGATCGTCGAGAGCCCGTGGCCCTGATAGTCATCGGCGACGAGGAACGCAACCTCGGCCCGACTGCGGTCGATCCGGATGTAGGCCGCGTGGGCGATGACTCGGGCCGGCGTGCCCGTCTCGGCGATCAGACCGTAGCGGTTGACGTAGTCGACATCGACTGACCAGTCGGCCGCCCAGTTCAGGTTGGCGGCGCCGAAGAACCGGAGCGCGATCGAATCCCGCGAGATCCCGTCAAGGAACGCGCGGATCGCGTCATGGTCGGCGGGGCGGATTGGCCTGACATGAGCTGTCGACCCATCACGCAGCACGACGTCGGTCGCCCGATCGCCTGGGTAAGCCCGCGCGCTGGCTGGTGTTTGACGCACCGATGTAGTCTCGCTCACGGTGACATGACCGGGACCCGTGTTTTTTCACGGTCGTGGGTGCGCGACCGCCTCGTGCTGGTCGGCCAGCCCGATCACGCCTGGCAAGACTCACCCGCGATCGCAACGCGGCGCCGCGGCATCCGTAGTTAACCGCGGTCCCGACCGGGCCTGCATCCGATGCGGGCGTCGGATAATCCTGATTGGCTGGGGTCGATCGCTGATGCTCTACTTGCACCACCCCTCCTGTGAGACGCATGACCCATGCGCACTGTCGCCCGAGCATCCGGACGACCCGGCACGACTGGTCGCGATCGAAACAGCGGTTGCCGGCGCCCACCTCGATCTCCAACGCTGCCCGGCGCCGGCCGCCACCACCGCCGAGCTCGAGCTCGTGCACACCACCGCCCACGTCGAGTCGATCCTGGACCTGTGCGCAGCCGGGGGCGGCCAAATCGACCAGGACACGTTCGTCGGTGAATCGTCCTTCCGCGCGGCGACGCACGCGGCGGGCGGAGCCTGCCGCATGGTCAGACAGCTGGTGGCCGGCACGGCTGCGACGGGATTCTGCGCGGTCCGGCCCTCCGGCCATCACGCCGACCGCGACCAGGCGATGGGGTTCTGCCTGTTCAACAATGTCGCGATCGGCGCCCAGCTGGCGATCTCAGAGCTCGGATTGGAACGAGTGATGATCGTCGACTGGGATGTGCATCACGGCAACGGGACCGCCGAGATCTTCCGTCAGCGACCCGACGTGTTGGTCGCAGGCATCCACCAGTACGGTTTGTTCCCGGGTACCGGCGCGCTGTCGGACACGGGGTCGGGCCCGGGCCGCGGGTTCACGGTCAACCTCCCGGTGCCCGCAGGCTCTGATGAAGAGGTCTGGCTGTCACTCATCGAGCACCTGATCGTGCCGATCGGCCTCGAGTTCAGACCACAACTGGTGCTGATCTCGGCCGGGTTTGACGCGCATGAGCGCGATCCGCTGGGCGGGTGCCGCTTGCAGAGTGGCTCGTTTGCGCAGATGGCCTGCCACATCCGGGAGATGGGCGCCGCGCTGGCCGCGCCGGTGGGCGCGGTGCTCGAGGGCGGATATGACCTGCAGGCGCTCGCCGACAGCGTCCCGGCGACGATCGCCGCACTCGCCGGCGCGGGCGAGGCGGTGTCGATCGCCCCCGACCCGATCGTCACCCCTCGCCTCGCATCCCACCTCGCGCACCGCTGGACCCTCTGTTGATCGGGCGCGCCCGCACTCGCGTCGTGCGCGCCCAGCTCCGGCGGTCAGGCTGAGGAAGCGAGCACCGACAGCGTGTGCCCGCGGCTAGGGCACGTTGCTCGAGAGCTCGCGTATCGCCGCAGCCACCTCGGGCGCGTAGTCGAAGGTCAGGTGGTGAAAGCCGTCTTCGATGCGCACCAGCTCAGTCGGTCCAGCATGAGCATCGACCAGGAAGGCGCGCCCGTCGTCGTCGACGGACGCGCTGCGTCCGCCGTAAACCATCGTGATCGGCGCCCTGATCTCCGCGAGGCTGGCGGCCACCGTGTGGTCATCGATGCGGCCGTAGACATTGGGGTCTGACTTCAGAGACCAGCCGTCGTCCGCGCGCCGGTAGGCCCCAGCCGCCACCCGGCGCAGAAGGTCGTGGTTGAGGATCGGTTCCGGCGGCTTCAGATGAAACGCCTCAGCAGCCTGCTCCAGCGTCGGATAGCGCCGCCCCGACGAGCGCGGCACGAACCGGGGCCGAGACTCTGTACCCGGCCGGCGGATCGGCGCATCGACCAGCACCAGCCCACGCACGGTCTGGGGTCCACGCGCCGCAGCGAGAATCGAGATCCGACCGCCAAGGCTGTGGCCCGCCAGGAGCACCCGCCCTCCCCCCACCTGTCTTGAGACCGTCAGGACCTCGTCGGCCCACTCCTCACCACCATAATCGCCACGTCCCGCGCTGTCGCCGTTGCCGCTCAGATCAAGCGCGATCAACCGGAACGAGCAAGCGAGCTCAGAGATCACCGCGTCCCACCATCCCATGTGCGCCCCCGCGCCATGCACCAGCACCACCACCGGTGCCCCAGCGGCCCCCCACGCCGCCCACGCGATCGAGCACCCATCCACGGGCACCTGGCCCGAGTCTGACGGGGCGAGCCTGAACTCCATGGTACTCAGCGGTCTGGCCGCCCGACCTCGGCTCCGTTCCGGAAGGCGCTGACCCGCTCCTGCCCCTCTCCAGCGGTGGTCAGTGCTGCCGTGGCCCGCTGTGAGGGCAGGTAAGCCTCCCGCCATTTCAGGCCCTCAAGCACGTTGGAGGTCAGCTTCCGCACCCGGATCGCCGCCAAGCTCTTAACGGTGATCGCCGCGGCCAGCTCAAGAGCGCGCGCGAGGACCTCCTCGTCGGACCCGAAGTACTTGAAGAACCCCATCCTGCCAGTTCCGCTGCGCTGTATCTGCGTCCTGTAAAGAGCATCTCGCGCACCTGCCCTGCAACGTGAGGAGCCTCGCCAACACGTCAGCATCCCCGATCCGCTTCGCGAGCTGAAAGCAGATGCCCGTGAAGCTTACCTCGGTCCCCCGTCGGCGGGCTTGGGCGTGCCCTCCGGCCGGTACCAGTCTGAGATCGCATTGATCGCGGCGATGATGAAGTAGGTCGCGAGATTTGAGTCGATCGACGCGTGGATCTCCGCTGCACCCGGGCCGCGTCGATGATCGCGTTGGTTGACAGCCTCCCACGCCGAGGTTAGGGTCAGCGAAAATTCTACCGGCGGCCGAAAAGCTCGGTGACGAGCGCTTCCTGCGTCGTGACAGATCATGCGGCGCGCCGCTGAGGCTAGCCGTTGCGGCCGCGGGATTTTATGGGCCGCCCCGCAGTCCAATAAATAGGGGGTGCGGTGTGGTCTCAGACTCGAACTGTCGGCGTAGCTCAGCGAGGGAAGCGTGAACGTAGCGTCGCTGGTACTGCGCCACGCCGTAACGAGGGGAAGCAACGAGGCGCTGCGGGAATTCCCTTCGGGCCGGCGCCGAACGTTTGCAGAACTCGCCGACCGTGTCATGCGCCTTGGTGAGGGTCTTGCGCAGGTCTGCGGCATCAAACCCGGCGACAGTGTTGCGGTTCTGTCCCGGAACCGGATCGAGTACATGGAGACGTACCTGGGATGCGGTCTTCGCGGCATCTCGGTACAGGCGATGAACTGGCGGCTCTCCGTGCCTGAGCTTGCCCACATCTTGAAGGCATCTCCACCGCGCGCATTCTTCTACGACCCGGAGTTCACGGACGAGGTGACCAGGTTGCAGGCAGAGGTGGATTGCGAGACGTGGATCCACTGGGATCGCGCGGGCGGCCCTTCACCATTCGAAGACGTCGTCGCCCGTGGCCAAAGCGTCGACGACATCGACCACGAACGCGGCTCAGATCCGTTTATCGTCGTCTACACCGGCGGCACCAGCGGCATATCCAAGGGCGCCGTACATACCCATGATACGGCCCTGGGGGCGATGGCGAACAATACCGTCGGTGAGGGGATCACTAGCGACGACAAGTTCCTGCTCATGGGTCAGATGTTCCACAGCCCAGTCCTCCTCGCGATCAACTATCTGACTCACGGCTGTCCCGTGGTGATGATCAACTTCAAGGCGGAACTGGCACTCCAGGCGATCGAGGACGAACGCATCACGGCCTCGATGGGCATCCCGACCATGTTCCAGAACATGCTCAGCGAAATGCGGAGTCGGACCTGGAACGTGGACTCCCTGCGTCACATTCAGTACGGCGGCAGCCCAACGGCGCAAAGCGTCGCTCTCGAACTCATGGAAGCGCTCGGTTGCTCGCTGCTGCAATGCTACGGTCGCACTGAGGAGCTTGCCATAACGTTCCTCTCGCCAGAGGACCATGTCCAGGCCGCCGCCGGGGTGAACCCGCACCGCTTGGAGTCCTGTGGGCGAGAAGCATGGCTCACAAAGGTCAGACTCATCGACCCCAACCACACCGTCATTCCTCGCGGCAGTTCCGAAGCAGGGGAGATCATCGCCAAGTCTCCCGGGAGCATGGTGGGGTATCTTGGCCGACCAGACCTCACATCTGAGGCGACTTGGGGGGATGGCTGGCTACGCACAGGCGATATCGGGCGCTTCGACTCCGACGGCTATCTCTACATAGTCGGGCGCGCCAACGACATGATCATCTCGGGCGGAGAGAATATCTATGCCGCGCAGGTCGAGCTTGCAATTCAGCGACACCCGGCTGTTCTGGAGACCGCCGTCGTGGGGGTGCCCGACGAACTTTGGGGGGAGTCAGTGATGGCCTTTGTCGCGCTGAAGCCCGGCGAAACCGCGACCGATGACGAAATCGCCCAGACGGTATCCGCACACCTTGGCTCGTATCAGAAGCCGAAATATGTGCGGTTCTTGGACGAGTTACCCAAGACATCAGCGGGCAAGATCGCCAAGCCACTGCTCAGGCAGATGGCTGATAGCGACTGAGCGCGTGGGCGACGAACCAGCCGATCCGGCGGTGTCATACGACGCCATTCTCATTGGAGGTGGCGTCGGGTCACTCGCGGCCGCGATCAGGCTGTCCGAACGCGGTCTTCGTCCCCTGATCGTGGAGAAGAGCGGTACCGTCGGCGGCGCGACCGCCTACTCCGGCGGGATCGTCTGGGCGCCCGACAGCCACTGCATGCGGGCGAAGGGGCTGCGTGACTCGGTTCCCGAAGCGTTGACGTATCTCGAGTCCGTGTCGATGGGTCGCTGGGATCCGCTGGTCGCGCGTGCCTACGTGCGGGCGATCCCTTGGATCGTCGCGTGGCTCGAGCGGGCAACGGACCTCCGCTGGCTCGGCTACCACGACTTGCCAGACTATTACGCCGAGCGGCCGGGGGGCAAGATGGCGGGGCGCTGCGTGTTGCCCCACCCACGTCATGCCGCAGAGTTTCTCGACCAGGCCAACGCGCGGCAGCCGGAGCTGAGGCGTGTGCGCAAGTCGGTGCACTTCCCAGATCAAATCTCGCCGTGGTCTGCCGGGCGAGCGCTGGTTGCATTCTTGTGGTCTCGGGTACTCGACCTCCACACCCCGTACGAACTTGAATCGCGAGCGGTGCGACTGATACCGGATGGGGATGCCGTGGCGGGGATCGAGCTGGACGGACCGGAAGGCCGAAGCACGGTCGAGGCACGGTTCGGCGTCTTGCTCAACACGGGGGGCTTCGAATGGAACGCGGGCCTCACGAAGGCCTGCGTTCCCGGGTTCCCAGCTCATCCGCAAACACCGCCGACCGCTGCTGGCGATGGCCACATCATGGCCGCCGAGCTCGGGGCTGCCTTTGCGCTGATGGATCAGACAACACTCATTCCGGCGATCCAAGTACCGGGCGAGGACAACGACGGTCACCCGCTGTATCGTCTGTTCTTCCAGGAGCTCGGGCGACCGCACTCGCTTGTTGTGAACCAAGCCGGCAGGCGCTTCGCCAACGAGACCTTCTTCAACGACCTTGCCCTCGGCTGGAACCAATACGACGACGGCCGCGCGGAATGGCCGAACGTGCCCATGTACTTCATCTTTGACGAACAATATCGGCGTTCTCGCGGCCTGCCAGGGTCGCTTGAGGTCGGGCCCTGCCTGACGAGCCATCCCGATATTGCATCGCTTGCGCGAGAACGCAAGATTGACGCTCAGGGGCTGCACGATCAAATCCGCCGCCTCAACAACGATGCTGTGACAGGGGTTGACCGCGAGTTCCACCGTGGCGCGACCGCTTATCAGCGCGCCTTCGCCGCCAAACCGGGCGCCACCGGAAATCCCACCATTGGCACCGTTGCCGTTCCGCCCTACTACTCCCTGGAGCTGTTTCCGTCAACCTCTGGTCATCGTGGCGGTCTAGTGACGGACGGGGGCGGCCGCGTGCTCGACGTCAGGGGCGCTCCGATGCCGGGGCTGTATGCCTGCGGCAGCGTCGCAGCAGGCCTGCTGACCGGCGGCAGCTACCTGTCGGGCGCCTCGCTTGGGGCCGCGATCGCTTTCGGCGTATTGGCAGCCGATGCCATGGTCCGAGACGCTGCTATCGCTGGATCAACTGTGACCATTAATGACGACGCGCCCGCGCTATAAGGCGCGACCACTACAGAACACGCCGAGCAGAGCAGTCCTTCTGCTCGCTCCAGCGCCGGCCGAAATTTGGATGCCATCGCGACGTTCAACCGGAAGGGCCATGAGGCGCTTGCGCTCGATATGTCGGAGATTGATCGGCTACGGCACTTTGCCGATGCCTACGGTGAACTAGTAGTTGGGACCGTTCTGAGTGGATATGGCAGCCAGATGGCGAGCTCGATCACGTGTACTGGCGCTGCCGGATCGGACTAACAAAGGCCGCGGCCGGCCCTGGCGATCCGGTGTGCCCTAAAACTCGAAGATGGCTCGACCCCGGATCCGCCCCGCCCGCAGGTCCGCCACGGCGTCATTGACGCCCTCGAGCGGGTACCGATCGGTCACGAGAGCCGCGAGGTCGAGCCGGCCGGTGCGGGACCAGTCAACGAATCTTGGGAAGTCGCGTTCAGGGACGCAACCCCCTCCGCAACAGCCGATCAGTCGCTTCTCGCCGAGCAGGATGTCCATCCCATCGAGTTCGACAGGGACCTGTGGTGCGCCGACCAGAACCGCCGAGCCACCGTGCTCGATGCCAGGGATGCCCGGACGCACCGCGGCGAGGCTGAGGCCCACGCACTCCGGCCTCCCGGTGCACTCGAACGCGTAGTCGACCCCGTCGAACCCCTGGTCGCTGTGGGTCAACTCGCGTACGCGCGCAACGGGGTCGACCTCGGAGGCGTTCACGAGCTGCCCGGCGCCAAATTCGCTGGCGAGCCGCAGTTTCGCGTCATCAACATCAACAGCGATCACCGGATCTGCGCCCAGGTTCCGGGCAGCGGCAACCGCGGACAGCCCGACACCTCCAACACCCCAGACGACAACGCTCAGCCGCCCCCCGGCGCTACGGGCCAGATTGACCACCGCCCCGGCGCCCGTCATCACCGCACATCCAATGATCGACCCCACCATCTCGGGCGTGCCAACGGGCGCCTTCACGACATGCTGCTCGTCAACGACAATATGAGTCGCCCACGTAAAGATGTTGTGGGTCACGGCACACGTCCCGTCACCGAGCGGCACCCTCGGAAGGACCGGCTTTCGGCTCACCGTCCCCGAACGCGGTAACCAGGTGACGAGGACCTCATCGCCGACACGGACGTGGGATACCTGCGCTCCCGCCGCCAGCACCCTCCCGATCGACTCATGACCGAGGACGAGAGGCTCCGAGCCTCCCCGGTCGATGACGTCCAGCTGGCTGTGGCAGATACCAGACGCACTTTGCTCGACCAGCACAGCCCATGGCCCCGGCTCCGCCATGACGACCGTTTCGATCCTGAGCCGCTGCTCCCCCGGTGGGAGCACGGCTACTTGGGTGGGTATCGAACCTTTCATGACCGCGCTCCCTCCGGCAACTATTCGTCGCCTGGGCCGAACACGCCAACTCGATCCTGCGGTTCGACGACCAGACGCCCGTCACGCCGTACCTCCACCACCACACCTCCGCCGACAAGCCGCTCTCACTCGTCCAGCACCATACCGGCACCAGCCGGTTCGACCAGTTCGCCTCCGACCTCGACACGATCACCGAACACGCCAACGAGCCGGTCGAAACCCAACCCCGACATCACGTGTGATGACGCTCGGCGTCGTCGATCGACGGTGACGCCGCGCTCATCCGTGACTGGCCGGGCCGCGCTCTCATGCACCCCTCCGACAGGCGCGTCGTCCGCGAAGCCAGATCACACGACCGACCGCTTGCCGTCGAGACATCGAGTTTTCACGCG
>Ga0302324_100004095_pt1 | contig 32506 bp, 26 predicted proteins | sample Palsa_T0_1_FD_201949 | JGI IMG/M metagenome (GOLD analysis project Ga0302324, IMG submission 201949) | Peat permafrost microbial communities from Stordalen Mire near Abisko, Sweden - Palsa_T0_1 | ecosystem: Environmental > Terrestrial > Soil > Palsa > Peat permafrost | place: Sweden: Abisko... | reverse complement strand
GCGCCGATGAGCCGCGCCAAATGTGCGGGTTGCTCGATCGCAAGGTAGTGTCCGCATTCCGCGACGACCTCCATGCGGCTGCCGGGAATGACGTCGGCGACGCGCTCGCGCACAAAATCGGGCGTGCCCGGATTGTCTTCGGCCGGCGCGATCACGAGCACGGGCGTTGCGAGCGTCGCAGCTTCGCCGGCGAAGTCGAGCGCGGTCCACGAATCGAACGATTCGAGTGCGACCTCTTCGGAGAGCGTCGCCGCCGCCTCGCGCATACGGTTGGCAATATCGACGGACGGTTCGCGATACGTTAAGCGCTTCAGCCACGCGGACGTGTTGGCCGGATTGCCCGCCGTGCTGCGGAGGAAAGCTGCCAGACGAGGTTCGTAGGCGACCGGCCCGGGCGGGATCGGCGCTACGAGCACCAGCCCCTGCACCGCCTCAGGATGGTCGATGGCGAAGCGGAGTGCAACCTTCGCGCCCATCGAGTGACCGACGACGACCGCGGGATCGAGATCGATCGCGGCGACGAGGTCGAACAGATCATTGGCGAAGGACTCGATGCGATACGGGCCGGGTGCCGACCGGGACGCGCCCGAGCCACGCAAATCGACGCCGACGACGCGATAGCGCTCGCCGAGCGCGTCGATCAAGGGCCCCCAGTGGGTTCCGTCGGTCTGCCAACCGTGAACGAGCAGCAGCGGCGTCCCTCCCCTCGGGCCGCGCTCGGTGAAGCTGAGATGCGCGCCGTCGGAGGCGCGGAAGGACAGCATGCCGACGGCTACGCTCTGCGCGCGGCGTTCCCTTGAGCCAGCGAATTACTGCAATGGTGTCCCGTCCGGGACGACCGCGAATCCGATGAACGCCGCCTGCGGCGGAATCCCCGCGCCTGAATCGGCTGCCCATGCGACGTCGCAGGTCGGATAGGTGTCGCCCGAGGTGCTGCCCATCGGCTTGCGCGCGCTTAGCGTGTAGGTTGCGACCGCGCTGTCCTGCACTTGATTTGGCGCCGGGCTCAAGCTGACGTATCCGTCGCACGGACTTGCTGGATTCTCGCTCATGACGATCGACGTGCCGGGTGTCGCCGTGACCGCGATGGTCGCGCTCTGACCGGGGAACAGCACGTAGGCGCCGGTGAGTTGGTAGCCGTTTCCTAAGACGATCGTTCGATATCCCGCCCCGCCGGATGGGTCGGTTTCCATGCTCGTGGCGTCGCTTTGCGGCGAGGTGATCGGAGGATCGTGCGAATCACCGCTAGGGTACGGCAACATCCACCATTCGTGCACGTTGCCGAGGCCTTGACTTGGCGGGGAGACGCATTTGCCTTGGGGCACCGGCTTGGTCGCGAAGCCGGCCCACGTTTCGCCGGCATCGGTGCTGAAGTAGTAGACGCTCCAAGCGACGTCGATCTGCCGCGGCACCCATCCCCCGTGCGGGCTTTGATACATCTCGCCCCAGCAGTAGAATTCCGAATAGCCGGCGCCGCTGAAGACCGAACAATTTGGTCCGCACGATGCGGACGGGCTGGGTGTGGCTCCGGGCGTCGGCAAACTGGGCGGCGGCGTGACGTATGCGACCACCGCCGACGCCTCAAATGGTTTCGAGCCTGGTAGCAAGTCGATGGTGCGGCCCGCGATGTCGGCGTCGATCGTCACCCGCATCAAGCGGTTCCCGCCGATGACGCGGCGCTCCGGGTCGTCGGCCGTACCCAGCAAACGATAGAGCCGGTCGGCACCCCGATAAGCCGGGGCGACCGCGAGGTCGAGCGAGGAAACGAGCACCGGACGCACCTCGAAGGCCGTCACCGCAAACGGTGCGCCGGTCGCCTTGCAAGCTCCCTCCGGCGCGGCGTAGGTGCAGCGCTGGAGGTTCCCGTTGCCGAACTCGTAGCCCCAAAAGCGCGGGTGGCGTTGCGGGTCAAAGGCCATGAAGCGCATGCCGGAGCATCCGCCGTCGCCGCACGACGAAACGGTATAGATGGCTGCCGCCGTTTCCGCTTCGTCGATCCAGCGATCGACTAAGCCGTCGAGTTGCGCGCGCGCGGTTCGATCGGCGATCTGCCCCGTGAACAGCCGTGCCGAAAGATGAAGCGCCATGGCGACGATTCCGAAGCAAGTCCCGGCGAGCGCGATCGCGATGAGCGCTTCCAGCGTGGAAAAACCGCGGCTTTGCCGCCCGCGCCCGGCACGCTGCTTACCCATTCTGCCAAAGTGAGTGCCCGCGAGTTCACGTTTGCGGACCACGGGACGCGCGCCGGGGCTTGGGGAACTGCAGTTCTGCCAAACTCTTGGCCCGAGGTATTGAGACGATTCGCATCTCCCGCCGCTTCGCTTCCGACAACGACGTCACGCTTTTCCCAGGCGACGCGCAAACCTTGCTCGACGCGATGCCCGAGCGAAGCGTGCAGCTCGTGGTGACGTCGCCGCCGTATAACATCGGAAAAGCGTACGAACGAAAAAAGAAGACAAGCGTCGACGAGTACGTGACGCAGCAGCGCGCCACCATCATGCGCTGCGCCGCGCTTTTGAAGCCGGGCGGCAGCATCTGCTGGCAGATCGGCAACCACGTGTCGGACAACGAAGTTTACCCGATCGACATCATGCTGTACCCGGTCTTTCGAGAACTGGGCCTGGTGCTGCGCAATCGGATCGTGTGGCATTTCGAACACGGTCTGCACTGCGCTCGCCGCTTTTCCGGGCGATACGAAACGATCTTGTGGTTCACGTGGCCTGGGCGCGCCTACGCCTTCGACGTCGACCCCATTCGGGTCGCGCAGAAGTATCCAGGCAAGAAGTATTTTAAAGGTCCCAAGGCCGGGCAATATTCGGCGAATCCGCTCGGAAAAAACCCGGGCGACGTGTGGATCATCCCTAACGTCAAGCATAACCACGTCGAGAAAACCGCCCATCCGTGTCAGTTTCCGGTCGAGTTGATCGAGCGGCTGATTCTCGCGCTCACCAAAAAGAACGATTTGGTGCTCGATCCGTTCGCCGGGGCCGGCACGGCGGCGGTGGCAGCCGTGTTACACGGCCGGCGCGCAGCGGGCGCCGAGGTCGTGCCCGAATACGTGCGGATCGCACGAAGGCGGCTGATCGCCGCGGCCAACGGCACGCTGCGCACGCGGCCTCGGGAGCGCCCCGTTTACGCGCCGTCAGGTTCCATTGCGGTGCCGCCGTGGGATACCGTGCGGTGATCGTCCGCGACGATCGCGGCCAAGAATGCCGCCCCGAAATCGGCCAGCTTCTTGTCGCCGACGCCGCTGACCGAGCGCAATCCGCCGAGCGTCGTCGGGCGCTGGCGCGCCATCGCCCGTAGCGTCGCATCGGAGAAGATGACGTAGGCCGGAACGTCGCGCTCGTCGGCGAGCCGGCGCCGCACCACGCGCAAGGCCTCGAACAGTGCGTCCTCCAATCCGTCGGGGCGAGCGCTCGTTTGCGACGGCGCCGCTCCTGCACGGCGTGTCTTGGTAGGCGCGACGGTTTGCGGGAGGGTGATGTCGCGCCGGCCGAAGAGCACCGCTCGTCCCGCGTTGCTTAGCTCGAGAGCGCCGCGCGCACCCGCCGTGCGCAGCAGCAGGCCGAGCCGGACGAACTCGCGTCCCGCCGCGAGCCAAACGTCTCGCGACGTTCCCTTGCCGATGCCGAACGTGCTCAGCCGGTCATGATTCCATGTCCGCACCTTCTCGGTATCGCCGCCCAGCAGCACATCGACGATATGGTTGAGGCCGACGCCGAAACCGCTCGCTTGCCGCACGCGCACGACGCACGACAGGAATTGGCGCGCAAGCAAGGTGCCATCGAAGGTGGGGGGAGGCTCCAGACAGTTGTCGCAGTTGTCGCAGTCGACCTCGAGACGTTCGCCGAAGTACCCAAGCAGGGTGCGGCGCCGGCACCCCGAGCTCTCGGCGTAGTCGCACATCATGCGTAGCTGAGCGCGCGCGACGGCGCGCTCGTTTTCGTCCTCTTTCTCGTCGATGAACGCGCGGAACTTGGCGGCGTCGCCGCCGCTGAAGAAGAGAAGGCACTCGGCGGGCAATCCGTCCCGTCCAGCCCGGCCCGTCTCCTGGTAGTACGCTTCGAGATTCTTGGGAAGATCGTAGTGCACCACGAAGCGCACGTTCGGCTTGTCGATGCCCATGCCGAAGGCGACGGTGGCACAGATGACGCGAACGTCGTCGCGCCGGAAGAGATCTTGAGCGCGAGCTCGCTCGCGCGGAGCGAGGCCGGCGTGGTACGGTCGGGCCGCGACGCCGGCAGCGTTCAGCTTGAGGGCCAGCGATTCCACTTGCTTGCGACTGTGTGCGTAGACGATGCCGCTCTCGCTCGAACGGGCGCGGACGAACGCGACGAGTTGGTCGAGTGCGCGCGCCTTCGGGAGGACCCGATAGGTCAGGTTTGGGCGGTTGAAGCTGGCCGCGTAGCAGCGCGGGTCGTGCAACGCGAGCTGCTGGATGATGTCGAGCCGAACGCGCTCGGTCGCCGTCGCGGTCAGGGCGAGGACGGGGACCTGCGGCATGCGCAGGCGCACCTCGGCCAAGCGGCGGTACTCAGGCCGGAAGTCGTGTCCCCATTCGCTGATGCAGTGCGCCTCGTCGATCGCGATCCGCTCGATCTGCCAGTTCGCCAAATTCTCGACGACGTTCGGCAGACAGAGCCGCTCGGGTGCGAGATAAAGCAAACGGAATTCGCCGCGAGCGAGCCCCTGCATGCGTCGCGCGATCTCGTGCGCCTCCAAGCTCGAGTTCAAGAACGTCGCTGAGACCCCCACGACGCGCAAGCTGTCGACCTGGTCCTTCATAAGAGCGATGAGCGGCGAGACGACGACGGTCAGGCCGCGCGAGACGACGGCCGGAAGCTGGTAGCAAAGCGACTTGCCGGCACCGGTAGGAAGGAGGGCGAAAACGTCGCGGCCGGCGAGCACGTCCCGCACGATTTCTTCCTGAAGCGGCCGGAAGGCCGGAAAACCGAAATAGTGCTCCAGCGCACTCCGCGGGTCCGCGTCAAACAAGCTCACGAACGCCTGCTGTTCGGCGCGCCCGGAGCCGGGACCGGCAAGAAGCTGTGGCGGCGCGCACGCCCTGCCGATACTAGAAGCATGCTATCGCCGCGACCTAGGCCCGATTCCATGGCGCCTCTGCGCCACGAAACGCTGCGTACGGTACCGCTCTTTCGGGACTTCGATGACGAAGAACTCGTCGAAGTCGCCCGGCTCGTCACCACGCGACGCTATGCAAAGCAACAAGTCATCTTTCGCGAAGGCGACCCGGGGCAGACCTTCTACCTCATCCTGTCCGGCTCGGTCGCCGTGGTCCGGGTCGCCCCCGATGGGCGCGAGACGATTCTTTCAATCCTCAAAGAACGCGACTTCTTCGGTGAGATGAGCGTCTTTGAAACCTGCGTGCGGGCTGCCAGCGTGCGAACCATGACCGAAGTCGAAGTCGCGGTCATCGGGCGCGAGGACTTCTTGGCTCTGATCGATCGGAACCCGCGTATCGGACGGCTGCTCGTCATCTCTCTATCGGAGCGCTTGCGGCAAGCCAACAAGCTCATCGCCTCAACGACCTCGCAAGATATCCGCTCGCGCCTTTCCTCGTTGCTGCTCAACCTGATCTCGAGCTTCGGCGAGGCCGTGCCGAACGGCACGCGCATCACGCTGCGCCTGACCAACCAAGAAATGGCGAATATGATCGGCACGACACGCGAGACCGTCAACCGGACGCTCAACCGTTTTTGGGACGAGCGCCTGATCGACATGCGCACCTCGCACGTCGTGGTTACCGACATCGATCGGCTCCGTTCCATGGTTCCCGAGCGCCTGTAGTCCAGGCTCAAACGAGGCGGCGCAACGGGCGGCGTTTCCAGAACAACTGGTAGTACGCGGTCTGAAAGATTAACCCGGCCACGAACGCCGCCGGGTAACCGTACCAGACGCCGTCGAGGCCGATGCGCCGCGAGAGCAGGTACGCGACCGGAACCTCGACGCCCCAAATCGAGAGGACCGAAAGAAGGGTCGGCCAGACGACCGTGCCGCTCGAGAGCATGATCCCAGAAAGCACGCGCGCGTTGCCAAAAATCACATAGCTCCACAGGGTGATGTGCAGCAGTCTCTCGGCGATGTCGAGCGTCGGGACGTCGGTGACGAACAGGGCGATGAGCGGCCGGCTGAGCAGGTAGCACGTTCCGATCAGTACCCCTTCGATCGCGTAATTGAGCGAAACCGCCGAGCGCACGATGCGTGGCAAGCGCTCGAGGCGCTGCGCGCCGATGGCCTGTGCCCCGAAGATGGACGCCGCGATGCCGATCGAGACGGCCGGGAACTGCACGTAGCTGACGACTTGGTTGACCGCGCCGTACGCCGCCGTCGCGCGCGAACCGAAGTGATTGACGAACGTGATCACCGCGATTTCGGATAGCGAGACCATCACCAGGTTGATGCCGGTTGGAACGCCGATGCGCACGATCGTACGTACGAGCGGAAGGCGAAGGCGCATGTTGGCCAGCATCTCGCGGTCGAAGGCGAGCGGGTTGCCCGAAGCCCGCAAATACACCAGCAGACCGATCAGCGCGGCCGCGCTGCCCGCGACGTTTCCTACCGCCGCCCCGTTGACGCCGAGGCGAGGTAATCCGAGCCATCCGAGAATGAGTGCCGGAGTCACCAGCATGATGAGCGCGGTGCTTGCAATCAGAGTGTAAAAGGGCGTGCGCGAGTCCCCGGTTCCGCGCAGAAACGTCGTGTAGATCAGATACACGAACAAGATCGGGATCGAGTAGAAGGTGATACGCGAATAGCTTGCAGAGGTCGACAAGATGTCGCGTGGGGTGCCGACGGCCGCTAGCAACGGTTCGCAAAACCATCCGCCGAGCGTTCCGACGATAACGCCGAGAAGAAGGGTGAGCGCGATCGTCGTGCCGGCGATCTCCTTGACCTTGGCGTGATCGCGCGCGCCGTACGCTTGACCGATCAGCACGGTGCTCCCGCTGCCTATGCCGATCAAGAACGCTATCAAGAAGAAAACGATCGGAAAAATCGCCGACACCGCCGCCAATGCGTGGACCCCGATCAGCCGCCCGAGATAGATGCTGTTGGCCGTCGCGCCGAGCGACTGGAGGATGTTGCTCAGCATCAGCGGCACGAGAAAAATCAGCAGCGAGGTCCAAACCGGGCGCGTATCGGAGAGCGCAATGCTCTGGCGCGGGGCCGGCAGCCTTGCACTCACGCGGGCGGCGTTCGCGGGCTGACGAGCAACGTGCGGGCGTTGGTGTACCAAACCAGACCCGGTGCGGCGCCTTGCTGCCGGCGAACGTGCTTGCGCTGGGTGTAGTCGACGGCGACTTTGGCCGAGAGGCGCGCTTTGCTGTAGTAGGCGGCGAGCTCGGCCGCAGCTTCCAGCTCTTGCGTTTGCGGTTCGCGTTTGGAATCGATGCGCAAGATGACGTGGGCGCCCGGAGTCTGCCGGGCATGAAACCACAGGTCGTCGGGGTGGGCCGTCCGGAAGGTCAGATCGGCGTTGCTTTGCGGCGAGCGTCCGACCAAAACCCGTGCGTCGGCGGCTAGCGAAACCTCGAGCGGGCGTCGCCGCCGGACGGGCGCGGCGCGGCGCGCTTTGCGGCGCTCGAGGCGGTCGGCAGCCTCGACGGCGTCGTCGAGCGTCTCCGGCTCGACCCGTTCGACCTCCCACGCTAGCTCCTCCGCAAACGCTTCTTCGAGCGCGAGCTCGCTCAGGCGCCGCTCCACGTGGGTGCGTTTCGCGACCGCTTTCTTGTAGCGTTTGAAAATCGCTTGCGCGTTCGCTTTGACATCGATGGACGGGTCGAGCTCGATGAGGACGCTCGGATCGCTCGGCGGGACGAATTGGGCGGCGCCCGCCGGAACCTCTCCGAGGTGGGCATAGAGCAGTTCGCCCCAGGTGCGCAGGCGTTCGCGCGCCGCCGCGTCGTCGCGTTCGCGCTCGAGCAGCTCGCGCTCGCGACCTAGCGCCGCGCGTCGCTTGGCGACGCGCGCAGCGAGCGCGTTTCGGCGCTGTCCGAAGGCATGCGAAGCACGACGTGCCGCCTCCACGCCGATCGCCGTACCGGTCAGTCGCAAAAGCGAATCCTCGCGCGCCTCATCGAGCGAGCCTAATTGTTGGAGGCGCACGACGTGAAATTGAACGATGCGCCCATCGTCGCGATAAACGAAGACCGGCGCATCTACGCCTTGCTGCTCGAACTGCGCTAGCAGCGCGAGCGCTTCCGCACGAAGATGGACGGCCAAAGCTTCGGCAGATCGCCACTGCGCGTGCGACGCCTGTGCGATGAGCGAATCCGCTACTAAACGCGGAACGACGGGCAGGTCGGCGCGCAAGGCGCGCGCGGCGCGGCCGAAAGCGGACTCGCTGCGATCGCCCGCCGCAAAGGACGCCACTTCAGCTTCGAGCGGCGGGGCGGTGATGTCGCGCGATGGCGGGGGCGGCGGCTCGTATGGCGCACCGGGCGCGATCGTGCGGCGCGTCGACCCGCCGGCTTCAAACTCTTTGACGGCTGCGACGACCGTGTCGCCTTTGAGCAGCAGCAGGTTCCCAAAGCGCGGGACGAGTTCGGCGACGAGCCGGTAGCCGCTTTCGACGCCGAACCGCGAGCGCGACGCGCAGTCGAAGAGGATCACGCGGTCGCCGGCCAGTGCCGTTACCGCTTCGATGCGCAGCCCCTCGAGCGCATCGGCGAAGGTTCTTACCCAGCCGCGCCCCGCCCCGAGCGGCGCCGGCGGTTCGAGCGTAACGATCGGCGTCTGCGCGAAGGGATCGACGTTGACCGACTGGCTTCCGAGGTTCAAGCCAAACCGATCGCCGGCGAGCAGGCCGGCTTGGCGAATGCGTGCGCCACGCACGGTGCGGTTGAGCTCGGCGGCAAGCCGTCGCACGATCATCCAATCGGTCAGCATCGCTGCCATTGTACGCGAAGCACAGAGCCCAACCCGCACGCCGGAGGTTTTGGCGCCCCGAGCGGTTTACCAGAAACGGCGCTGGAGCGTCAGCGAGTATCCGCTGGTTCCGTTTTCGGGTTCGCCGGAAGTGACGGCTAAATTGTTCGACGTTAGCGAGGTCGGCGCACTCACAAACTCACCGGAGCCCGGCTGCGTGAAGAATATCAGCTGAATCGCGGTCGAGTTGCTGGGCGAAACCCGCACGCCGAGGCTCTGGCGTTGGGGGTAGTTGAACGTCTGTGCGTAGACCGCATTGACGTCGCGGAAGAGTTTCTTACTGGCGTTGAGGCCGAGGCCGCCTTGGCCGGGGGTGTACCCGATTGCCAGGTTTTGGAGGCCCAGCGTGCTGCCGATTTGTGTGCTGAACGGCTCGAGCAGGTTGCGGGTCAACAGCGTTCCGAGTTCGCCCGCCGCCACCGACTGGACGAGATTCGTTTGGGCTCCTCCGCTAGTCGCAACGCCGTTGACGGCGCCGAGCGCCTGCGCACCGACGAGCAAGCCGAGGATCTGTTCGCGCGAGTAACCGGCATCGGATTCCAATGCCACGTTGAGATGATCGGCCAAGCCGGTGACGGTCAAGGTCACGAATGTCGGCGGATCGGGAATTTGCGTGGTGGCAACCGCATGGATCGTTGGAATGAGCCCATTGTCGGTCTCAAAGACCAAGCTACCGCTTTGAATTTGGAAGTCCCGGTAGAAGTCCAGGCTACCACCGGTCGATTCGAGCCGTCCCGTCAATTTTGGTGCGGCAATCGTTCCGCCGGCTTGCAAGCTGCCCTGAGCGCCGACGTCGACGTTGCCGCTCTGGACACGCACATCGCGCCCCACGGTAACGCCCAGGTTCAGTGCCACGTCGGGCAGCTTAGGGCCGGAGCTCCCGGCCGGCGCGTTCGGATTGAAAACTGCCGAGAGCGGGATCCGCGTGCTGTCGAATGCCACCTGGCCGTCTACGACCGGCACCGCGCCCGCCACCCGCTTGACCGTCAGGGATCCGTTGACTCGCCCCTTGAAGTATTGCGGGAGATCGAGCACGGCGTTGGACGCGCTCGCTTGGAAGTCGAGGGCAGCTTGCGATGGATCGCGCAAGTCGGCAACCCGAACGGTTCCCTGCGCGCTGACAGTCCCGCCCCCGACTCGAGCGCTCGCATCGCGCAATTCCGCGGACGTCCCCGAGAAAACGAGTTCGGCCACGCCGCCCGTTATCGGCGAGCGTTCTTGCGGACCGGAGTAGGCCAGCCTCGCAAGCGAGAGCGTGCCGTCGAGAACGGGGCTCGAGACCGTTCCGCCGAGCGTGAGACGCCCGTCGATCGCGCCGGCCAGTTTGGTCCCCGTGGGCAAGAGCGGTGCGAACTGCCCCAACTCGACGCCTTGCGCGCTGACTGCGAGCGCGACCGGAGCGTTGGCCGGCACGAGGCTCGTAGCCGATGGGGCGCTCGCGGTCGCCGGCGGCCGTAGCGGAATGGCGCCTTGCGCTGTCACGCGTCCCTGTTGCAAGTCGACGACCAGGCTGTGCAGCGCGAACTGCGATTGTTGGTACGTCGCATCGGCGCGCACGCTCGGAACCGTATAACCATCGTAGGCGAGGCGGGTCAACTGGAAAAGGGCGGCAAGTTGCGGTCGCGCCGCCGTTCCGCTGGCGCGCGCCGTCGTTTCGAGCGCGCCGCTGACGGCAAGCTTCTTTCCCGAGACGACTTGCGCTAGGGCGCCGATGTCGGGGCTGTCGGCGTGGACCGTCACATCGAATGGATCGCGCGGCTGCAATCCGAACGTGCCGCCGGCGCTCGCGCTTAGCTCGGGAATCTCGAGGATCGCGCTCGTGATGGTGGCGCGCCCGCGCGCCGCATTGGCAGCCACTTGCAACCGTCGAATCGGAATTCGTCCGAGCAGACCCTGTGCCAGCGAGGCGGTCGTTACGATATCCACGTTCGGATAGGTGCCTCGAACGCTGGCGGTGGCATCGACGTACCCTTCGATCGGCGCGTGCAGGCCGGCCGCCGGAAGCCACGTGTTCAAGTCGATACGCTGGGCCTGCGCGTTGAGGTCGACCGTCGTTCGGTGCAGTGGGTCGCGATACGGTTCCGTTGCCGCCAGCGTCACGAAGCCGCGCGCGCTCAGATTCCCGGCTTGACCCGCTACGCGCGCGACGGCATGAATGCTGCGCCCGGTGGTCGACCACGTTGCGTGCGCGTCGCCGAGGGTGAAACGACGGTAGCGTGCGGCTGCGAGCGCGACGTTCCCGCTGCTTGCAACCGAACCCGAAGAGAATGCAACCGACGCGACCGCGCTGCCGGTGCCGCCTAGCGTGTCGCCGGCATCGAAGTAATCGTTGAAGTCGGCCAGATCGAGCCAGGGAGCGCGCATCGCGAGCTGTCCGCTCCGCGCGCCGACTGCACCCGCAAACGAAATGCGCGACGTGCCGACGGTTACGCGTCCTTCCTGCGCATGCAGCGCGGAAACGGACCCGCGCAGGCGGACGGAAGCGTCGCGGAACGGGAGCCCGTTGATCGAGCCCTCGGGCAGTGCGACCAGGCCGGCGATGAATGGCGCGCTGCCTTCACCGCTGACGTGCAGGTCGGCGTCGAGCGTTCCGGCCGGGTACGGGAGCGACGCTCGGGCGACTGAGGCGAGCGAGGCCACGTCGGCATCCCGCATTCGCGCGTCGAACTCGTAGTGGGCGTCGCGCATGTTTCCGCCGGCGAGACCGCTCGCGTCGCCATGCAGCGTCGCGACCGCAGGCCCAGCTTGCACGAGACCGTCGCGAACCTCGAGCCGCCCGTTCGCGAAGGCAAGCAACGTGCTCGCACCGATGTCGAGTTGGCGGAAGCGTCCGTCATCGAGAACGACGCCGGCGGTGACGCGGGGCGCGCGTATGCTGCCATCGACCGTCGCAATCGCGTTGAGCCGTCCGCCGGTGAGCGGCAACGCCGATCCGAGCCCGGCCAGAGCGATGCCGGCGGCCGACAACTGTAGCGTCCCGCCGTTTCCGAAGCTTCCGGCCGCGAGAACCGTACCGCCGGCGAGCTCGCCCCGCGCGGCATAGACGTCGAGTGTGTCGTAGCGGCGCCCGCGCACCCCGACCGTCGCGTCCAACGACCGGATCGACGCGCCGGCAACGCTCGCGTTGCGGAAGCGGGCTCCGTCGATCTGAGCGAGCAGGCGCCCATCGTCGCGCGCCAGGGCAAACGGGACGTCGAGCTCACCCTGCGCATGAAGGCCGCTCGGCATCACGCGGGCGATTTGCTCGAGCGAGCCGCGATAGCGGCCTTCGATTGCCCCGCGCCCGTCGGCCGTGCCGGCTCCGTGAAGGCTGAGCTCGCCCAGTAAGGCGCCCCGCAGCCGAACCTGCGAGGCGTTCAGATCGCCGGCGAGCGAGCCGCCGTGGCGCTCCGATGACGCAATGACCCGAGCGTCGACCAGGCCGCTGACCTCGGGAATGGGCGGCAACCTCAATCCGGGTAAAGCGCTACGGCCCAATCCAGCCGAGTTGACCCGGACATGCTGCAGCGCAGCCACCACGGCATATCGATCGTGCGGCTTGTCGAGCTGCGCCCGAAGGTAAAGTGAAGCATCGCCGGGACCGTCGAGGGTCAGCGGGCCGACCCGTCCGACCCCGGTCCGGTCGACCCGAAAGAGCGTCGCCAGCGTCTGTTGACGGCTCGACCCGGCGACGATCCCGCTTGCGCCGGCTGCGGCGTCGGTTCCGGCGATGACGGCCGTTGCGGTCAGCGGCATGCCCGGGATCACGAGCGACGCGTAGGGCAAACCGTTCGGCTCCGCCGCGAGCGAGGACAGTAGCTCGAAGTCCGTATGCTTGCCGAGCGTGACGCTGCCCTCGAGCGTGGCATCGAGCGGCCCGTAGCGCGCCGACGCGCGCAAAATCTCAGCGTCGGTCCCGCGCAGCGCCGCCGCGCCTGCCGGCCGTAGGAGCGGATAGGCGCCGTAGCCGATGGAGGCCGAATCAAACCGAGCGAGCACGAGCGGATTGGCGGCGTCGCCCTCGATGAGGAGCCCTAGGCGCAACCGGCCGCTTACCGGATACCTTCCCGAGTTCACGACCGACGCCAGCCGGCTGACGGGTCCCTCGCCGGTTAACCCCAGCCGGAAGGTCGGTGCTGAGAGTCCGTACAGTGCTCCGGTCACGCGCAGCGGAATGCCCGCGACCGCGGCGCTCATCTTCGGCGCGGTAACGCCGTCGTCGTAGAGATAAAGGCGGCCTTGCCCGTCGCGAACCGGCTTGTTAAGGCCGCCGAGGTACAGCTTGAAATCCCGCAGGAGGGCGGTGCCGCTTAGGTGCCGCTGCATCGTCCCCGAGCGATCGGCGAGTCCACACAGGCATGCGTCCAGCCCGAGCAGGCGTGCGCTCGCGAGGTTGACCTTCGGGGTATTGAGCGCGGCATTGACCAACGGCCCGAGCGGCAACTCCGCAGCGGTGAAGTGCTGGCTTTCGAAGCCGCGAGCCGGATCGAGCAGGGCACGGCCGCTCACCGGGTAGCTCCGCCCCTGGACCACGAGAGCGAAGCCCAGCGCATAGTGCGATTGCCGGTCCGGGGTTAGGCGAGCGTCGAGGTTCAACCCGTCTAATCGGATGCGCCGCGCTGCCGCATAAAAGCGAAACGGGGAGATGACGAGCACGCTGCCGTCGCGGATGCGCAGGGCGACGTCCGGAAGAGCGGGGGCGGGAGCGCCGCCCGGATTGCCTTTGCCGCCGGCCAGCGGGACGTTGTACGACCCGTCGCGGTGCTCGATGACGGTCAAGCGGGGGCGCTCGATCTCGACGGAAGTCAACCCGTAAAGGTGGCGGCCCTTGAAGAGAAGGTCATGAAGGTCGAGGCCGGCCTCGATGCGGTCGGCCGTGAAAACAGGCTCCCCCGCCTTGGTTCGAACGTCGGGGGCGACGAGCAGAAGGCGCCGCACCCCGATCTCGACGCGCTCCGCTCTGACCTCGTATCCCAGGAAGCTACCGGCCACCGGCAGGAGCGTTCGCGCAATTGCGTCGCGGGCGAGCGCGGCGGCGCCGAGAGCGACGACCAGGATCGCGGTGATCAACCAGAGGGTCCGCCGGGCGCGTAGGCTCTTCAACCGCTCTCCTTACCTGTGGTGGAGATACCCACTTCAGGCCCGGGAGCCACCCCGGGTGGCTTCCCGGCAAAGGACCTCCTGCACCGGCGGACGAAGCAGATACGTTCGTGCGTTGTGGCGTGCGGAGTGCTCGCGCCGCGCTTCGAGCCACAGTCGGGGGATTGGTAGGCTGCAAGGCCCGGGATTACTGTTTGTCGTTTCGGGGCCGTCGGGAGCCGGTAAGGATACCCTCGTCGACCGCCTTCGGCAGCGGATGCCCCGGCTGCGCTACTCCGTATCGGCGACGACCCGGCCGCCGCGCGAAGGCGAGCGGGAAGGCGAGTCCTATTTTTTCCACGACCGGCCCACATTCGAAAAGCGAATTGCGGCCGGCGACTTCCTCGAAACCAAGGAGTACGACGGACATCTTTACGGCACACCACGTTCGTTCATCGAGGAGACGCTGGCTGACGGATACGACGTAATCATGAAGCCCGAGGTCAACGGAGCGCTCGAGATCAAGCGCGCGTTTTCGAAGGCGGTCCTCGTGTTTCTCTTGCCCGACCGGTTTTCGCACCTGCGCAGGCGCCTCGCGGCGCGCAGGACCGAAACGGCCGACGAAATTGCGGCGCGTCTGGCGATCGCGCACGAAGAGCTGAAGTTGATCCGCAGCTTCGACTACGTAATCATCAACGAACAAGCACCCCAGGACGCGCTCGACACCTTACCCGCGGTCAACGACTTGGAAGCGATCGTTCGAGCCGAGCGCTTCCGCATCCACCATTACCAGGACGACGTTTTTAGGAAGTTGGAAGAATCATGAGTAAATCGGTTTTTGGGGATCTCGACGGCTTGCTCGAGCACGTCGACTCGAAGTTCACCCTGGTCAACGTAGTCACCAAGCGTGCCAAACAGTTGAACAACGGCGCCCCGGCCTTGACGGAGGATGCGAACCCGAACAAGCCGGTGTCGACGGCCTTCAATGAGGTTGCCCTCGGTAAGATCCCTTACCGGCGTTTCAAAGAGGGCATTAAGTAGCGTGCTTGACAGCGGCGCCGCGTCCGGCGGCGTATAGGGTCCGAAGATGTGCGGCATCGTCGGATACGTCGGAGAGCGCGACGCGGTCCCGATCATCCTTGATTCGCTGCGGCGGCTCGAGTATCGCGGCTATGACAGCGCCGGGATCGCGGTCATCGACGGCGACGGACAGTTGGGCGGCACGAAGGCGGAGGGCAAGCTCGGGCGGCTCGCCGAGCGGCTCGAGAGCGAACCGTTGCATGGCTCGGTTGGGATAGGCCATACCCGCTGGGCGACGCACGGCCGGCCCTCCGACGCTAACGCCCACCCCCATCTCGACTGCCGCCAAAACGTCGCCGTCATTCACAACGGAATCATCGAAAACTACGCCGGGCTGCGTGACCGGCTGCTGGCCGACGGGCACGCGTTTCGGAGCGAAACCGATAGCGAAGTGATCGCCCACCTCATCGAAGAGCAGGACGAAGGCGACATCGTCGTCGCGGTCCGCAAGATTCTCACGCAGCTGCAGGGTGCGTACGCACTCGGCGTAATCGCCTCGGGCTCGCCGGACCGGCTCGTTTTCGCGCGCAGCGGAGCGAGCCCGCTGGTCGTCGGCATCGGCAAGGACGAGATGTTCGTGGCCTCGGACACGCCGGCGATCTTGCAGTACACGCGCAAACAGCTCATCCTGCGCGAAAATGAAATGGTGGTCGTCGAGCGGGGCGGCTACGAGCTGACGGACTTCGAAGGCAACCCGATCGAGCGCGAGGTCCAACAAATCATGTGGGACGCGTCCTCGGCGGAAAAGGGCGGCTTCAAGCACTTCATGCTCAAGGAGATGTTCGAGCAGCCGGGGGTCGTCAAGCAGACGCTGACCGGCCGCATCGACGAATCGAACGATGCCCAGCTCGCCGCCGAGCTCGAGCTCGACGAGGGCCTCTTACGCGACGTCAACAAGATCTCGATCCTGGGGTGCGGGACGGCCTACCACGCCGGAATGATCGGCATGTACCTCCTGCGCGCACTCTGCCGGCTCCCGGTTGAAATGGAGCTGGCCAGCGAGTTCCGCTACGGCGACCGCGTTCTCGACGCGCGCACGTTGACGATCGCCATGTCGCAGTCGGGGGAAACGGCCGATACGATCGAAGCAGTGCGGGTCGCCAAGAACGCCGGCTCGCCCGTGCTCGGCATCTGCAACGTGCTGGGCTCGCACCTGACGCGCCTCGCCGACGGTATCTTGTACACGCGGGGCGGACCCGAGATCGGCGTCGCGGCCAGCAAGACGTATGTCTCACAGGCGACGGCGGCGGTCCTCTTTGCGCTCTATCTGGCGCGGCTGCGCGGTGCGGCGCCGCGCGAGCGTTTGCGGCAGATCGCCGAGAGCACGAAGCTGCTTCCTGAGGCAATCGACCTGTGCCTCAACGCCTCGGACCAGATCCGCCAGGTAGCCAAGGAACTGCGGCGCGCGCGCAGCGTGCTTTTCATCGGGCGGTACGTCAATCTCCCGACGGCGCTCGAAGGCGCGCTCAAACTCAAGGAGATTTCGTATATCCATGCCGAGGGCTACGCCGCCGGCGAGATGAAGCACGGCCCGATCGCGCTGCTCGAGCCGGCCGTTCCGGTCGTCGGTATCGTCACGGCGGGCCGAGTGCGCGAAAAGATGCTCTCCAACTTGGCCGAAGCAAGAGCGCGCGAGGCCGTCACCGTCGTCGTCGCGAACTATGGCGACAAAGAGGTGTCCGAGGTTGCGGACCACATCTTCTGGGTGCCGAAAGTCGACGAACTGCTTTCGCCGATCGTCAACGTCGTGCCGCTTCAACTGCTGGCATACCATATAGCGGATTTGGATGGCAAAGACGTCGATCAGCCGCGCAATCTCGCCAAGACCGTCACCGTTGAATGACGGCGCTGCTCGGTCCGACGGCCGCGCGCACGATGCGCTGCGGCCGGTCGTGATCGAGCCCAATCCGCTCGCTTACGCCGAGGGAAGCGCGTTGATCTCGGTAGGCGCGACGAGGGTCCTTTGCGCTGCCACGATCGAAGAGAAGCTGCCCCCCTGGCTGCGCGGGCAGGGTCGCGGTTGGGTGACCGCCGAGTACGCAATGCTGCCGCGGGCCACGACCGAGCGCACCCAGCGCGAATCGACGCGGGGAAGAATCGGAGGCCGCACGCACGAGATCCAACGGCTGATCGGCCGCGCGCTGCGCGCGATCACCGATCTCAAGCTCTTGGGCGAACGCAGTATCTTGATCGATTGCGACGTGCTGCAGGCCGATGGCGGGACGCGAACCGCCGCAATAACCGGGGCCTACGTGGCCCTCGCGCTCGCTCTGCGCAAACCGTTCGAGCGCGGTTCGAACAAATGGCCGTTGCGCGGCCAGGTTGCGGCGATCAGCGTGGGCATCGTCGGCGGCATTCCCCACCTCGACCTGGCATATGCCGAGGACAGTCGTGCCGAGGTCGACATGAACGTCGCGATGACCGACGCGGGGGCGTTCGTCGAAGTACAAGGGACGGCCGAGTCGAAGCCGTTCGAGCGCGAGCAGCTCGATACGATGCTCGCGCTCGCCAAGCTCGGGATCGACGAGCTTTTCGCTCTTCAGCGTCTCGCGCTCGATGGCGGCTGAACCGGACAAGCTCGCAGCCCTGGTCACCGAGATCGGCCGCTTCTACATCAAGGATCGGGATCTGCGGCGTGCGCAGGAGCGCATCGTTAAAGCGCTCGCCGAGGGAGAGCCGCCGCCCGGGGAGCTCGAAAGATATTTGGCCAGCGTGCGGCGCTACTTTTCGGGGTTCGAGCGGGAGGCGCGAGCCCACTTGAGCGACCTCGAGCGGCGTCTCACGCACGCGAGCCAAGTGCAATTCAACCTGACCGCTGAGCGCGGCGTGGCCGCGCGCCGAGTCGAAGCGGTGCAGGGCGTTCTTGCCAAGCTAGCCGAAGTCGCGCAGAGATGACCCGTCAAATCCCCTCCAGCAGGTTTCCCTCCCCGTGAAAGTCCTCGAGGAAGTCGGGCGCGGGACGACCGGCTTTCTCGAGTACACGGGCGGGATCGCATCCCTTTCGGCCGACGCCGCGACCTTTATCGGGCGCATGCGCATCCGCTTTTCCGAAACGATCGCGCAGGCGTACTTCCTGGGCGTCCAGTCGACGACGATCGTCCTGCTGACCTCGCTGTTCACCGGAATGGTGATCTCGCTAGAGTCGGCCAATCAAGCCAACAGCTTTGGGGTCTCGAACCTGGTCGGCGGCGCGGTGGCCTATGTCTCCTCACGCGAGCTCGGTCCGATGCTGACCGCGGTCGTGGTTGCAGGCCGGGCTGGGGCGGCGATCGCGGCGGAGCTCGGCTCGATGGTGGTGACCGAGCAGGTCGAGGCGCTCGAGGCGTTGGGCCTCTCTCCCACCCAGATCTTGGTCGTACCACGCTTGATTGCGATGATGACGATGCTGCCCATCTTAACGATTTTCGCCGACATTATCGCTATCGTGGGTGGGATGTACCTCGCCAAGGTCGTGGCCGGAATCCCCTATGGGGAGTTCGTTCAGTCGGTGCGCGAGTACAGCGCTTTCGACGACTACATGAAGGGTTTGCTCAAAGCGGTGGTCTTCGGGTTCATCATCGTGATCGTCGGCTGCTACCAGGGCTTCCGGACGCGTAACGGCGCGGCCGGAGTCGGAAAGTCGACCACCGGGGCGGTCGTCATCTCGATCATCTTGATCTTTATTTCGAATTTCATCATGTCGTTCGCCCTGTTCGGGACGAGGCCGGCCGATTGAGCTTAGCCTTCATCGACAACGCCTCGCTGTCGTTCGGCAACAAAGTCGTCCTGCGACGGTGCTCGCTTGAAATCAAAGAAGGGGCGATCACGTGTCTGATCGGCCTCTCCGGAGCGGGCAAGTCGACCGTGTTGCGGCTGCTCAACGGGCTGCGCATGCCCGACGTCGGGCGGGTCACCGTCATGGGCGTCGATCTGATGACGCTCTCGAAGCGCGACCTGATCGATTTTCGGCAACGCATCGGCTTCGCGTTTCAGTTTTCGGCGCTCTTCGACAGCATGACGGTGGGGGACAACGTCGCACTCCCGCTGCGCGAGCACACCCGCCTCTCGAAAACCGACATCGACCGGATCGTCAACCGTACCCTCGACTCGGTCGGTCTGCTGCAGGCGCGCGAGCAGATGCCGGCCGAGCTTTCGGGCGGCATGCTCAAGCGAGCCGGCTTCGCACGCGCGGTCGTCAACAATCCGCGGCTGGTTCTCTACGACGAGCCGACGACCGGCCTGGATCCGATCATCACGCACGTGCTGACCGACACCATCAAGCGGTTGCGCCAGCAACTCGACGGAACCGCAGTGGTCGTCTCGCACGATCTCGATAGCATCTATGCCATGGGGGACTACATTGCGATGCTTTTCGAGGGAGCCATTATCGAGTATGGAACGGTCGAGGAAGTGCGCCGCTCGGTGAACCCGATCGTGCAGCAGTTCCTGCAGGGAAGCGAGGTCGGACCAATACCGATATGAGGGAGAACTTCGGGTGAGTTCGCGATGAGCAGGCAGGCTCAAGTCGGCCTTTTCACGGTCTTGGGGTTTCTGCTGGCGGCGGGCGTCTTCTACGTGCTGGCCGACATCGGGACGCGCTCGCGCGGGTACCGCATCTTCGTTGACTTTCAGTCGGCGTCCGGATTGCATAACGCCGCGATCGTCTACTTGAGCGGCGTGGGCATCGGCGCGGTCGACGACATTTCGCTGCTGCCCGACTACACCTCACGCGTAACGATCGCGGTCAAGCCGAACTACGCAATCCCGACGGGGTCGAGATTCATCATCCAGGCTCCGATCACGGGCGAGCCCAGCATCCTGATCACGCCGCCGAAGAACCTCCCTGCGAACGCGCCAACCATCGCTGCGAATCAGGAGGTACGGGGGGTCAATCCAGTTTCGTTTGCCGATTTACTCGAGCAAGGTCAAGGCGAAGTCCGACGGCTCGACGACATCCTCGCGCAACTCGAAGCCTCGACCCCGAACCTGCTGAGCGAACTGCAGGCGACCCTCAAGAACGCCCATCAGCTCACGACGACAGCAAACTCGGCGATCCAGTCCCTCAGCAGCGGAACGCAGACGTTCGAGGAGCGGTTGTCAGGCTCTTTGATGTCGGCCGGCGGCAACGTTGCCGCCCTGACTGCTACGCTCGACTCGACGGTCAAGCGCAACTCCGGTCAGGTCGATATGCTGCTCGCGCAACTGAACCGTACCGCAAGGTCCTTCGGCGAAACCGTCGACTCCCTGCACGACGTCGCCACGAATCCGACCGTCAAGAGCAACCTGCTGGAAACGACGAAGTCGTTCGCGCTCACCGCGAAAACGCTGGCGCTGCTGACCGAAGACCTGCGACAGGTCACGGGCAATCCGCAGACGCAGGCAGAGCTGCGCGACACGGTCGCAAACGTCGATGCCACCTCGCAAAAGGTGGATTCGCTTCTCAAGAGCCTGGGCGGCACCTCGAGCGTCTACGGGGTCGACCGCGGCGCGACGCCCGCACCGGGCGGTCTAACGCCACCGCCGCCGGGATTCGTGCCGACCTCGATGCCCGCGATCCCGCCGTCGCCTGCGGCGGGGCCCCCGCAACCCGGCGCGCCGTCAAGCGGCGCCTCTGGGGCGCCCCCGCCCGCCGCCTTGGAGAAGTTGCGGCAGCGCTTGAACCAATTCACAAGCGATCTCGTCCAGCTGCAGGTGCGCGTCTCGCAGCTTTCGCCGGAGCGGCCCGGCAGCGCCGACCGCAACACCTCGCCGCTCTTGAGCGCCGACCGTGGCCCCATGAGCGATTTCAACCTGACGATCCTGCCGCACGCGGGGACCAGCATTTTCACGGGCGTGAACGACGTCGGCGCGTACACCACCGGGAACCTCATGCTGATCAAGAACGAGGGGCAACTCAAGTTGGGCGGCGGCATTGAATATTCGCGGCTAGGCGGCGTGTTCTCGTGGTCGGGCAACAAGCTTGGCTTCGAGAGCCGCTTTTACGATCTGCGCCACCCTACGCTCGATCAATACTTTAACTACTTCGCGGGACGCAAGTTTCAGATCTTCGGCGGGGAGCGCGACCTCAATCATACCGACCGGCGTACGGTATTCGGGCTGCAAACGGAATTGTAGGTGTCGTACGGAACGGGGCGCGGATGATCCCCCTTGGGGAAGACCGGCCTGCTCCCGTTTTTCCGGTATCGGTCTACCTGCTGATCGCGGTGAACGCCTACGTTTTCTTTACCGAGGTGACGGCTCCGAACTTCCCGCGTTTCGTCAACAGCTTCGCAACGATCCCCTACGACGTAACCCACGGCGTTACGCTGCCGCCACCGAGCCCCGGGAGTGCGCTGTGGACGCTGATCACGGCGCAGTTCATGCACGCAAACCTGCTGCATATCTTTTTCAACATGTTGTTTCTTTTCGTCTTTGGGCCGGAAGTCGAGTACCTGTGCGGTCATCTGCGCTTCATCGCCTTCTATCTCGTCTGCGGAGTCGCGGGCGGCTTGGCGCAGATCGCATTCTCGCCCAATAGTCACGTTCCGGTGATCGGGGCGTCGGGCGCCATCGCGGGGGTGCTCGGCGCGTACATCGTCAGCTATCCGACCAACAGCATTCGAACGCTCGTGCCGCTCGGCTTCATTCCGCTGTTTTTCCGGTTGCCGGCCGCGCTCGTCATCGGCCTCTGGGCTCTCACGCAGTTCGTCTCGGGATTCAGCCAAGTCTCGGTCCCGGGTCATGGCGATCAAGGCGGGACCGCCTACTTCGGCCACATCGGGGGTTTCTTAGCCGGCGTTCTCTTCGTCGGGCTGTTCAGCGTGCGATCGCCGAGCCAGCGGAGCTACCGCTATCGCTACTGAGGTGAAGGCCGGCACGAAACCGGCGCGGCCGCGGGTTGCCATTCTCGGCGCGGGCGCGATGGGCACCCTTTTCGCGTATCAGTTGGCGGAACACAACGACGTCACGCTGGTCGAAGTGCGGGGCGACGTCGTCGAGACGATTAACGCGCGCGGCGGGGTGCAGGTTGACGAGCTTGCGGTCCGCCCGCTTGCCGCCACGACGGATCCTTCGAAGGCTTTCGCGACGAGTTTCCTTTTCGTGTTCGTCAAGGCGCCGTACACGCTGGGCGCGGTGCGACCGTTTACCGGTCAGCTGAATCCCGCGACGCCGATCGTTTCGCTGCAAAACGGGCTCGGAAATGAAGAGGCGATCAAAGCAGCGTTGGGTTCGAACGTTGCGCTCGTCATCGGCATCACCAACGAAATGTCGCTCGCGATCGGCCAAGGCCACTCGCGGCGCCTCGGCATCGGTTCGACGGTGCTGGGCAGCGCGGGTGCCTCGTACCCGACGGTTCGCGCCGTGCTCGCGCTCTTGCAGCAAGCGGGGCTCGAAGCGTCGACCGCCTACGACATCCGGCCGCATCTGTGGGGCAAGCTGCTGGCGAACGCCGCGATCAACCCGATCGCCGCCCTGCTCGACGCAAAAAACTCCATCATTCCGGCCGACCCCGACGCGGCGGCGCTGGCACGCGCGCTCGCCCTCGAGGGGGCGGCGGTCGCCAAGGCGCTGCGCGTAAATTTGCCCTTCACGGATCCGTGGGAGTACGTGCGCGCCGTTCTCGCCGCGAGCGAGGACGGTCGCAACTCGATGACGGTCGATCTCAACGCCCGCCTGCGCACCGAGATCGATCAGATCAACGGCGCCATCGTGTCGGCCGGCCGCCGCCTAGGCGTGCCGACGCCGTATAACGATGCGATCCTGCGTTTGGTAAAGGCCAAGGAGAACGCCCCGCGCGAGTGATCCTCGCGGTCGCGAACGGTAACTTCTTGGTACACGAGTCAAATGCCGATAGTCTAGCGGAAACACCAAAGAGGCAACCTGGCACGGATGCCGCGAAGACAAGCGGCGTGCTCGCGCTAAAGCTCCGTGACGCTCCGACAAACGCCGAGATCGAGCGCCTCGCGAGGGACAATCCCGGCTACCGGTTCGAGCGCGACCCCGACGGCATGCTCGTCGTGAGCCCGACCGGCAGCAACAGCGGCCTTCGGAACTCGCGGCTCAATGCGGAGCTTTTTGCATGGAATGAAGGCCTTGCCCAGCCGGGGTTCTGTTTTGACTCCTCGACCGGATTCACGCTTCCCGATGAGTCCCTGATCTCGCCGGAGGCTGCATGGATCGCGTACGAACGGTGGGGCATGCTCGCCGACGACGAGCGCGAGGCCTATGCGCGGATGTCCCCGACGTCGTCATCGAAGTCGTTTCGAAGACTGACCGTCCGTCCGTCCTTCGCGCGAAGCTCGAACGCGCTCGCGTACTCGGGGCGCGCTACGTGTTGCTGCTCGACCCGTACCGCAACGAACGATGGAGCGACGGAGTGCCGCCTCCGGGGCTGCAATTGACGCTCGAGTCCATCCGCATCTAGGCGGTTCCGTACGTCCGCGTCGCGCGCAATATGCGCGGTCGTCTTTGACCTCGACGGTGTCCTGATCGATTCCGAGCAGATATGGGAAGTCGTCCGGCGAGCGTTCATTCTCGAACACGGCGGAAAATACACCGAGAGCGCGACGCGCGACATGATGGGGATGAGCGCGCCCGAGTGGTCGCACTATATCGCGACGAAGCTTGGGGTCAACCTGCCGGATCGGGAGATCAACGAAGGCATTGCGGCCGAAGTTGCGGCGCGCTATCGGACCGAGCTGCCGCTCATGCCGGGCGCGGTTGAGACGGTCCGCGCCCTTGCCAAGCGCTTTCCGCTTGGGCTCGCGTCGTCGTCGAACCGCCCGCTGATCGAGCTCGCCCTCGACGGCGCTGGGCTTCGCGATTCCTTCAGGGTCGTCGTTTCAGCGGACGAGGTGGCCCGCGGTAAGCCCGCTCCCGACGTCTACTTGCGGGCGGCGGAACTCTTGAAACGACGGCCCCAAGACTGCGCCGCCGTCGAAGATTCGGCCAACGGAATCCGATCGGCGCGGGCTGCTGCAATGGTCGTGATCGCAATTCCCAACCATACCTTTCCGCCCTCCTCCGACGCTCTCAAACTCGCCGACCGCGTGCTAGAATCTATCACCGAACTCTGCGCCGAAGGTGTCTTGGAAGCGGCCGGGAGCGGTCGGGCAGAACTCAACGAGCGTGTTTAGGGGGCGAGGGGGCTTGCGCCGTGCCTTTGCTGCAGCGTTCGCGCGCGCACAACCAGTGCAGCACGACCGCACTGAATTGCGTCTGATAGCGGGTCGCGGCGCCGCTTGCGTTGTTCGCGTAAAAGGCCGCCGGCGTGGCCGCAACTTGGAGGTTGTGATCCATGCCCTCGACCACGGCTAAGGTCGCAAGGCCGGGACGTTCGCGGTTGACGACGTCGACGATGCGCTCGTGGTCTTCGCGCGCGACGACGTAGTCCGACGCGCCGTAGACGGCCAGCACGGGGACCGCGATATGCATCCACGGCTCGATGACGTTGAGCGTGGCGACTTGTTGCATGTATGGCGCGGCCACCGGATAGATGCCGTTGCGTTTCTTGCAGGCGGGTTCGTCGGCCTCGATGTGCGATTCAGAATCGCGTGCCACGAGGAGGCGATGCATGCAATATTCCTTGCTGCGCAGGGTCTCGTCTACGACGTCCGGCGCATCGCCCCCGAGCTCGAGCTGGCGCCGCAGGTTTTGCAGTTCGTACTCGAACCAGTTTCGGCCGATCGCCTCGGAAACGACGACGCCGGCCACGGGCCGCTCGAGCGCGAGCCGCGGTGCGATAAGCGTGCCGATGCTATGGCCGAGGAGATAGAGGTGTGCCGGATCGACGCGCGGATCGCGGCGAAGCGCCTCGAGCGCAACTGCGTAGCCGGCGCTTTCGTCATGAAAATCGACGTCGTGGCAGGGTGGTCCCTGGCTGTCGCCGACGCCGCTCTTCTCGAGGCGCATCGTGATGAAGCCGGCGCGAGCAAGGTCGCGGCTGATTCGTAGATACCCATCCTCCGGATTCGCAGCAACGTCGACCGAGAAACAGCCAATTCCGCCAACGAGCAGTACTCCTGGGCGCCGAGCTGCGAGGGTCTTGGGAACGTCGAGCAGCGTGCGGCGCAGCGTTCCTGCGATCTCGATCGTCTGATACAACGTGCGCACGGTGGGGTCGTCTTCTGAAGGCGGCGCGCCTACGGTGACGCTGATCGTTTCCTCCGAGCCGTTGCGTACGATCACGAGCGGCACCGTCGAGCCCGGCCGCAAGCGTCTCACGGTTTGCACGACGTCGGAAGCACGTTCCACCGGCACCGCACCGATGGAACGTATCACGTCGCCCGCGCGGAGCGCAGCCGCCGCTGCGGCGGAACCGGGAACCACGGCTTGGATGCTTACCGCACCCGCGCTCTCGAGCAGCGCGGCGCCGAGGACTCCATGCCGCGGAAGTTCGGCGGCTCGGGCAGTTCCGCGAGCCGCAAGGAGGGTCGCAAAAAGAAGCAATGTGAAAAGGAGGCAGCCGCGAGCCCTTGGGTTCCCGATCAAGCGACGGCCTCGAGGATGCGATCGATGACGGCGTCGAGGTCTGACTCGAACGCGGTCAGTTCGCGGCCGCTGGGGACAAAGCGATCGCTCTGCGCGCGCTCGAACTGTGCGCGCAGGGCATCGTAGAACCCGTCGATGTTAAAGAAGAAGCACGGTTTTGCGTGGATGCCGAGCTGATTCCAGCTGATCGCTTCGAGGATTTCCTCGAGCGTCCCGAAGCCGCCTGGCAGCGCGAGGAACGCGCCGGCGCGGGCCGCCATCAACGCCTTGCGCTCGTGCATCGTCTCGACGACGATCAGCTCGCTCAACCTTCCGTGCGCGACCTCGCGCGCAACGAGCGCGTTCGGAATGACGCCGACGACCTCGCCTCCGGCGGCTAAGGCTGCATCCGCTAGCGCCCCCATCAGCCCGACGCGTCCGCCGCCGTAGACAACGCCGAGTCCGCCCGCTGCGAGGCGGCGTCCGGTTGCCGCCGCGGCCTCGAGGTACCGCTCGGAAACGGCTTGACTCGACCCGCAAAAGACGCACACGCAACGACGGCTCTGGTTCATTCGATTCCAGGCAGCATGAGCGGCTGATTCCGCAGTCGTGCGTGCGTTGCCGGCGCTAAAAGCCGAAGCGTCCGAGCGGCTCGCCGCGGACGGCGACGTTGCGATAGCGTGCAAGCGCAAACAGCGGGAAGAACGCGCGATAGCCATGATACCGTAGGTAAAAGACGCGCGGAAAGCCCACCGCCGTGTACCATTCTTCGTTCCACAATCCATCCGCGTGCTGGCGCTCGATAAGAAAGCGGACCCCACGCTCGACGGCCGGGTTGCGTTCTTCGCCGGCCGCTAAGAGCCCAAGGATGGCCCATGACGTTTGGCTGGCGGTGCTCGCTTTGCAGAGTCCGCGTTTGTTTTGCCAATAGCTAGCGCCGTCCTCACCCCAGCCGCCGTCGGGCTGCGCAAACGCAAGCAGATACTCGACCGCGCGGCGGACGGTCGCGCAGTTCGCACTCGTCTTCCCGGCTGCGCGAAGCGCGTTGAGAACGGACCACGTCCCGTAAACATAATTCGTGCCCCAGCGGCCAAACCACGAACCATCCGGCTGTTGCGTGCGTTCGAGGTAGCCGAGCCCTGCCAGCACGATCTCGTCGGTGGGGCTGCGGCCCAATTGCAGGAGCATGCCGACGCAACGCGCGGTCACGTCTTCGGTCGGTGGGTCGAGCAGTGCGCCGTGATCGGCGAAGGGGATATGGTTGAGGTAGTAGGCGGTATTGTCGGCGTCGAAAGCGCCCCAGCCGCCTCCCTTGCTTTGCATGCCCACGACCCAACGGGTGGCGCGCTCTAGCGCCTCTCGATAGCGTTCGGGCGACTCGCGGTGCAGCGCCATGGCGACGACGGCGGTGTCGTCGACGTCGGGATAATAGTCGTTCCAATATTGGAAGGCCCAGCCGCCGGGCTCGAGACCCGGGCGCTGCGCCGCCCAGTCGCCCGCAATCCGCGTCACCTGGCGCCCGGCGAGCCAGGCGTTGCCCTTTACGACCGCTTCGGCAACACCCTCAGGTGTGGTTTCGAGCAAGGCGTGGACTGCAAGGCTCGTGTCCCACACCGGCGACACGCACGGTTGACAATACGCTTCGTCGGCCTTGATGACGAGCAGCTTGCGAACCGCATCCTTCGCCGTCGCTAGGTCGGGGTGGTCCGCCGGAAATTGCATCGCGTCGAAGGCCATCACCGCATTGGCCATCGCCGGGAAGATCGCGCCCAGGCCGTTTTCGCCGTTGAGACGTTCGGTGACGAAACGCATCGCGCGCGCGACCGCCGCCGCACGCACGGCGCGCGGAATAAACGGTTCGGCGCCGCGCAGCACGGAGTCGAGCGCGAGAAACAGGCGCCCCAGCGGCGTGCGCGTTGCGGCGCGCATATAGCCGTGCTCGAGCTCCGGCGGCCGCACGAACAGCTCGCCCACGTTGACCTCGCGCGGATTCCGCGCGCGCGCGCGAAGGGCCATCAGCACGAGCAGCGGTACCACGACCGTGCGAGACCAGTACGACACCTTGTCGAGGTGGAAGAAAAACCAGCGTGGCAAGAGCAGGATCTCGACCGGCATCACGGGCACGGCGCGCCACGGGACTTGAGCGAAAACGGCGAGCGCGATGCGCGTGAAGACGTTGCAGCGCGCCGCTCCGCCCAGAGCCAGAACGCGCTCGCGCGCCCGCACCATGCCGGGCATCTGCGGGCTCTCGCCCGCGAGCTTCAGCGCGAAGTACGCTTTCACGGTCGCGCTGACGTCGCTGTCGCCGCGATAAAAGAGCGGCCACCCCCCATCGGCGTTCTGAATGCGGCGCAGGTAGGTGCAGATCTTGGCCTCGAGCGCGTCGTCGATCTGGTCGAGGTAGTGCTCGAGCATGATGTACTCGGCGGGAATCGTCGCGTCGGCCTCGAGCTCGAAGACCCAGTGACCGTCGTCGCGCTGGCGAGCGAGCAGCGCTCGCGTTGCGGCGTCGATGGCGGCGTCGAGCGGCCCCATTCGGAGGTCGCCCACGGCATCGGTCTCGGTCAGCATCCGGTTGAAGAGGGCTCCTTTGCGAGGCGAGAGGATTGGGGACCCAGCTTTGGTACCACACTCTTCGCAACCGGCCTGCGCGCCGGTTGACGGGAAGGGAGATGCGTGCGGGAGGTCGCTGCTTGAAGGGAGCCGCCGGCGTTTTGTGCGGCGCCTCGATCGGGGTCTCGGCGCTGTCGGCCGCAGCTTGGGCAGCGCTCGTGCTCTTCCGCAGCGAGTCGTGGCAGGCTCGCACCGACGAGTATCTGGCCGCTCCCGGCGGCGAGCCTTGGGACGTCGTGCCGCGCGTGCATGCCATCGTCCCGGCGCGCAACGAGGGCGAGGTCATCGCGCAAACCTTGCCCTCGCTCGTGATGCAAAGCTACGACGCATTGCGCGTCACGCTGGTCGACGACCGCAGTGACGACGGAACGGCCGAGGCGGCTTACGAGGCGGTTCGCGGGTTGCCGGTTGCAGGACGTTTCGAGCTGGTCTTGGCGGAGCCGCTCAGAGCGGGTTGGACCGGTAAGCTCGGCGCGCTCGAGAGCGGCATTCGCAGCGCGATCGCGGGCGGAGCCGTTCCCGACTTCTGGCTCTTGACCGATGCCGACATCCGGCACGCGCCCGGCAATGTCGCAGCGCTCGTCAAGAAGGCGCGCAGCGAAGACCTCGAGCTCGTCTCGCTGATGGCACACCTGCGTTGCGCGAGCCGATGGGATGCTCTTCTGATTCCGGCGTTCGTCTTCTTTTTTCAGAAACTCTATCCGTTCGGATGGTCGAACGATCCGCTGCGCCAAACCGCCGCCGCCGCGGGCGGTTGTGTCTTGATCTCCGCCGCGGCGCTCGAGCGTATTGGCGGGCTGGCAGCGATCCGCGATCGCCTGATCGACGACTGCGCGCTGGCCGCCGAGGTCAAACGCAACGGCGGAGGGACCTGGATCGGCCTTTCGAAGCGCGTGCGCAGCGTGCGACGTTACGAGACGCTCGAGGCAACCTGGAGCATGGTCAAGCGCACGGCGTTCACGCAACTCGATCATTCGTATCCCAGACTCGCCGCAGCGGTCGCCGGAATGGCGCTCCTGTACGTCGTTCCCCCGCTTGCGACCGCTGCCGGGGCGCTCGGAGGCAACGGGTGGCTCGCGGCGACCGGGCTGTCGGCCTGGCTCAGCATGGGCGGAGCTTATCTTCCGGTGGTCCGCGCTTACGATCGGCCGGCGGCTGCGGCGTTTGCGCTGCCGCTGGCGGCCGCCCTCTTTACCGGGATGACGGTCGCCTCCGCCTGGGACTACGCGCGTAAGCGCGGTGCGAGCTGGAAGGGCCGCACCTACCGGGCCGGCGGATCAGCCGAAGAGGCGAGCGACGCAGCGTTCGATGGCGCGCAAGGCGCGGAGCGAGCCGAGGCTCATTCGCCAAGCGGCGCCCGGGCGGCTCAGCATCGCAACGGCAAGTGCCGTTCCGGCCAGTTTACCATCATTGTCGATCGCACCTGAAAGGTCGGGAAGGTCGTGGTGCGGGCCGTCGCTGACGGTGCGCAGGACCGCCACCCGAACGCCCGCGGCGCGCAAGCGCCGCACGAGCGCAAAGCTCTCCATGTCGAGCGCGTCGATGCCTTCGGTTTCGAACAGCTGGCGCTTGAGCGCGGCGCTCGACACGACGTTATCCACGCTGAGGCCGCGTATGCCGGTAAACGCGTCCGGCAGGCGCGACGCGACGCGGGCCGCAAGCGCTCCGTCGAGAACGATCGGGTCGTCACCTAGATGCTGGATCGAGCCGTAGATAAGAGCGTCCCCGGCGTCGAGCGACGGAGAAGCCGCGCCGCACAAGCCGACGGCGAGCGCGTTAGCAGGCGAATTCCGCTCCAGCACCGCCTCGGCGGCGGCGCCCGCCGCGACCGGCCCGATGCCGGTCGGCACGACGGTTAGCGCTTTACGGCTTCGCGCCAAGCCAAGCCGAACGGCAGCCTCTTCGGGACCGCGCGGAACGAAGATGGCGTCGACGCGCGAGCCTCGACGCTCCCCGTCAGTTCCCGCTGAAGACGCTACCGAGCGAGCGCAGCATGTTTTGCGGCCGCATCGAGTCGTCTGCGGCGGTCGGCTCGTACCCGCAGTGAACCATGCAATCCGTGCACTTTGAATTGCCGCTCTTGTGACCGTATTGCGACCAGTCGGTCTGCTCGATGAGCTCGCGGTACGTCGAGTAGTAGCCCTCGCCGAGCAGATAGCACGGCTTCTGCCAGCCGAAGAGCGAGTACGACGGCATGCCCCACGGGGTGCACTCGTAGTCTTTTTCGCCCATCAAGAAATCGAGGAACAGCGGATTGGCGTTGAAGTTCCAGCGCTTCTTTCCCGTCTTCCACGGCGCCAGGATCTCGCGAAACAGCGCCTTGGTTTGATCGCGGTGCAGAAAGTGTTCCTGATCGGGCGCTTTCTCGTAGGGATAGCCGGGTGAAATCATCATGCCGTCGATTCCGAGCGTGCTTGCGAAATCGAGGAACTCTTGGACCTCGGCGACGGTCGCGTCGTTAAAGATCGTCGTGTTGGTCGTGACCCGGAATCCGCGCGCCTTGGCGGCCTTGATGGCCGCGACCGCGACGTCGAAGATGCCGGCGCGCGCGACCGCCCGGTCGTGGACCTGCCGCACTCCGTCCAGGTGAATGGAAAACGTCAAATAGGGCGACGGCGTAAACTTGTCGAGGCTCTTCTCCAGCCGGATGGCGTTGGTACAGAGGTAAACGAACTTCTTGCGCGCGACCAAGCCTGCCACGATCTCGTCGATCTGGGGGTGGAGCAGCGGCTCGCCGCCGGGAATCGCGACGATCGGCGCACCGCACTCCTCGGCCGCTTTGAAGCACTCCTCGGGCGACAGATGCCGGCGCAGGACCTCGACCGGGTGCTGAATCTTACCGCAGCCGCTGCACGCCAGATTGCAACGAAACAACGGCTCGAGCATCAGGGTGATCGGAAAGTGCTTGCGCCCTTTCAATTTCTGGGCGATCACGTAGCTGCCTACGACCGCTGCCTGCCTTAGCTGTACCGCCATCTTTGGTCGTTATCTCCGTTTCGAAAGGTAGCCGTGCTCGGTGAACCATCCGATCGCGCTGCGGATCGCTTCATCGACCGGCCCTGGGACGTAACCTAGCTCGACCTTTGCCTTCGACGTATCGTAGAACATCGCTTCCTTGGACATTCGGACGCCGTCGATCGGTACGTTCTGACCCAACCCGAGGGGCGTCAGCATGGTTTCGTCGAGCCATGCGAAGGCCAGCGGCAACCACAAGGGAACCGAGTGGCGCGGGGCACGGCGGCCTCCGCCGAGCGACCCAACGCGCTGCAGAAGCGCTCGCAGCGACAAGTTCTCGCCCCCTAAGATGTATCGCTCGCCCGTACGACCTTTCTCGTACGCGAGCAGATGGCCGCGCGCGACGTCCGCGACGTCGACGAAGTTGAGGCCCGTTTCGACCAGCACCGGCATCTTGCCATTGAGGAATCGCACCAAAATCTCGCCCGTCGGCGTCGGCTTTCGGTCCCACGGGCCCAGCGGAGTGGTCGGATTGACGATAACGACGTCCTGTCCGGCCCGCGCGGCAGCGCGGGCCTCCTGCTCGGCCAGGTACTTGGAAAGCTTATACGCGCCGATCATCCGTCCGGACGGGCTCTGATGGTTCTCATCGGCGAGGCCGTGCTTTTTTACGCCGATGGCCGCTACCGAACTGGTGTATACGACCCTTGGAACCTCCGCCGCGCGAGCGGCGGCGAGCACGGCGCGCGTGCCTTCGACGTTCCCGCGCAGGACGGCATGGCGGTCGCGCCGCCACAAACTGTAGTGCGCGGCGACGTGAAAGGCGGCGTCGGCGCCGCGCATCGCCGGCGCGAGCACCTGCTCGGCTAACTGACCTTCAACGAGCTCGATATTCAGCCCATCCAGGTTGCCGCGGTTGCTCGCAGGACGGACGAGGGCGCGCACCCGCCACCCTTCCCGCAGCAAGAGCCGCACGAGGTTGGCACCAACGAATCCGGTTCCACCGGTGACGAACGCCGTGCGGCTCACGCTGGTTTGCGGCGCACGCGCTCCCGAAGATCGTCGACCAGCGTGTAAACGACGGGGACGACGACCAGGCTCAGGACGGTGGAGGTGATGAGGCCGCCGATAATCGAGACCGCCATCGGGGCGCGTAACTCGGCGCCGGCTCCGAACCCAAGGGCAATCGGTGCCATGCCCAAGATCAGCGCCGCCGTCGTCATGACGATCGGGCGCAATCGTTGCGAGCCGGCTTCCAAGATCGCGTCGTAACGCGCCAAGCCCCCGGCGCGCAAACGCTTGATGCAGTCGACCAGCAGGATCGCGTTCTTATTGACGAGTCCGAACAAGAAAACGAGTCCCATGATCGAGATCATTCCGAAGTTCTCGTGCGTGACCCAGGTCGCGAACAGCGCCCCGACGG
>Ga0302324_100004092_pt1 | contig 32511 bp, 25 predicted proteins | sample Palsa_T0_1_FD_201949 | JGI IMG/M metagenome (GOLD analysis project Ga0302324, IMG submission 201949) | Peat permafrost microbial communities from Stordalen Mire near Abisko, Sweden - Palsa_T0_1 | ecosystem: Environmental > Terrestrial > Soil > Palsa > Peat permafrost | place: Sweden: Abisko... | reverse complement strand
CGCCGAGATATTCCTCGGCGATGTGCAGCGCAAAGGCTGCAGGCAACAACCAGATCAAGCGACGAAACGGCTGACCCGAGAAGGCTTGGTCGTTCATACGGGCCTATCCCCTGATGCGTGTGTCACCACGCCGCGCTTCTTGTCAGCCTTTTGGGTGAGCCGTTCACGCACGAAGCAACCCACCGTTCGCACCACGTCGAGCTTCGACACGCAGACATGACCCGTAACCTGTAGGTCATAGCCGAGCGACCACGCAAGCACCGCACTTCGGAGGGGCAAGCGCTGCCAGGGAAAGACTGAGGCGGACGTACGAGCCACGCCGTCATCCTCTTGCGCCCGAAGCACGTCGCCGAGGCGAGCGCGCACCGCGCCTTCGGCCAGCAGTCGCCGCACACGAGCTGATGGCACGAGGCGCACGGACCGGCCGCCTCGGAGCCGCAGCGGAAACCACTCGTACCGGGAGGAGAAGAGATGTTGTCCGTCCTCCACGTCCTCATAAAGGACGGTGTCGGACGCCATGATAATATTGACATTACCTACCAACGCGCCCTTCAGGGCGATCCTTTGCTCTGCGACCGCGCCGACGTAGGTCGCAACCAAGGGGAGCCGATGTTTATCCACGATGTCCAATTGGTGTAGCAGGCCAAGGCTTGAATTGGCCGTTGGATTCGCGTTGTAAGGTTGGAGCCGTTCGGCAACGCGCAGAGCGTCCAGGGGCATCCCCTTGAGAGCGTCTCCCCTAGCCTTCTGAAATTCCGCAGGGCTATCGGTTACGGGAAAGCATACGGATCGCGGATTTTTCACTCCGACTCTGCTCGCAAAGGCCCAAGCAATATGGTCGAACACGCTCCGTAGTTGATGGAATACATCGCCGACTATGATCGCGATGCGGAGGGGAATCGCCGGGCCCGCGACGCGAAAAACGGCGAGCAGGAAGCCGAAGGCGGGACCGGTGGGCAAGGACCCGGGGGGCCGAGGAGACCGATCGCGCGTTATGGGCGAACTCCTTCGTCTTTCCGTTCCGGCTGCAACGGCCGACCAGGTTGGCACCACGGGGAGCGACAGCGGAGCAGGTCTGGCCGACGCAGGCACATCGAACGGTGGAAGCCCGAGCGGTGGTTGCTCCTGCCGGACGGTCGACGGCACGAGCGGCGGCAGTGGCCTCGGCGCGCTCCTCGTCGCCGGAGTCGCGACACTCCGCCGCCGCCGCCGCCGACACCGGTCCCCCGTCCATGAAATCACCAGGCGCACGTCGAGGCCCACCAGATCGGTCAGCTTGAGGGCGCCCTTCGGGTGGCGGTAGCCGAGCTCCATGGCGCGGTCGATGTCCACCGCGCTCGCCACGCCGCTCTCCAGCATGCGGATGGCCTTCGCGCCGAGGATGACGCCCAGGCGGCTCGACGCGAAGCGGAGAATATCGCGGATTCCGACATCGAGACGGCACGTATGTCTGGCTGCGGATGACGCCCACATTGCAATGGAACGCAGCTAAACATGCGGTCGGGGCCGAGGATCTCGGTTCTTCCTAGCGGGCGGATCGGCGCGTCGCGCTTTTGATCACGAAGGGCCGCAGGTCCGGCCACCAAGCGGTCATGGCCGATACACCCGAGGTCCGCGTCGGGCGCCGGTGGACGAGCGGCCTGCTGCGCGCGGCGGCTTTCGCGTTCCTAGGGCTCGGTTTCGCGTGCTCCTCCAATTCACTGGAAGGGGGCGGAACAGAAGGCCGCGCCGACGCCGGCAATGCGGACTCCACGGCACACGGCCCGGACGCGTCGATGGGCGGAGTTGGGGATTCGGCGAGTCAAGGGGACGGGCCCTCCGCCGAAGCGACCGCGGACTCCGGTGGCGATGGCTCGAAGCCTCCCGCGGAAGACGGAGGCGTCGGAGCCGACGCCGGCACGGGCGGAACTCGGCAGACGCTTAACTTCAATCAGGCATGGAAGTTCTACCTCGGAGACGTTGTGGGGGCCCAGGCGAGCGCTTATGACGATACCACTTGGAGCCAGGTCGGGTTGCCGCACTCCTTCAGTCTTCCCTACTTCCTGTCGTCTCAGTTCTATACCGGCTACGGCTGGTACCGAAAGCATGTCACGATTCCCTCGCAATCGCTGAACAAGCGCGTCTTTCTGCAGTTCGAAGGCGCCTTTCAGGATGCCGAGGTTTACGTCAACGGGACCCTCGTGGGCGAGCACAAGGGAGGCTACACGGGCTTCTCGTACGATGTCACCGGCGCGCTCGTCGCGGGTGACAACGTCGTCGCCGTGCGCCTCAACAACAACTGGAACGCCCAGCTCGCGCCTCGGGCCGGCGAGCACACGTTCAGCGGTGGTATCTATCGAGACGTCTATCTGGTGACCACCGACCCCGTCCACGTCACTTGGTGCGGCACCTTCGTCACGACACCGACCGTCTCGGCGACGACGGCTACCGTGAGGGTTCAGACGGAGATTCAAAATAGCAACTCCGTCGCGAAGCCATGCACGGTGAGAACGGACATCACCGACGCGAGCGGATCCATCGTCGCGACCGTGTCTTCGACACAGACCGTGGCCGCCAACGCCACCGTGACGTTCGACCAGACCACTCCAGCGATCGCCAACCCCATGCTGTGGCACCCGGACCACCCGACGCTCTATTCGGCCGTCACCACGGTCTCGGATGGCACGACCAAGGTCGACGATTACGTGACCCCGTTCGGCTTTCGCTGGTTCTCGTGGACCACCAGTGGATTCTCGATCAACGGCTCGCACTACTACCTGCACGGCGCGGACGTTCATCAGGACCACGCGGGTTGGGGAGACGGCGTCACCAACGCCGGCTTTCTGCGGGACGTTCAGATGGTAAAGAGCGCCGGGTTCAATTTCATCCGAGGCTCTCACTACCCCAAGGACCCGGCGTTCGCGGAAGCGTGCGACGAGCTTGGCGTCCTTCTGTGGTCGGAGAACCCTTTCTGGGGCATGGGGGGGGCGACGGGCGAGGGCAACTGGCTGACCGCAGGTTCCTATCCGAACAACGCAGGAGACGAGACGGCGTTCGAGACGAGCGTCACCGATACGTTGACGGACATGATTCGTATTCACAGAAACCATCCATCCATCGTCGCGTGGAGCATGAGCAACGAGCCGTTCTTCACGGCATCCGCCACGATGACCAAGATGAGCGCACTCTTGAAGACGGAAGTCGATCTGACGCATCAACTCGATCCGACGCGCCCCGCGGGAATCGGAGGAGCCCAGCGCCCTCTGGGCAGCGGCCGCATCGACATGATCGGAGACGTCGCCGGCTACAATGGCGACGGCGCGACGCAGGCGGAGTTTCAAAACCCCGGCATTCCCAATTTGGTGACCGAATACGGCAGCGTGACGGCGACGCGTCCGGGAACCTATGATCCCGGGTGGGGCGTCCTGAGCGCCACGCTGACCAACGGTTTTCCGACCGAGTATTCGTGGCGCAGCGGTCAGGCCCTCTGGTGCGCCTTCGATCACGGAAGCATCGGCGGAGCGAAGCTCGAGACGATGGGGATCGTCGACTACTTCCGGCTGCCGAAGCGCGCGTGGTATTGGTACCGGAACGCCTACGCGAGTGTGGTTCCGCCTACTTGGCCCGTCAGCGGAACGCCGGCGGGGCTGCAATTGACCTCCGATAAGACGATCCTCGCCGCCGTCGACGGTACGGACGATACGCAGCTGATTGTGACCGTCGTGGACAGTGCGGGGACGGCCATCAACAACAATGTAGCGGTCACGTTGACGATTGAGTCGGGCCCGGGCGAGTTCCCTACAGGAACGACTATCACGTTTACGCCGGCGTCCGGCAGTCCACAATCCGACATTGCGATTGCCGACGGCAAGGCCGCGATTGAGTTCCGCAGCTACTATGCGGGCACGACGGTCATCAAGGCGACGTCTACGGGACTGACCGCCGCGACGATCACGATCACGTCGCAAGGAAGCCCCCCGTGGGTCCAGGGCGTGACGCCGCCGACTCCGGCGCGACCGTACACACGCTACACGGGCAGCCTGGGCGGCACAACGAGCGCGACGCTGGCCTTGAATCGTCCGACGAGCGCGAGCAGCGACGTGACGACCTCCGGAAACGCCAACGACGGGAGCACGACGACCTCTTGGCAGGCGGCCACCACGGACACGAGTCCATGGTGGAGCGTCAATCTGGAGCTCAGCTACACTATCACCTCTGTGGTGCTCACGTTTCCGACGAGCGCCAACTATCGTTACACGATCGACGTCTCCGTCGACGGAACCACGTGGACGACGGTCGTCGACGAGAGCCAAACGACGAGCACGGCGCAGACCCGGACCGCCACCGGCAGCTTCGGAAGCAGCATCCAATTCGTCCGTATTAGCTTCGTCGGACAGCCCGCCGCGCTGGCCGAGGTCGTGGTCAGCGGGCAATGACCGGGTGCCGTGTCGCGAGCGACACGAGCGAGGTGGCCGACGCTCCGGGGCTCCGGAGGCAGATGCCGAGCGCATGGTATAGGGCGATCTCGGCATGCTCGGCGAGCAGGAAGCCTAAGGCGGGACCGGTGGGCAAGGACCCGGGGGGCCGAGGAGACCGATCGCGCGTTATGGGCGAACTCCTTCGTCTTTCCGTTCCGGCTGCAACGGCCGACCAGGTTGAGCGCCTCCAAAGCAGACGCCGCCGCGTCCGCTGCGACGGCGGCGTGGCTACTCGACCCCGTGCTCGCCGAGCCACTCGGTCGGGTCCCGAGCACGGGCCACGCGCGGCGCGTCGGTCGGCATCCCGAGCGATTCGAGCACGAGCCCGACCATTGCCGTGTCAGTGACCTCCCCGAGCACGCGGAGTCGGCCGCCGCAGCTCGGGCACGCGAGCACGTCGACCTCGAAGCTCCGGCGGAGCAAGGAGGCCCAGTCGACCCGCGGCGATGCGGCGTAGAGCATGCCGCCGAGTAGCCGGTTCCAGTGCTTCACGCTGAGGACGTTCGCGCGAGCAGCTGCCCGCCACCGGAAGCTTTCGCGTCGAGCAGCACGTCGGCCAGGCCGAGAGGCACGCGCGCCTCGGCGTGGGTCGACTTCACCGGGGCGGGCTCCCCGACCGCACCGACCGTCTCCGCCGCGGTCGGGTCCGCGCGAGATTCTGCCGTCGGCCGGGAGTGCGCCTTGGGCTCCTTCCCGGCCGCAGCATGCTCTTTCTCCGCGGGTCTCGGGTCGCAGGGCTTGGGCCGCGGGGCTCGAGGGACGACGTCGCGCCTCCAAGAGGATCGCGGCCCCAGAACGCCAGCATAGCGAAGCAGCGGATAGCGCGGCGGCGGCACGATGGCGGCGAGCCGCGCCAGAAACTCGAGCGGCGTCATGACCCGATGCTTTGCGCGACCCTCGCGCAACTTTTTAATGTGGTACGCGATGCGCCCGTCGGGCAGCCTGCGCAGCCGGTCGAGCGCCAGCGGGGGGCGGGCCCCGTAGCGCATCAGGCGTTCGCGACCGAGGTCGTCGTCGCTCGCGATGGCGACGCTGGCGTGCAGGTTGAAGCCGTCGAGTTCGACGGCGCCCTCGTTGCGCGGCGGCGCCTCGACGCCGCCGTCGTGCTCGGCGTCGTGCCCATCGCGCAGCGCTTGCACCGATCCGCGCTGCATCGCGATCGCAGCGCAGGCGTCCAGCGAGGTCTGCGCGCTTGGCTCCTGGGACACCTTTGAGCCGGGGACGCGTCCAGAAGCTTGCTCCTTGCCAGCCAGGCGAGGGCGCGCCGACGCACGCGTCGTACGACTTCGCCCAGCTCCTCGCGCGTGGGCGGCGGCGCGGGATGAAAGCGGGCGCGGCCCTGCCCGTCGCGTGTGAAAGCACCGTCGAGACGCATCGAGTGGTAGTGCACGTTGAGGTTGATTGAGGATCCGAAGCGCTGCACATGCGTCACAGCTCCCGTGGGCGCGTCGCCGAACGCCTGGCGCTTCGCCCACGTGCGATACCGGGCGAAGACAGCCTCGACGAACATGCGCCCGAGAGCCGACAGTACGTCGGCGCGGAATGCCGCCAGGGCGCGAAGCTCGAACGGGAGCGAGAGCACCCACTGCCTCACCGGCACGGCCGGCAGCACTCGATCGACCAGATGCGCAGCAACATTGGCCATGCGCCGGCCGGCACAACTCGGGCACGCCGCGCGCGCCTTGCAGGAGAAGGCCACGAGCAGGTCGTGGCCGCACGTGTCGCAGTGAGCGCGCACGAATCCGTGGGCCAAGACGCCGCAGCGCAGGTAGCCGCGAAGCTCCTGCTCCACGTAGCGCGGCAGAGGGGCCTCGTAAGTCTCGCGGGTGTGGGCGAGGAACGTCTCGAGATGGTTGCGCACGACGGCGTAGAGCACCGTTTCGGTGGGACGCCGTGGACGGTAGGCGGGGGCGAGCGCGGCCACGGCGTGCCGTGCTTTCGCCGCTCGTGTGCCAGCGAGCGCAGCAAGAGTTTCCGAGCACCTGCCGGACGTCGCGATCAGGAATCGTTGACCGACGGCGGCGCCTGGGTGGCGCATGCCCAAGAGGGCGTTCAATATCGATGGACCAATGAGCGATTCGCCGCAATCCGGGGCCAGCCCTTCGGTGGAACCTGCCTCGATAGTCGTCGCGGCGGACGCCACCCCGGACGCCGCCACCCTCGACAAGCGTGAGACGGCAGCCGCCCTCTCGGTGGACGAACGGACAGTGCGTCGCATGGCCGACGACGGTCGCCTCACTCCGGTGCTTGGCGCGGATGGCAGACGCCGCTATCGCGCGGAGCAGGTCCACCAGGTGACCACGCAGCGACGGGTCTCGGAGACGATCACGGTCGAGGAGAGCCGGGAGGGCGAGACGGCGGCCGCTCTGATGGCGCTTTTCGACGATGCGTTCATCCGGTAGAGGCGATCAAGCGCCTTCGTCTCCCACCCGCGGTGGTGACCAAGTGCTACCGGGAATGGGCGGAGCTGAGAGGCGGGATGTTCGTCCCCGAGATGCAGCTGCGCGAGATCTGCGCCCGGGCGCAGACGTCGTTCCCCCTGCGCGACGCAGCGCACCTGGCCAAGGAGATCGCGAGGGCGTGGCCGAAAGGGAACGGCCCCGCAGTGTGCGAGTGCGGCCTGGAGCCGGCGAAGGTTTGCCATGGATGCGCGGCAGGACTCGCGGTGCAAGCCGCAAGGCGGCGCGCGGTGGAGGAAAAGGAAGAGCGCGAACGCCGTCTGTTCGAGCGAGACCTTGCGAGGACAGCGGGCGGTCTTGAGCATGCCCGTGAGCGGAGCGCAGCGGCCAGCCGTGCGCGTGGCAAGAGCGAGTGATCGGCGTGCCGCCTGGCGGGCGGGAACGAGGATGACCTCCGGGCCAAAGGTGGCAGGGCAGGTTGGAGCGGAACCGCTCTTCCGGTTGGCGTCGGCGTCTCCGCTCAGGCGGCGCGTGCACCGGAGGGGGCGATGGACTACAAAGAAGACGGCGCTCGGTCGTCGGAGCTGGTCTCGCAGGCGAGGTAAATCGTGAGTGACCCCGCGTGGAACAGTGTCGCGCACGAGTGGCCTGCGGGGCGGGGCGAGAACACCAACGCAGCTCCGGCCGGCGACTTCGATACGGCCCATCCACAGGCGACCACAGCGCAAAGCGGTCGCGCGAACAGGCCGCCGACGGTCGAAGAGCGTGAGAGCGTCCGCTTCGAGGGTGCACAGCGGGGTTGGGTGCCATCCGACTACCCGCCCTGGTACTTCGCCACGCACAGCATGCCGGAGTACTCGCCGCCCGTTGGCGTGCGCGCCCACGAAATCATGGGTCGCGTTGGCCACGGCAGGCGAGCCATGTCCATTTCGATCGCCCGTTCGCCTGGCTGGGAGCGCGATCCAGCGGGTGACGTGCGTTGGGTCCAGGAGGACCTCGTTCGAAGGATACGTCCGGCGCCGCTCGAGTTGACCGAACAGGAGGTTGAATGCAACCGCAGGTACGAGCTTCACGCACGCGAGTGGTACGAGTGGTGGTGGAGTCAGCAAGAGTCGCTGCGCGCCAATGCGCGCCCGGAGCCCGCGCCGGCGGACGTGCGGGCCGCCAAGGCTTCTCCTCCGGTTGTCCCAGCGCTGCGAAAACTGCGACGCGGTCAACGCGCACTCCACCGAGTGGTGCCTTGCCGAGGAGGAGCGCAGGCAGACGGCGATGCGTCAGCAGGCGCACCTCAACGCCGATGCCATGATCGAGCGCGGCCTCGCCGTCCCTCTGCCGAACGCCGCGCCGTCGCTCGCAGAGATCGCGCTGAACCGCGAGCTTTTCAATCGCTGGCACGAGGCGATGGGCGGAGAGTGCAGCGAGAAGTGGTGGACCATCCGCGGCTACCACTTCGATCGGCTGGCCGAGCACTTCGGAAACCTCGCCGCCGTCGCGGACGAGTCACGTCGCGAAGCGTACAACGCCGCAGCGCTCGCTCGATGCAGCGCCGCGACCTTGAAAAAAGAGTTAGGAACGCTGCGGGCGTTTGTGCAGTGGTGCAAAGGGCAGGGGTGGGGATTCACCCCTCCAGAGATCGAAGGACCGACCAAGAAGCAGCGAGGTACCCGCGACGCGAACCGCAAGGGCTCGGCCGTGGAGCTTTCCCCGGCCGAAGTCGAGGCGCTCATCGCGCACCTGCCCGAGCAGACCTCGCGCGCACGGCGCAAGGGCGCTCCGCTCCGTCCAATCCGCGAGGCGGTGCTCGTGGAATGGGACACGGGCCTGCGCCCGAGCACCATCGAGCGGCTTCGCGTTCCGGACCACTGGCAGCCGGAGCGCCCCGGCGAGCTGTTCATCGCGGCCTGCATCGACAAGGAGGAGTACGAGCGCACCCTGCCGCTGACGCCGCGTCTGGCGGAGCTGTTCGCGCGCCGCGCCGCCGCGCTCCCAGGGGGCGAGGGTCTTCTCTTCGGCGAGTACCAATCCGCGTTGCGCCCCTACTGGTATGACGCGGCAAAGGCCGCCGGGATGGACGAGCGCCGCGCCCGCAAGATCAGTGTCTACGACTTCCGCCACGCTGCCGCGAAGCGCTTTCTCGACGCGACGGGCAACGTTCGCGGGACCGCCTTCATGCTCGGCCATCGAAACGCGACCGGCTCGACCCACCGCTACACCGAGCCCGACAAGCCCGCGGCCGACCGCCTCGTAGAGGCGCTAGGCCGGCCGGAAGCTAGTGCGTCTACATCCGCCGCCGCCGCCCTGGTCGTCGCCCCTCCGCCGCCTCCCGCCCCGCCCCCCGACCCCCTTGACGTAGCCCAACCCCGCGACTATTCGTCCGTTCCCCCTCGCGAAGGTGGCGGAATTGGCAGACGCACTAGCTTGAGGTGCTAGCGCCGTAACTGGCGTAGGGGTTCAAGTCCCCTCCTTCGCACCGATGTTTTCGGACCGACAACCCCCGAAAGGTCTTACCCCGAGCCCATGTTGCTGAGTCACCGTAACCGAGCTGTCCGGCGATGGGTGACGCTTGCATCGGACAGACGCGGGGACCGGGCTCGGAAGCGCGCCAGCGAGTTGCTGCATGTGCCGTTCGTAAGCCCCCTGCGTCAGGTGAGGTTTGGCATGATGATCCTCTACGTCGTCCGCGTCGATGATCTCAGAACAATGGCCCGCGAGGATGAAGATGAACGTCGTGGTCCAAGCAGTCCGAGCCTGGTGGCCAGTCACGATCGAGGCTCAACGAATGGTGACCCGCCGCCGATTCTCCCGCTGGCGTCCTCTTGTCGGTACCGACACCGGCCGTCGTGCTCATCGGGCGAGACGCTCGACGACTCGTGGTTCACGATCCGCTTCTGAGGTTGACGCGGATCTTGCCGGCGTCGCGTTCCATCGGCGGCCAGTGGTAGTGCATGTGCGGCCAGTTGCACTCTCGTTCTTGGTGAAGTAGCACGAAAGGGTCCCATGAACCTGGCCAGGCCCGGTCGTGAGCGGTCTTGACGTTGCCATGACGCGTATGCTCGGACGAGCATGAAGCCCCGAAGAGCCCTCGTCGTCGCGATCCTCGGGGCAATCCTCGTGCTGTTCGTCGTGGTCCCGGCGGTGATGTCACTCGCGCGCGGCGGCGGCGCCGCTTGTTTCGCGGACTCCGCGTGCCCACTTTCGGCGATCAACCCGTGCGTGCGGCACCCGTCGTTCGCGGTGGTCGGAAGGTGCGCCTTCGGCATCCGATGAGCGGGATGGTCGTGTGCGCGCGGATCGAGGGTGGCCGATCGAAGGATGAGCGGATCCACAGGCTTCCAGCCAACGCCGACGACCGAGTGGCCCTCGCGAAGCCCTCGACGCCTGGCTCGCTGTCCGGGGCGCCGACGACGGCCCGCTCTTCTACCCGGTCACCAAGGCTGGCACGGTGGCGCGGCACCGCATGACCGACGGCGCCATCGCGGAACTTTTGAAGAGGCTCGCCAAGGCTGCGAAGGTCGCCGCCTTCTCGCCGCATGACTGCCGACGCTCCTTCATCTCTGACCTCCTCGACAGCGGCGCCGACTTGGTGAGCGTGCAAGGGCTCGCCGGGCACGCATCGCCATAACGACGAGCAGGTACGACCGGAGAGGGGACAGGGCTCGGAGGAAGGCCAGTGAGCTTTTGTACGCACCGCTCGTTGGGAGGAGCGCACGAGTAACCGGTACAGGGCACGGGTTGAGGGGCCGCGCGAGCGCCCGCTCTACAGCTCGTCGTGCTGCGGCAGGTCGTCGGTGATAGTGAACCAGGGCGCCTTCGACCCGACAAAGATGTGCTTCGTCGGGCGGAGCGTCGGTGCGTCGATCAGCGTCCCGAGCGGGATGTGGACGAACGCCCCGTCGCGGACGACCGAATAGAGGAGCGAGCCGCACGCCCGGCAATGGGCGTCGTCGCCTGCAGCGGCATCTCCGAAAACGTGGAGCGAGTGCTCCCCCCGGCTGACGCGAAGCTTGCTGCGCTCGATGCCGGCGAACGGCTTGAACGCGGAGCCCGTGGCGCGGCGGCAGTTCGAGCAGTGGCAGTTCGCGGCGTAGAGAAATTCGTCCGGAACGACGTAGTGCACGGCGCGGCAGAGGCACTGGCCGTGAAGGGTGCGGGGCATGGGACATCATCCTACTCCTCGATCGCTGTGGCCATCGGGCCGCCGGACCCCTCGCGATCGGCCATCCACGATGGTCCTGAGCACCTCAGCATTCCCAGGGCGCAAGGGGACCCAAGGCCAAAGCACCCAAAATATCGGTCGGTCGCCGCACCTCCCTCGCGCAGGTTTACCTGGCCGGATTCGCTGCCGAGCACTTGCTGATGTGCCGTCGGCCTCGCAGCTTCGATATCGAGGTTGACGACGGCGGAGGCTGACGCTGGGGCGCTCGCGTCGGCCGCCGTCAGGATGTGCGGCTACGGTCCAGGTGCGGACCGTGGGCCCCCGAGGCGGCGCCAGCACGGAAGTCGAATGTGTGGATGTCGAGGTCAGGTTGCGACTGCTGGTAGCCCCCATCAGCGGCTAGTCTCCAGAGAGGCCGTTGTCCCGACAGGCATGCAGTGCCCCTTCCAGATCGCGAAGATGTCCGAGATGAAAGTGGAGGGGTGGGGCGACGGGGGGCGGCGTGGACCTGCTCGCCAGGCCAGGCCGGGGGTCGGCCACGCGGCCGCGACGATGGGCTACGCTCGCCGCTATGGGGGCCGCAGAGCGAGACAAGCGCGTCGACGATCGGCTCCACGTCCTCTCCGGGGCGCTGCGGGCATTCGCGGAAGCGACGACCGACTACGAGCGCCTGCTCACAGTGGTCGCCCACACGGTGTCCGATGTGGTCGCGGACGGGTGCATCGTGCGCCTGCTCTCGGATGGCGGATGGTTGACGCCCGTAGCCTTCCATTTCCCTCTGGAGGCCAATGTCGCCGACGCCCACGCGGCCGCCGAGGCGCGCACGTTCATGACAGCTCCGCGCAACGTGGCGGAGTACGTATGGGGACAGCGCCTCATCGAGACGGGCGAAGCGTTCATGCTTCCCCGCCTGGACATCGCGCAATTTCGCACCGTGGTCACGCCCGAGGTCGCAAAGGTCTACGAGACCATCGGCATCCACAGCATGCTCGTGGTGGTGCTCCGCTTGCGGGGCGAGTCGATCGGGACGCTCACGCTGTTTCGCTTCGACCCTGAGTCGCCATCCTTCGACGCCGCCGATCAGGAGATGGCGCAGGCCCTCGCCGACCACGCCGCGCTGGCCATCGGGAACGCCCGCTCCTACGTTGCCGAGCGATCGGCTCGAGACGCGGCGGAGAAGGCGACGGAGCGCTTCAGCCGCCTCAGCGAGGCTGGAATCATCGGGACCCTCGTGATCAACCTCGACGACAAGCGCGTCGTGGATGTCAACGACACGCTCCTTCACCTGGTCGGGTACTCGCGCGACGAGCTCGTGTCTGGACGCGTCCCCTGGGCGAGTCTCACGGCTCCCGAGTGGAGCGACGTGGATGCTCGTGCCATCGAGCAGCTCACGACGACGGGCGTAGCGGGCCTGCGCGAGAAGGAGTTCACCCGCAAGGACGGCACACGGGTCCCGGTTCTGGCGGGTTCAGCCATGCTCAGCAGCGGGACCACCGAGTGCATCTCGTTCGTCCTCGATCTCACGGAGCGCAAGGAGGCGGAGCGCGGGCGGCGAGAGGCGGAACGACGGGCGCAACGGATGGTCGAGTCCGCGACGGTCGGCATGTGGACGGTCGGCGCCGACGGGCGCACTACGTTCATGAACGCCCGCATGGCCGACATTCTTGGCCGCGATGCCGCCGTAGCGGTCACCATGCCGACGACAGAGTTCTTCTTCGCTGAGGACCGGCCCGCGATGGCCGAGCGGCTTGCGAAGCGAAGACACGGCCTAGCGGGCCCGTTTGAGCAGCGGTTCCGCAGAGCGGACGGTGCCGTGGGCGTCCTCTCGGTGGATTCGAGCCCATTGTACGACGCGCAGGGTCGGTACGAAGGTGTGCTCGGTATCGCCACCGACATCACCGAGCGTCACCGGGCCGAAGAGGCCGTTCGCGCGAGCGAGGTCCGCTACAAGCGAATTGTCGAAACTGCCAATCAAGGTATCTGGATCGTAGATCTTGACGGCCGCACGACGTTCGCCAACGCAAAAATGGCTCAGATGCTGGCGTGTTCGGTCGACGAATTGACCGGCGTGTCGCCACTAGAATTTCTCGACGCGCCGGGACGCGCCCTCTTCGGGGAGCATTTGGAGAGTCACCGAGGGGGACGTTCAACGCAATCCGAGATGCTATTTCGCGCCAAGGATGGGAGTGAACGCTGGACCATCGTGGACGCCACTCCAGTAGTCGACGCGTCTGGAGGGCGAACTGGATCGTTCGCAGCCGTGATCGATGTCACGGAGCGCCGAATCGCGCAGGAGGCCCTGCGAGTGGCCGCGATGGTAGATTCCTCCGATGACGCCATCATTGGCAAGACCTTGGAGGGGGTCGTTACCAGCTGGAACTGGGGCGCGCATCGCATTTTCGGCTACTCGGCCGCGGAGATGATCGGGCGATCCATCTCGCGCCTCATCCCTCCCGGCCGCGAGAATGAGGAGTCCGAAATTCTCAAGCAGTTGGCAAGCGGCCACGTCGTGCGCTCCGACACCGTTCGGATGCGTAAGGACGGCGGACAGATCGACGTGTCCGTTACCAGCTCTCCGGTGCGCAATGCGGCCGGCATTCTGATTGGCGCCTCCAAGGTCGTTCGGGACATCACCGAGCGCCGCCGTGCGGAGGTGACCCTCGCCCGAGCGAAGGACGCCGCGGAGGCCGCAAATCGCGAGCTCGAAGCGTTCAGTTACTCGGTAGCGCACGACCTTCGCGCACCCCTTCGGGGGATGAACGGTTTCGCGCGAGTTCTCCTCGATACCTACAGCGACAAGCTCGACGCCGAAGGTCAGGATTGGCTCCAAGAGATCCTGCTCAACGCACAGAAGATGGCGGACCTCATCGACGGTCTGCTGTCCTTGGCGCGCGTGACGCGCAGCGACCTGAAGGCCGAGAGCGCGGACCTCTCAGCGATCGTTCGAGAGGCTGCCGCGCGTCTCCATGCCGCTGCACCGGATCGTACGGTGGACATTACCGTTCAAGACGGTATTCGCGCGGACGTGGACCTTCGCTTGGCACGTGCTCTCTTTGAAAATCTCCTCGAAAACGCCTGGAAGTTCACGGGCAAGGTGCCCTCTGCTCGTATCGAGTTCGGCGCGACCGACAAGGACGGAGCCCCAGTCTGCTATGTACGCGACAACGGCGCCGGATTCGACATGGCCTTCGCCAACAAGCTTTTCGCTCCCTTTCAGAGACTCCACACCGTCGACGAGTTCCCTGGCACCGGGATCGGCCTCGCAACCGTTCAACGCATCGTTCAGCGCCACGGGGGTCGGGTGTGGGCGGAGGGGATCGTCGATGGCGGCGCAACTTTCTACTTCACGCTGCCGCCACATCCGTTGGCAGTAAGGACATGAATAGAGCGATCTTGCTTGTTGAAGACGATGCCAGCGACGAGACGCTAACCGTCTTGGCGTTCAGGAAGTTCCGTAGCCTACGCGAACCGTGTGAACCACCGCTGCATGAATGCCGGGCACGCGGAGGTATCCAACGTGGCGAACACCTCGCGCCACAAGGACGGGCCGCACGTGGCCGGGATGATCGCGCCGGAGAAGGCAGCGTTCGGCCTCTGCGAGATGTCAAAAGGCTACTACTTGACACCCCGACGAGCACGACGTTGGGCAGGCCTGACTCGCAAGGCCGTGATCCACAAGCCTGCCCGCCTGAGCGGCGCCGAGGTGAAGTTCCTCCGAAAGCATCTCGGCTGGAGCGGAGCCGACTTCGCCGCGCACGTGGGGGTGGACCCCACGACGGTCTCGGCCTGGGAGAACGAGCGCAAGCCGTTCGGCACCTCTTCGGACCGCCTGCTGCGCCTCATGGTCGCGCGGCAGGCGCCCGTTGAGGACTACTCACTCGACGAGCTGACGAAGATCGCCGACGTGCAGGGACCCCCGCGCCAGGTGGAGATCCGCTCCAAGGATCACGGCTGGCAGATTGCGGCGTGAAGGAACAGACGGTCGCCCCCACCGAGACCCCGATGTTTCCACCGGAGCCCGCGACCGTGTAGCCGCTCCAGCCGACCTTCTCCACCGTGGCGTGACCGACGGCCCTCCCCTGGGACGACGAAGAATACGCGGCTAGGCGTGGCTCAGGGGCAGGTGGCGGGGAACTGCACCCCGATGTCCCCGGTCACGATGGCCGCGGTGACGGTGTGCCCGAGCATGTCCGTGAGGGTGTGCGTCGAGCCGTTGCTGATGGTCGACCAGATGCCGTTGCTCTGGCTCGCGCCGGACACGCTCTTGACCGGGAAGACCACGTTCTGGAAGTAGACCTGGCCGCCGGCGGCGTTGCCGTTGTTCCAGACGGCCATGATGTGCGAGGTGATGGGGCAGGCTACGGCTTTCCAGGTGACCCCCGTCGGATTGCCGATGACGCCCCCGACCCCGATGCCGAGGGCGCGAGCGAGGTTGGCGCTGAGGTCGATGTGCTCGGCGGAGTCTCCGCAAGTCGCGCACTCGTCCACGATGGTTCCCAGGAGCGTCTGTCCCCCGTAGGTGACGTTCACGCACATGCCGCAGTAGGTTCCCTGCCCGAAAGAGCCGCTCGGGAAGGCCGCGAAGTATCCCGAATTTCCCGCGATGTTGGGGACCGTGTCGTTGTAGTCGAGGACTCCTGCCTGGCAGGCCCCGCTCCCTCCCGGGCCGCCCGCTTCGCTGCCCTGATAGCCGCAGAAGGTCTTGTTGTTCACGGTCCCTTGCTTGAAGGTGTAGCAAGTGAACTCCCCGTCGCCGTTCGCGTCGGGCCCTCCGCTCGGCTCGCAGCACGCGTTCCCGTTGCAGGAGGCGGTGGCGCCGGCGTCCGGGGCGGTGATGGTCGAGGCAAATCCCACCGCGTCGACGCAGAAGTTGAACGGCGTGGGCGCGGCGACGGCTGGCACCTGGAACTCGATGTGGGTCGAGCCGGTAGGCGCGCCGGCCAAGAAGGTCCCGCTGTCGTCCCAGCACTTCGAGTTGAACTTGGCCCAGGCGACCGAGCCCGACGCCGAGGAGAGGACCGCGCAGAAGACGGTGCCGCTGCTGTCGATGGCGATCCGGACTCCCTGGGCGGGCAAAGAGCTCAGCGTGTAGGAGAGGCCCAGGCCCGTGGCGGTGAAGGCATCGATGGGCGGGCTGGCGGCGCCGACGGCCATGGCCTGGTTCAGGTTGAAGCCGATCCCCGATCCGTAGACCGTGGCCGAATTCAGGGCCGTCGCCGCGGCCGTCGTCCCGGTGGTGCAGAGCGCCGTGGCGTCGAGGCACCCGGTGCTGACCCCGTCGCTGTACGCAAAAGCGTAACCGCCATCGCCCACCACGGTCTTCGCCAGGTAGTTCGCGGTAAGCGGGATGGCTCCAGCCGTCACGGTAGCTCCGCAAGGCGGTCCAGCGTCGACGACTCCGCTGCTGCTACCGCTGCTGCTGGTACTTCCGGTCCCGCTGCTGCTGCTGGTGCTTCCGGTCCCGCTGCTGCTGCTGGTGCTTCCGGTCCCGCTGCTGCTGCTGGTGCTTCCGGTCCCGCTGCTGCTGCTGGTACTTCCAGTCCCGCTGCTGCTGCTGGTGCTTCCGGTCCCGCTGCTGCTGCTGGTGCTTCCGGTCCCGCTGCTGCTGCTGGTGCTTCCGGTCCCGCTGCTGCTGGTGCTCCCGTTGCCGCTGCTGCCGCTTCCGCCGGAGCCACCGCCGCCGGACGAGCCGGACGAGGAGCTGTCGTCGCCGAAGTTGCCGCCACCCCCCGGGTTGGAAGAACACGCTCCCACGAGCACCACGACGCCCGCGACACTGAAAACGAGTGACGATCTAAGTCTTGAAATCCACACGTGAGTCCTCCTGCTGCCCGGGGCCGAAGCCGTTCGCCGGATCGCGGAAATCAGCGTACCGTGGTCTATGGACGTTATGTCGGTCGGCGCGCGGCTCAGTAAAGAAGTTAGAGACTTGCGTTGCCTGGCACGCACGCCTCGGGACACCGCCGGAGCAGAACTTTGCACCGAAGAGCCGTGCCAACATTCCCGCAAGCCCGTGCTGGGTAGCGAGGGCGATGGCGAATGACCTACGCTGCCTCCGAAGGAAGTCAAGCCGACGCCCCGTCGCCGGGCGCGGGACGATCGCGACGTGAGCCCACCCCTGTCGGGAGGCATGGAGCATGCTGCCGCAGGACAGCGCCGCCGCACCGCAAGCTCGCCACACCGGCACGAGGGGGGTCGTGGGCGGGCGCGACGAACCTCGGCGCGACGGCCCCGAATACGATGCCCGTGGGACCGCCCTTGTTGCGAGCCGTCCACTGCGCCCCGTCACGAGGCGGCTCCCCCCGGCCACGCCGAGGTCGAGGGCCGCGGACCTCAGTCGCCCTCCCGCAAGCCTCAGTCGCCGCGGCCCGGCTCGCCAGTCCAATGAGCGCGACCACGAGCCGGTCGAAACGAGGCCGAAGGGTATGAGCAAGAGGCTCCTGGCGATCGGCGCGCTGGCGGCCCTGCTCCTCGGTGGCTCGCATGGGCGCGCGCAACCACGCGACCTCGGCTACCTCGACGTGTCCTCGGAGCCGCGGGCGGAGATCCTCATCGACGGCAAGCCGACGGGTCTGTGGACCCCCCAGACCATTCCGCTTCGCGCTGGGCACCACAAGCTCACGTTGGTACGTCCAGAGCGTGATCGAAGGGCGAGCCACTACGGGTTCATCGTCGAGGCGCGGCAGACCACGCGGCTGGCCATCCACCTCGCCGCGTGACGTCCCCCGCGCCTCCCGGCCGGACGATTCGCCCGGCGGGAGCGATCACCGCCGGCGGACGTCGAGACCAGGAGCATACGGAAGGCGATAACGCGCACCCTCGGCTACGTAGCCGCCTTCGTAAGGATCCTCCGCCAGCAGCCACGCCGTGTCGAGATCGACGAAGTCGACGCCCCCGAGCGCGCAGGCGACATGGGCCGCCGCGGTCATCCCCAGCCGGGTTTCCACCATGCCGCCGACCATGATCTTCAACCCCGCGGCGTGCGCGGCGCGTCCCATGGCGTGACAGGCGAGCGGTCCGCCGGACTTGGCGAGCTTCAGGTTGAGACCGTCGGCATAGCGGCGCTTCGCCAGCACCTCCACGTCGTCCAGCGTTTTCACCGATTCGTCCGCGATCACCGGCGCCTCGAGGGCCGCGGAGACCTCCGCCATTCCGTCCAGATCGTCCGCCGCGCACGGCTGCTCCCAGCACTCGATGCGCAGCCCCAGCCGCTCGCACGCCCGCGCGAGCGCGATGGCCTCGCTGGCCGTGTACCCGGCGTTGGCGTCGACGCGGAGCGCGGCCGCAGGCACGGCGCGCCCGATGGCTTCGAGCGCGAGCACATCCGCATCCAGATCCTTGCCGACCTTCACCTTGAGCGTGCGAAAGCCCCGGGCGATCCAGTCTCGCGCCAGCTCCGCCATCCTTGCAGGCTCGGCGATGCCAATGGTCACGTCCGTCTCGAACGTCTCGACGCTGGAATCCGGGCCGTCGGCGGCCAGGAGCGTGCGCACCGGCACGCCTTCGATGCGGCCGATGGCGTCGAGGACAGCCGTCTCGACCGCGGCGCGCGCCACCGGCCCGAGCTCCGCCAGGACGGATCCGTCCAGCCGGCCCCGATTCGTCAGCTCTCGAAGGACGTCCCCCTGGTCTTCGCGTGTGACCGGGGGAAGGCAGGCCGCTTCACCCAGGCCCGCCGCGCTCACCCCCTGCCACCGCACCCGAGCCTCCACCTCCACGGCTCGGGTCACATTCAGACGACCGCTGGCGATGACGAACGGTTCGATGAGCGGAACGGACAGGGGCCGCGCGTGCAGCGATTCGATCGACACCCCCGCCCACGGGTTTTCCCAGCTCAGTCGGTGCAAGCCATGTTGTCGTACGGATTGTCGAGCAGCACGTCCAGGGCCTCGGGATCCAGCGGAACCTGGCGCACGGCCATCTCCTCGCGGGTGGGGGGCAAGGTGTGCGACGCGTCATGCGTTTCGTGGTGCTGAACCAGGGGCTTCGTGACATTCGACATGATGCGAACCTGTACGCAAGCTCCGTGCCTTCAAGGGCTCGTCCCGATTCCTCGCGAGAACGGCGGGGGCGAGGCGCTCGCATGTGAATCGAATTTCGCGTCCTGCGAGAATCCAGTGTCGCGCCACATCGCGTAAGCCGCATCGCGATGCGAGAGCTCATCCTCGGGCCAGCCCGACGCCGTGACCATGAGATAATGCGTGTAGCATCGCCGGCTGCGTGCGCCGCGGCCCGCTCCTTCTCGCCATCGGCATCCTTTTCGGGCCGGCCCTCGCACGCGCCCAGGCCGTGCGAACCTGGGGCGCCGAACCCGAGGGGCCACCGGCCGCCGAGCCACCGACGCCGTCGCCCCCTCCCGAGCCACCCCCCACGACGCTCGGCACGCCGGTCCCCGGTTCGACCTCGGGTCCTTCCAGCCCGCCCGTCACCGAAGCCGCGGCGACCATCGTCCGGGCGCCGGACGCCATCGGCCCGCGCTACACGCTGGAGGGGCTCGAAGTCCGCGGCAACACCACCACGCTCGCCCGCGTCGTCCTCCGCTACGTCCCCTTTCGTGCCGGCGACGTCCTCGATGTCGACGATCCCCAGCTCGAGCTGACGCGCTTTCGCCTTCTCGGCACCGGTTTCTTTCGCGACGTGCAGCTCTCGCTGCGCCGAGGGACGCAGCGCGGCCGAGTCATCCTGGTGGTCGACGTCTTCGAGCGGAACACCATCGTCGTCGACGACGTGTGGCTCGGCATCGCGTCCGACGTCGACCCCAGCGGCAATGCCCGCCCTTTGAGCGCCTACGGCGGCGCCAAGGTCACCGAGACCAACCTGGCCGGCACTGGTATCGCCCTCGGCGGCGCCTTCGCCGTGGCCGATCAGCAGCTCGCCTTGCGTGTGCGCCTGGCCGACCCGCAGTTCTTGCGCTCGACCTGGATCGCCGAGACCGAGCTCCTCTACAGCTCCGCGCGCGACTTCTTCGGCAACAGCGACGTCCTGGTGGAGGACCCCACCCAGCCGCAAGAGGACTTCGCCGTCGTGCAGTACAAGCGCTTCGGGGGTCGTGTCGGAGGAGGCCACGACCTCGGCGTGTCCTCGCAGATCTTCCTCGACTACCGCCTGGAGAAGATCGACGCGTCCTTTCCCTTGGCCGCCAGCGACCATCGCGGCGAGGACGTCGAGCCCATCGACTTCATGCTCATCCGCGGCTCGAGCACGCTCTCGACGCTCCGCGCGACGTTGGTGAACGACACGCGCAACGAGCCCTTTCTCCCCACCCGAGGTCATCGCCTGGTGGCCAGCATCGACGCCGGGTTGAGCCCTCTCGGCAGCGACTACCCCTACGCCAAGCTCACCGTGCGCGGCGCCCAGTGGTTCGCGCTTCCCTGGGGTCACGTCCTCGCGCTGGAGGCCTTCGCGGGGAGCATCGTCGGCACCGCGCCGCTCTTCGAGCGCTTCTACGTCGGCGATCTGAGCGACCTCCTGCCCGACCGCGCGCTCGACCTCGCCTTCGACCGCCGCCCTGCGCCGAACTTTCTCAGCACCGACATCGTGGAGATCCGCTACGGCACCTACGCCGCGCGGGTCGATGCCGAGTACCGCATCCCGCTCTACCGCGGCACGCGATCCATCTACGGAGTGGACTTCTTCGGTAGTTTTGGCTTCTACGGCCTGGCCAACGAGGAGGACCTGGTCGACCATGCGCGCGGCTACACCGGCTTCGCCACCTGGCCGGTCGACCTCACCTTCAACGCCGGTTTGCGCATCGACACGCAAGCGGGCGGCTTCGTCTTCGGGATCTCCAACCTCGTCGGCCTCATCCCGGTGCGCGGGCAGCAGGCCGGGGCGGCTCGCCCGTGAGGTTCCCCCCCTGGATCGCCCTGGTCACGGCGATCGCCGCTCTTTCCCCGCTGGGGGCGCGCGCCCAGCCGTCCGCGCCACCCCAGCAGCCCGCGCACCCCGCGGCGCTTCCGCATCGTCAAGCCAACTACGCGTGGGACGGCGAGCTCCTGCGCGCGAGCTTCTCCTACCGCGACGTGCTCGCCGACCCGGTCCTGATGAAGAAGCTCTCCAGCGGGCTGCCGATGTTCATCGCCATGCGCGCCTACGTCTACCGCCAGGGCGAGGACGTGCCGCTGGCGCTCGCCACGCGCGTCTGCCGCGTGGTCTACGATCTCTGGGACGAGGTCTTCCGTGTGAGGGTGAGCGAGGCGGAGCGCGAGCGCGACCAGGCGGCGGTGCTCGACGGCGTCCTGCGCCTGTGCACCGAGGCGCGCGATCTGCCCGTGGTGCGTCGAGCGGCTCTCACCGCCGCTCAGCCCTACTTTCTCGGCGTCGTGGTCGACGTCAACCCCGTCTCGGCCGAGGTGGTCGAGCAGATGCGCCGGTGGATGTCGCGCCCGACCGGGAGCACCGAGATCGGCCCGGCCGATGCGCTCTTCGGGAACTTCGTTCAGCTCTTCGTGCGGCAGATCGCCACCAGCGACAAGACGCTCACCTTCCGCACGCAGAGCCTCGTTCCGTGAGGGGTGGTCACGGCTCAGGCGCGTTGCCGGTCGACGTGCGACCTTGTTCAGTGCTTCGAGGCCCCGACGGAATTGACGGCATGGCCTCCTGGTGCCTACCTAAGTAGTCGCCGCCATGCCTCGCCACGACGAGATCGACGCCACCCTCGCGAAGCACTTCGCGTGGAGCTTCGTGCCCCCTGCACAGACCGCCCAGGTGGACGAGAAGTTGCGCGCCGCCGAGGTCGCCGTCGCCGCGGCGCAGCGGTCGCCCGTCGCCCCCGTGGAGGAGGTTGCGCGCGAGCCGCGGGACGAGCAAGCGCTGGAAGAGTTCCGCGCGCGGTCCCGCGCCGCCTGCAAACCGGTCGCTCTCGCGGCGGCCGAGGCCTGGAGCGAGAGGGACGACGAGCAGAGCTTTCAGACCGTCAAGCGGCTGCTCGCCCGAAGCCACCGGCTCGGCGTGGAGATCGTAGGCATGCAGGAGTGGCCGGTGGAGTCGGTGCGCCTTCTGCGTCTTCTCGTGCGGCACGCGCCGCGCATGACGCAGCGCCAGCGCGAGCGCGCGGCGGGAGTGGCGTCGCTGATGCCGCTCGATCATCCGGAGACGGCCGAGCTCCTCGTCGAGATGGCGCGGGCCGGCGACGAGGAGATGGCCGATGCGCTCTTCGCCGACGAGGAGTGGACGCCCGAGGTGGGCGACGAAGACGCTCTCGTGGCCCGCTTGGCGGACGTGGTCGACGACGGGCCGTCGCATGCGTCACGCGCCGTCGCCATCGAGCTCATTACGCGCTTCTCGGCGCGCGACCCCGCGGTGGCGGCCCTTCGCCGCGCGCTCCACCTGCCGAGCTTCTCGGTGCGAGCCCGGGCGCTCCAGGCGCTTGCGACCGCCCAGCCGCCCATGCTGGCGCCGGACGATCTGGTGCACGTCCTGCGGGATCTGGTCACCCACGCTCCGCCGGATCCGTTCGGCGGCGAGGAGCGCGAGGAGGACGAGCGCATCTTCGCCGACGCCGTGCTTGCCGCCCTGGCTCACGTCCAGCCCGACTCCGCCGGGGAAGCGCTGCTCGACTGGATCGACGCGGAGCACGATGCGCTCTGGCTCGACGCGGGATGGGCGACCGAGGCGCTCGCGGTCGGCTTTCCCGACACCGGCGCGGTCATGGCAGACCACTGGCTGCGCTGCGCCCACGCCCACGACCGCATGAAGGCGCTCTCGGCGCTGGAGCGCCTCCCGAGCGAGCTGGCCGAGCCGCGCCTGCGTCTGGCGGCAGCCGATCCTGCGGCGTCGGTGCGGGAGGTGGCGCGCCGCCAGTGGCTCGAGCGCTTCGGGCAGGCGCTGGTGGTGCCCACGGAGGATCTGGTCGGCGGCCGGCTCCTGATCAGCCCGCCGAGCGATCGCTTCGTGGCAGGGCTTGCCGTGATGCACGGACGGGTGGCGGACGCCCGTCGGGTCATGGCACGCGCGCTGCTGGCGGAGGCCCCGGATCGCGAAGCCCTGGTCCTTCTCCTCCAGCTGGTCGGTGACGACGCCGAGTCCGGCGAGCCCCAGTCGCCAGGACGCGAGGGTGGCTGGTCGGCAACCCTGGTGGAACGATTCGGGGCCGTCGGAGTGGAGGGTCTGTGCGCGCTGGCGGCGCGCTTTCCGGAGCCGGAGAGCTTCGCCTGGACGCGGCGCCTGGGCGATCTCGTGGAGAGCGGGGTCATCGCCCGTGAACACGCGGCGCCGCTGCGGGAGCTCGCTGCCAGGCATGTCCTGTCGGAGGACGCCGGACAGATCGACGACTCGCTCCGTCTGCTCGCTCTGGTCGGCGCTCCCGCCGAGCTTCTCGATCGCGTGATGGCGCTCGCGCTCGACGACGACCTCGGGTCCTGGGAGGCCCGCAAGCTCATCGTGTCCTGGCCGGACCGATCGAGCGACACGCGGCTGACCTCGGACATGGCGCTGGCGCTGGCCGAGCACGACTGGCCGCGCCTGGAGAACGCGGCATGGATGGCGCTGGGGCGCGGGGCGGCCGCGGCCCGGGTCATCGCCGCGCGCGTACTCGAGGTGGTGGAGAAGGACGAGGACGCCATCGGCGCCGCGGTGGCCTGCGCGCGCGGCCTGCGCGAGCTCGGCGCGCTCGACGACGCGTGGGCGCGAGCGGCACTGGCCCGGCCCGGGTCGCCTCTCTTCGTAGCGGTCGCCCGCACCTGGCGCGGGAGCCCCACGGTTCGAGCGCAGCTCGAGGCCGCGCTGGCCTCGCCGGCGCGCAACGGCGCCTCGGCCGCCGAAGCGGCCATCGCGCTTCTCGCCAGCGAGCCTCCGTGGAGCCCGCGCGACCGTCGTCTGTCGTCGGTTCTCGCCTCCGCGCCGCCGCGGGAGCGGGCCGAGCTCCTGTCCGTGATGTGCGTGCGCGGGGCCACCTTCGCGTCCGTCGCCCCGCACCTCGAGCCGCTGCTCACGTCGTCGGACCCTGGCGTGACCGAACGCATGCAAGGCGTGGTGGCCTGGCTCAAGTCGCCGAAGCTCGAGCCCTTGCTGCGGCAGGCGCTGCCACGCGTCGTCGACGCCGAGCTGCGGGCCGAGATCGCCGAGCGTCTGGGAGAGGTCCCGGCGTCGTACTGGGCGGAGCGCTGAGAGCGCCGCGCGCCGTCACCGTGCGTACACTAGGCGTAGAGGGCGCCCGATAGGACCCCAGCGCCAGGTAGGCGAAGAGGCGAGACCGAGCAGGCGGCTTGCGCACCGGCGAAGGCCGATGGTAGGTGCGGGGCTTGCTGTGAGGACCCTCGCCATGCCGACTCTCTTCGTCCGGTTCGCCATCTCGGTGGGCGCTGCGGCCGTGGCCGTGGCCTCCCTCGGCTGCCGAACCAGCGTCGAATCGAGCGCGGCGCCCGGGTCCTCGAGCGGACCGGTGGCCAGCGGGTCTTCCGCGGCGCCGTCCGCCGATGCCGCCGCGACCACGGCGTCGTTTCCCATCCCTCGCGCCAGCGTCGATCTCGTGCTCAACCCCGGCGGCCTGCCGGCCTACGAGGGCCCGACCGGGAGCGTGGAGGGGACCATCACCGTCCAGGGGCCCCCCGCGCCGGACGTCGCGCTCAAGAACGTGAGCCCGTGCCCCGCCGCCCTCGATGTCTACGGCAAGCTGTTCCGGTCCGGGTCGTCCGAGGCGCCCAACGGTCCGCGCCCCCTCGCCGACGCCGTCGTGGTCGTCACCGGCTACACCGGCTTTTATCTGCCCGAGAAGAACGATGCGGTGCACCTCACCATCGGCCCCCAGTGCGCCTACCCGTCGCGCACCATCGCCATCACCTATGGCCAGAGGCTGGAGATCTCCAACCAGACCGCCCTTCTCTTCGCACCGCTCCTCGAGCAGGGCAACTCGTCTGCGGTCATGGTGGCCCCGCCGCACGAGAACGGAGAGCCGGTGAAGATCTACCCGATCAAGGCCGGCCACTTCGCGCTCGCGGACCAGTTGCAGCTCTTCGTGCACGAGGACCTTTACGTCTTCCGGCACCCGCTCCACACCGTCAGCGACGCCCTGGGTCATTACCGTATCGACGGTCTCCCGGTCGGCAAGCTGAAGGTTGGCGTGCATCACCCCACCGTGGACGCCGATGCCGAGTCGCCGGTCGACGTCGTGGCGGGCGTGGTGCAGAAGGTCGACCTCGCCCTGACCTACACGCCCAAGCCCAAGGCCAAGGTCCTCGACGCCGGCCTTCTGCCCCCGCGACTCCGTACCGACTAGCCGGGGGCGTAGCGACAGACTGCCCGGAGACCCCATGCTTCCCGACGCCGTCCTCCAGAAGCTCGAGGGGCTGCCGCCCCAGCCGGGGGTCTACCTCTTCAAGGACAAGAAGGGGACGGTCGTCTACGTCGGCAAGGCCAAGAGTCTGCGCGCCCGCGTGCGCAGCTACTTTCAGGACGCGCAGAGCGACGGGCGGGCATTCATTCCCTTTCTCCAGCGCACCATCGGGGACCTCGAGACGCTCGTCACCGCCAACGAAAAGGAGGCGACGATCCTCGAGAACAACCTCATCAAGGAGCACCGACCGCGCTACAACATCAAGCTCCGCGACGACAAGGACTTCATCACGCTGCGCGTCGGCCGGGTGGGGGATCCCGGCGTGGGCGAGCCGTGGCCGCGCTTGCAGGTGGTGCGGCGGCCGACGCCCGACCGAGCTCGCTACTTCGGCCCGTATCACTCGGCCACCGCGGCGCGGCGCACGTTGCACCTGGTGAACAAGCACTTTCAGCTGCGTACGTGCAGCGACGTGGAGTTCGCCAGCCGCAAGCGACCCTGCCTCCAGCACCAGATCAAGCGCTGTCCGGCCCCCTGCGTCCTGCCGGTGGACCGCGCCTTTTACGCCGAGCAGGTGGACGCCGTCGCCAAGTTCCTCGAAGGGCGGCACGACGAGCTGTCGCGCGAGCTCGACGTGCGCATGAAGGAGGCGGCGCGGGCCATGCGCTTCGAGCTCGCCGCCGTGTACCGCGACCAGCTGCGCGCCATCGAGAAGGTGCGTCAAGAGCAGCGCGTCGTCACCATCGACGACATCGACCGCGACGTCGTCGGCTTCTACCGCGAGGGCGAGCTGGTGGAGATCGCGCTTCTGCACGTGCGCGCCGGCAAGCTCCAGGACGTGGGCACCTACTCCATCCGGCAGGCGGAGATCCCCGACGAGGAGATCGTGGCGGCCTTCATCGCGCAGCACTTCGGCGCCTCGCTGGCCGCCCCGTCCGGCCGGTCCAGCGCGGCGTCGGACGATGCCGGCGCCGGCGAAGGGACGGCGGAGCCTGCCGACGACGACGTCGCGCCGCCCACCCTGGTTCCGGACGAGATCATCCTGCCCTGCGAGCCGGAGGGCGTGGCCGGCATCGCCGAGTGGCTCTCGGATCGCGCCGGGCACAAGGTGACGCTCGTCCTGCCGCGGCGGGGCCACCGGGTGGATCTGCTGGCCATGGCCAACGACAACGCCCGCCACTCCTTCGTGGAGAAGCAGCGGCAGAGCGACGACGTGCAGCAGCGGCTGCGCGATCTGCAAGAGCGCCTGCGACTCCCCACGCTGCCCCGTCGCATCGAGTGCTGCGACATCTCGCACCTCGGCGGCGGCGACACCGTGGGGGCCATCGTGGCCATGTGCGACGGGGAGCTCGACAAGAAGCGCTACCGCACCTTCAACGTCCGCGGCGATGCCGTGGCGCGTCCGGACGTGGGACCCGGCGTGAACGACGACTACGGGGCCATGTACGAGGTTCTGGCCCGGCGCTTTCGCCGCGCGCTGAAGGCGGAGGAGCTGCCGCAATCGCTGGCCGAAGGGAGCCACGAGCGCGAGAGCGACGCCACCTGGGACGCTCCCGACCTCTTCGTGGTGGACGGCGGCCGCGGTCAGCTGGCGGTGGCGCAGGCGGCGGCGCACGATCTCGGCCTCCACGATCTGGCCATCGTGGCGCTGGCCAAGGAGCGCGAGAACCTGGCCGGCGAGGCGCTGACCGATCGCGTGTACGTGCCGGGACAGAAGAACCCCATTCCGCTGCGCAGCACCACCACCTCGCTCTTTCTCCTGGCCCGTCTCCGCGACGAGGCGCATCGCTTCTCCAACCGGGCGCGCATGCGCATCGGCAAGAAGCGCCGCTTCCACTCGCCGCTCGACGACGTGAAAGGGCTGGGACCGAAGACCAAGAAGGCGCTCCTCTTGCACGTAGGAAATGTGGCTGCCATCGGCGCCGTGGACGACGCGACCCTGCTCGCCGTTCCCGGGGTCACCGCCCGGCACGTCCGGGCCTTGCGCCTCGCGTTCCCACCCCCGCCTACCTCCACCGAGCCGGGCCGGACCGAAGGCGCCGAGCTGCCAACACCGGAGCCCGAACGCCAACCCGGTTGACCCTTTCCGCGGGGTGCGATCGCACGTTTCCCGGACATTTCGCGCGGCACGCGGCCTGCTTACGACGCGGGCGGAGACTCGTCCGCGCGGATCACCGGCTTCCGGGGATCACTCTCTCTTGCGGGGAGACGCACCCAGCATGCTAAATGTCCGTCGCCCTGCGAGTTCTCGCGGGGAGAGAGCGATCATGACCCGTACGTTCAAGCTCGGATCCACAGCCCTCAGCGTCCTCGGAAGCATGGGCGTCCTCGGCGCGGGGTGCCTCTCGCGGCCGGTCACGAACGCCAGCCCGACCACGCAGACGAACTTCACGACGGTCGTGCACAACGAGACCGTCGAGAAGGTCGACCTGCTGTTCATGATCGATAACTCGGCGTCGATGGGCGACAAGCAGAACCTGCTCGCGCAGGCCGTGCCGATCATGATCAACCGCCTGGTCTCCCCGAACTGCGTGGATGCCAATAACAACCCCGACGGGACGACCGCCAACCCGGACGGCACCTGCACCAACACCGCCGACACGGCCGAGTTCCCGCCCGTCCACGACATGCACATCGGCGTCGTCTCGTCTTCCCTGGGCGGACGCGGCGGCGATCAGTGTCCCGCCAGCGCGACCAACCCGGCCAACACCGCGCTCAACGCGCACAACGACGACCGCGGGGAGCTGCTCAACCGCGGGGGCGTGGCCGGCAACCCGACGGTGGAGAACGTGCCGTCGACGGACACCAACACCAGCAACTTTCTCTCCTGGTTTCCCGCTGTCATGCAGAACACGGGGACCGGGGTGACGATGCCTCTACCCCCCGCCATCACCGTGGCGGCGACGCTGGTCAGCGACTTCACCACCCTCGTCGAGGGCGTGCACGAGCACGGATGCGGCTTCGAGGCCCAGAACGAAGCCTGGTACCGCTTCCTCGTTCAGCCCGATCCCTTCGACTCGATCGTCGTGACCAACAACCGCGCCTCGTACTCCGGGCTCGACGGCACCCTCCTCCAACAGCGCCACGACTTCCTGCGCAGCGACTCGCTGCTCGCGGTCATCGTGGTGACCGACGAGAACGAGGCGGCGGCCGACCCGCTCTCCATCGGGGGGCAGGGCTGGGCCTTCGACAACCAGCTCTTTCCCGGCTCGCCCAACGGCGCGTCACCGCAGGGGACGATCGAGTGCGACGAGCTCGACCCGAACAACCCGGAGACGACAGGCCCGAACGATCCCAACTGCACCACCTGCGCGTTCGTCTCCACGAGTGACCCGACCTTTGCGACGCGTTGCCCGAAGGACGGCAACGCCGGCGAGAATGGCTTCCTCGATCCCGCCAACGACGCGCTGAACAATCGCTTCTATCACCAGACGTCGCGCTTTGGCATCACCTCCATGTATCCGACGTCGCGCTATATCCGGGGACTGCAGCAGGCCTCGGCGCCCGACTCGCACCACGAGGTCGACGGCAACGGCAACTACATCGGCGACCAGGACGCCAACGCGAACTGCACGAACCCCATCTACGCGGCGGCTCTTCCCACCAGCGCGACCGGGCCGACCGATCCCGCTCTGTGCAACCTGGCGCGCGGCACCCGTACGTCGGACCTCGTCTACTATGCCGCCATCGCCGGCGTGCCCCACGAGCTCCTCCAGACCACGCCGGGCGCGCCCGACGGACTTTGCCCGACCGGGACTGCGCAAGCGGATTGCCCGCAGAAAGACACGCTGACCGCCGCGGACTGGACGCTCATCATGGGCAACGACCCGGAGAACTACGACTTCAGCGGGGCCGACTTCCACATGGTGGAGAACTGGGATCCGCGCTTGACGCAGGGGTCGGTGCTGAGCGCCGAGGAGAAGGGACCCCTCCAGGCCAACGTCATGGTCAACGCGTCGAACTGCCCACCGCCCGCCGCCGGACAGAACACCGGGACCGTCGCCGGTCAGCCGCTCTGCGACCCCATCAACGGGCGGGAGTGGAGTACGAACAAGGAGGACCTGGAGTTCTCGTGCATCTTCGACCTGAAGCCCCAGTACGGCGGCACTGGGAAGGATTGCACCAATCCCGATTACATGGGTGCCTGCGACTGCGCACCGGGGGGAATCAACTCCGCCACGCAGCTCTGCGACTCCGTGACCCCGACCCTTCAGGTGTACGGAAAGGCGTATCCCTCCATCCGCGAGATGGTCATCGCCAAGGCCATGTCCACGGGGAAGACCAACCAGGGAATCGTCTCCAGTCTCTGCCCGATCCACGTGACGGCGGCGGCCGGGCAGACCCCGCAGTCCGATCCGCTGTACGGCTACAATCCAGCGGTCAACGCCATCATCAATCGCCTCAAGAACTCGCTCAGCAACCAGTGCCTGCCGCAGCAGCTTACCAAGGACACCGGGGCGGGCGCGACGGGCGACGTGCCCTGCCTCATCCTCGTGAAGTCAGCGACTCAAATGGGAGTAGGCGCGTGCACCAACCCGGGCGCCGCATGCGTCAACGCGAATGGCTTACTCGCGCCGGGCGACATTCCGGCGGGCGGGACGACGGCCACGCTGACGCAGGACATCCTGAACAAGTTCTGCGCGGCACAAGAGGCGACGTACAAGGGCCCGGCGGGTGCAGTCGGGGATCCCGACACGTACCCGGTCTGCGCGCTCCAGCAGCTGACGACGGTGCTGAACCCGACGGATTTCGATACGAACGGGTCGTGCGCGGCGGCGACGAAGGATTCCGGGTGGTGCTACGTAACGGGCGCGGCTGCCAAGGGCTGTCCGCAGGCCATCTTGTTCACCACCGGCGAGCCGCCGCCGGGCGCGACGGTGAGCCTGCAGTGCATCGAGAACTCGGTCACGGTGATCGGCGACGGCGGCTGATCGAGGCGGTACCCCCGAGGGCATGACGACCCATGCCGCCGTCGAAGAGGACCATCCTCGTCATCGACGACGAGCCGCACATCATCATGGGGCTGCGCGACGCGCTGGAGTTCGAAGGGTTCCGGGTGATCGCGGCCGGCAAGGGGAAGGAAGGCATCGCCCTGGCGCGGACCGAGGCGCCGGACGCCATCATCCTCGACCTGATGCTCCCCGACGTGAACGGGTACGCGGTGTGCGAGGAGCTGCGAAAGATCAACGCGCTCGTTCCCATCGTCATGCTCACCGCCCGGTCGCAGGAGACCGACAAGATCCGCGGCCTGGACTCCGGGGCGGACGACTACGTGACCAAGCCCTTCGGTGTGAACGAGCTCATCGCCCGCATGCGCGCCATCTTCCGGCGCGTTCGCGCGGCGCGCGGCGCGGCGTCGGTGCCGGAGACGCTGGCCCTCGGCGAGGCCACGGTGAACTTCACCGCGCAGACGGTGAACGCGCGTGGGCGGGAGCACTCCCTGTCCTTCTACGAGGTCGAGCTCCTGCGCATGCTGGCCGAGCGCGCCGGGCAGCCGGTCGCGCGCGACGAGATCCTCACCAAGATCTGGGGGCTGGAGGGGGCTTCGACCAACCGCACCGTCGACAACTTCATCGTGAAGCTCCGCAGGAAGATCGAGCGCAGCCCGGAGAAGCCGCAGCACATCCTCACCGTCTACGGTTTCGGCTACAAGCTGGCCACGGCCGCGCCTCCCTGACGGCTGTGCGTCTCCGCGCCGCCTTCACTGGCCCGAGGCGACGAACACGACGTCGAGGCGCTCGTTTCGCGCCTGCTCCCGCCCATCGCGCGCGGCCACCAGCGGAGCGCGGGCGCCGGCCAGCTCGGGCGCCGTGCGGGCCGCCATCGCCCCGCCCGCCACCAGCGCCTCGATGGCCACCGCCGCCCGCCGCGCGTCGGTCTCGTCCGGGGCCTTGGGCGGCTGGGCGTCGTGCACCACCACCTGCAAGGCGAAGCCCGGGTGAGCGGCGGCCACGCGCCCGAGGTCCTTCAGCTTCTTCGCCGCATCGCCGGTGAGCTCGCGCCCGCGAAACGAGTCGTGCAGGGTCACTACCACCCCGCGCTCGTCGCGCACGGGATCCCATCCGCCCGCCGCCGAGAGCTCGGAAAGCAGCGCGTCCGACGCCCCCGTGTCGTCCCCCGTGGCGCGACGAGCGCGCGTCAGCACGTCCAGGCAGCGCGCGCGGAGGCGCGCCGCGTCGTCGATCGGCGGCGGGCTCGAGCCGAGCCGTCCCTCCAGCTTGGCCAGCTCCCCCAGCGCATCGGGCAGCCCCGACGCGTCGGTGGCCACCAGGCGCGCCGCGTTGCACAGGAGCCGCGCCTCCAGCGCCAGCGACCGCGCCGCCACCCGACGCGCCGCCTCGCGCTCCGGCGATGCGTGCGCGCTGGAAGCGGGGAGCAGGCGCTCGCGCGACACGTGCAGGCGCACTTCGAGCTCCGCCGCCTCGCGCTCGAGCTGCACGCGCGAGCTCTCGATGCTCTCCAGCTGCGTCGTCGCGTCGTCCAGCGCCTTCTGCGACTCGGCCAGCTCGGCGGTCGCGCGCGCCAGACGCACCACGGTCAGCGCGTGATCGTAGGCCGCCACCGCGCGCTGGGCGTGGAGCACCGCCCCCACGTCGTCGCCCGCGCCGTGCTCGTCGAGGGCGATCCGTCGCTCTTGCTCGGCGCGCGCGTAGGCCTCCGGGGCGAGCGTCGCGCCTTCTCGCATGCCGGGCCGTTCGCGCACGCGTTCCATGGTGTCCAGCGCGGCCACCTGGAGCGTCGCGCTCCCGCACCCCGTCGACAGGGCGAGCGCGATGCCCCCGGCCAGCCCCGCTCGCATCCCTCGGTTCGCCCCGTTCGCCCGGACGCCGCTCACGGCGCCTCTCCCGTCGCCTTGGTCGCCTTGCGTCCCTCGAGCGGCGCGCCCTTTTTCGCTCCGCCCTTCTTCCGTCCATCGCCCTCGTGCACCTCCACCGCCACGCGGTCCACCTTTCCCGCCTGGTCCGCTTCCTCGATCTGCGCCCGCAGCCGCCCCACGTGCGCGATCCCCTCCTCGATCTGCGCGCGGGTCCTTTCCAGCTGCGCCTGGGTTTCCACCGCCTTGTGCCGCAGCTCCGCCGCCTTGGCCTCGGCGTCCGCCGCCCTGGCCACGTCGCGCGCGGTCTGCGCGTACTCCAGCGCCAGACCATCGGCCGCGCGGGCGTGTGTCTCGTCCCCGGCCGCGCGCAGGCGCGTGGCTCGCTCCAGCGCATTTCTCGCGCCGGCCAGCGC
>Ga0302324_100004090_pt1 | contig 32530 bp, 23 predicted proteins | sample Palsa_T0_1_FD_201949 | JGI IMG/M metagenome (GOLD analysis project Ga0302324, IMG submission 201949) | Peat permafrost microbial communities from Stordalen Mire near Abisko, Sweden - Palsa_T0_1 | ecosystem: Environmental > Terrestrial > Soil > Palsa > Peat permafrost | place: Sweden: Abisko... | reverse complement strand
CAGGAGAAGGTGTAGGAGCAGCCACTGCCTCGAAAAGAGCCGGGTCCCTCCACTTCCAAAGTGGAGTTGCAAGAGCCTCGGTCAGCGCGCCGCTGAGCATGAACAGGGAAGAACCAAGGAATCGACGCCGCGGAAAAGTCATAGACTGATTTGATTATAGAGAGTGAGGCCGGTCCAGGAGGTAGGCAGCCGGGACCGCGATACGCCGATCGCTGACGGGTGGCGCATCCCTACCGGTTGGGGAATTTGGGAAAAGCATGCGGGACAGCTCCAGCACCTTCTTTGACGGCGATGATCCGGTCGATGGGCACATTGGTTAGCTTGTCCACTCGTCCACTCGGCCAGGTGATTACCAGCGATTCGATCTTGGTGCGCTTGCCGAGACCGAAATGAATTCGCGGATCGCTCGCCGACATGTAGCTCCCACCGCCTTCGGCTTGCTGAACGTGAACCAATCCCTCCGACCTGAGCTGGAGCACGGAGCCGGTGCCATCGCGGTTGGACTTAGTTCCGATCAACAGGACTTCCAGCCAATGATTGGCGTTTCCGCCATCATTTCGCATCAGCTCGGGGTAATCGCCTCTGACGTTGACGGCAAAATCGATGTCGCCGTCGTTATCGAAGTCCGCTGTGGCCAGGCCGCGCCCGGCAACTGGACGCAGGAAGTCGGACCCGAGAATGTCGAGCGACTTGTCGAAGTGTCCTTTGCCGAGGTTCCGAAACATCAGCAATGGCTCCTTGTATGAGACCTCGCTGTGGTAGAGGTTTACGTTATCCAGCATGGCGCCATTCAATTGCAGTATGTCGGGCCAACCGTCATTGTCGTAGTCGATGAACTTCGCTGCAATGCCGCTCAGCAAGATGGCTTTGTTGCCGATTCCGGAAGTGTAGGTGGCGTCGGTAAAAGTTCCGTCTCCGTTGTTGTGGTAGAGGCGGTTCAGTTCAAAATCGAGGTGAGTGATGTACACGTCCAGCAATCCGTCACCGTCGACATCGGCGGCGTCAATTCCCATCCCTGCTTCATAGGCCCCATCTTCGCTTGCCGCCAGGCCGGAGATCAGAGAAACGTCTTTGAACGTTCCGTCATGATTATTCAGGAATAGGAAATTCGGCCAGGTATCGTTGGCAATGGCAATGTCAGGCCAACCGTCACCGTTAAAATCAGCGAGTACCACTCCCATTCCTTTGGATTCGGGCAGCCCGACCCCGGACTTGTCGCTCACATCGGTGAAGGTTCCGTCGTGGTTATTGTGGTACAGCTTGGTTTTTTGTCCCTTGTAATTGCCAGGATTGCAATAGGAGCGGTATCCCGGTTTGCGCTCTCCGCACCAGAGGTTGTTCTGGGGCGTCCACTCGATGTAGTTGGTCACCAGCAGATCGAGCCAGCCATCTTTGTCATAGTCGAACCATCCCGCGCTTGTCGACCATCCGCCTTGGTCGGCGACTCCCGCCTTGGCAGTCACGTCGGTGAACGTGCCGTTCCCGTTGTTGTGATATAAGATGGCGCGGCCATAGCCGGTGACATAGAGATCGGGATAGCCGTCATTGTCGAAATCGCCGACCGCAACACCCTGCCCATAATGGCCTTCGCCTCCAACTCCGGCCTTCTCGGTGACATCGGTAAATGTCCCGTCCCCATTGTTGTGATAAAGCGCCGAGCGGAGCGGAGTCGCCGGTGTGTAAATGTCGGTGGCGGCGGACTGAACGAAGTACAGGTCCATCAACCCATCCTGATCGTAATCGATCCATCCAACCCCGGTTCCCATGGTTTCGAGATAGTACTTTTGGTCGCTTTGGGTCGAGTCCTGAAGAAAGGTAATACCCGCGCTTTTGCGAATATCGGTATAGCGAACCGGGACGGTAGTGTCGGCCGTCTTTTTCGGCTGCTGGGCGGCAGCATACAAGCCCAGGCCAGCGACTACAACCGCCAGCAAAAAGACAGAGGCTCTCCGCAAAGCGCAAGCTCGCATCTTTAGAGCGTCCGGTCCGCCAGGGTTAGCGCCAGTTGCAGCAGTTGCGCCCGGTTGGCCATCGTCAGAGGTTCATTGCTGGCCGAGGCGACCGCCGGGGTTTGTTCGAGCACCTGTTCAATGCGATTTACATCCAGGCCGCCGGCCGCGTTGCTGTTCTTGAATCGGTCCAGCACCTCCTTCGCCTTGGCGATCTGCCCGGTTTCGAAGTAAAAGACGCCTAGGGTTGAATAACTGCCTGGCCATTCCGGCAGCATTTCGACAGCCCGCTCGAATTGGCCTGCGGCGACCGCGGTGTTTCCTTCCAGCACCGAGGCAAGTCCCAAACCCCACAGGATCTTTCCCGAGGCAGGCATACGCGCTTGGCCTTTTGAGAGGGTCTGCTTTGCTCCCGGAATGTCATTCTCCCGAAGTTGCAAAAGCGCCAGGGCAAGATAACCCTGATCATTATCCGGATTCCGGCCAATTACCTCACGAAATATCTCTGCGGCGCGTTCATTCTGGCCAACATGCGCATAAATATCCCCGAGCAAAGAGAGATAGGCATCATCTTTGCGGGCCGCCTCCGACACCTGTCCGGCGATATCGAGCGCGGCAGAGTATTTGCGATCTCTGAAATAAGCATTGGCAAGGTCATACTTGACTCCGTCCGAGTCTGGATTCGCCGACAGAGCGGCCTGAAAGTGCTGAATGGAGTCGTCATAGAGATGATAGCGGGCGAGTAAGACTCCAACTCCGGCTTGCGTCCGGTAGTCGCCAGCACTCATTTTGTCGAGATCCGCAATCGTGCTTCTGGCCTCCGCTACCTTTCCCGACTTCAGATATGCCTCGGCCAGCAGATACAGGCTCTCCGGCTGGTCGGGGTGTTTCTTGATCTCATCGCTAAGTTCAGCGATGTCTAACTGCGCCCGAGCCCCCGGAGCAAGCTGAGAGCGATTGTCGAGATAGTCGAACAGGTGTTCGTAAGGATAAGCTCCGGAGGGAGCGTCCTTGGAGAGGGTCTGAAATACTTTAAGATCGCGATCGGCCGCGACGGTCTGGTGGAGATTTCTCTCCACCATTGCCAGTTTGTAATATCCAGTCTCCGGGTCGCGGCTGACAAGGACAAATCTTCTGAGTAAGTCCGCCGCCTCTGGAAGCCTCTTGTCGGCGATGCGCAGATTGGCCAGCTCTAACAACGCATCGGAATAATTGGGATGGTAGCGAAGCAACTGCTGAAACATCACGTCGGCAGCATCGGCATTTCCTTGCCGCTCGGCGATGAAGCCAAGGTTAAACAGGCACGAGCTGTCGTGAGGGTCAAGTTTAAGGCCGTGATCAAAATACTGCTTGGCTTCATCGAAGCGTCCGAGTTGCCGGTAAGATAGTCCCAGAAAGGCATAGGAGCGCGCTGTGGGTTCGACTTCAACCAGCTTCTCGAATACTTCGATAGCCTTGTCAATTTTGCCGGACTTGAAGTAGCTCTCTCCCAGGGCGGCGAGCAGGTCGGGCCGCCGCGGCGCAACCGCAAGGGCTGATTCCAGCAGCGGGATTGCATCCTCAAAGTAGTTCTGAGACATGCTGACCTGGGCCATCAGGAAGGTGATATCGGTGTTATCGGGCGCGATCCGATGTGCCCGAACCAGCAGGTCCAAGGCATCGAGCGGCCTCGATTCATCCGCATAGACCTGTGCGAGCAAGTAAAGAGTGTCGCTGGATTCCGGTTTCAGTTTCAGCGCTCTGGCGAGCGTGAGCTCGGCTTTCGAATAATCTCTGTTCCTCAGAAACGCCTGTCCGAGGTTAAAAAGAATCTCGAAAGTCCCTGGCTTCAAAGCGTCGGCTTGTTCCAGTTCCAATTGCGCTGGCTTGTACTGCTTCTCCCCAGCCAGCAAGACCCCCAGGGTGAAGTGCACCTGCACGTCATCCTTGTTCTGGGTAGAAAGCTGAGCGGCCATCCGCAGTGCTTCGGCGGTACGTTTGCTCTGGAAGTATGCCCGGATCAGGTTGAGTTTTGTCGCGAGGTTTGCCGGACGCACCTGTTCCAGATGGGCGATGGCCTCGATGGGAGAGCCCTTGGCCAGAAGCAGGACGCCCAGGTTGTAATTTCCGTCGCGGTTTCCTGGAGCGAGCCGCAAAGCAGTGCGGAATTGCTGCTCCGCCTGATCGAGGTTCTTCTCGGCGACATAGACGTTTCCCAGATTGATATGAGCTTCGGCGCCATTCGGCTGAAGCTTCACTGCACTCTCGAACGCCGCGCGGGCGCCGGCGAAGTCACGCTCATCGCTCGCAATTATCCCCAGCAGGTTGTAGCCTTCGACGCTGGCAGGGTCCCGTTCAAGTTCCGCCTGAACCTCAATCTTTGCCTCTTGAAGGCGGCCCTGTTGAAGCAGGCTATTTGCTTTCTGGATGCCTGCCGAACTCTTGGAGACCTGGCGCTGCCCAGGGGCCGGAACGGTGCAGCAAATCAGGACTGAATAGACCAAGAGAAGAAAAATCCCGCCCGGCCGCGCTCGGGCGTTTTTCGTTCCGGAATGAAATGATCTGAGCCCGATCATTTCCCCGACGTCGATTCGACGGCTCATCCAGGCGCTCATTTTAGCACCTCCAATGCTTGCCGGGCGGCTGCGTTCTGGGGTTGGTGCAGTAGCAGTTCCTGCAATACCTGGCGTGCTGCCTCGTTGTCGTCTCGCAGGGCGTAGACCCGGGCAAGATTGAGGTACGACTGGTCGAAGCCTGGAACGACGCGGATACAGGTCTTGAACTGTTCTTCGGCTTTTCCGTACTTCTGCTCCCGAACAAATAGAACCCCAAGATTATTCATCGCCTCAGCGTAGTCGGGACGAAGATCGATAGCTTTTTCGAGATACTCTGCGGCCCGCTCGGTTTGATTTTGCTGGGCATAAAGCATTCCAAGGCTATAGTTGACTTCCGGGTCGTCGGGTTGAAGTTCGAGCGCGCGATTCAGGCATTCTCTGGCCTTATCGGAAGCGCCCTGCCGGCGGTAGACGTTTCCCAGGTTGAGCAACGCGATTGCATAACCGGGTCTCAGTTCGAGCGACTGCTGAAAGTTCTGAACTGCCTCTTCAGGATGGCCGTCATGGGCGGCGATCATGCCCAGATTGTTCCATGCCTCCGGGTAGCCGGGACGAAGCTTTACTGTCTTCTCAAGGTACTGCCGGGCCTGCTGAAAATCATTCATTCTCAGGCTGAGCGTGCCCAGATTGTAATACCCTTCGGCGTCGTCGGGGTTGGCGGCGATCACCTGCTGGAAGGACTCCGCCGCCTGCTCCAGATAACCATGCTGGAACATTGCCACGCCGTAGGTGAATTGGTTGCGCTGGAACGCTCCCTGGTAGAGGGACCCGGGGAACGGAAGCGCTTTTTTTATCCGATTGGCCGGGGTGACCGGCGCCGTTTTGACATCATCCAGCAGCCGCAGAGGGTCGATTGCCCCCTGGTACACCTTGATAATCATGCCTTCGCGGTCCAGCAGGAAGGAGGTTGGGATGGCAACATTTCTGCGTCGATCGAACAAATGGCGGTAAACGATGTTATAAATCCCAGCCACATCCTCGGTTGCGAACAGTACGGGAAAAGAAAGATTTGCCTGCGATGCAAACGTATGTGCATTTTGAATCGCGCCCGGATCGTCGAGGTTGATCGCAAAGATGGCCAGCTTAGCCGCCGCCAGCGCCGAACTGTGTTGACCGAGAAGCCTCAATTGATCGCGGCAGAGCGGCGATGTTGTCGCCCAGAAGGTCAGCAGCACAAAGCTGCCTCGCCGCGACCTGAGCTCCTGTTGGCTCCCGGCGAGGTCCGGTAGGGAGAACTCCGGCGCTTTCACCGGCTCAATCAGCCACGTCTCGACCGGAGAAGCTGGTGATTGCAGAGCAGGCGCAGAGGCTTTTTCGGTACCGGCGGGAGATGCCGTCGCGAAGGGCTTGGCGACAGCTGCGGTCGCGCCCTCCTCGATTTCGATTCGATGATTTGCCGGTAGGTTCTCAAACCGCTGAGAAAGCCCACTCGGCCAGCGGACGATGGCGCGTACCATTGCTGCGGCGGTTCCGAGTCCAAAGAATACTTCCTTCGAATGCTGCGCCAGAAATCCCGACCCCGCCTGCAGATACTTTGTCTGTCGCAGTGGGCCTACTTCGACCGTGATCGCGGCTCCGATCGCGTCGCGATTGCTGGTTCGCCCGCGTAAGCGAAAGGCGATGGAGTCGCCCAGGTCTGTCATGGTGTTGTGAAGAATGCGAAGTTGGGGCGCATTTCGGTTCTTGAGGATGACCTCTAACCGTCCATCGTGGTCAAGGTCGGCGAGCGCAAAGGAGCGGCCATCTTCGGGGAAGTCCATACCCGCCACCCCGGAGACCTCGGAGAACGTGCCGTCGCGGTTGTTGGCCAACAGGACGTTTCGTTCATAGCCGCTCCAGCTGTGGTCCGATCGAATTAGCTCGTTCAGCGCCTGCCAGCCCCGCTCATAGGCCGGCGACGGAGTGTCGTCATTGGGAGACTTGCCGACAACCTGACGCCAGAAAAAGCTGGCCAGATCGTTGCGCTCGGGCGCCGAGACGTATCCGTTCGCCACGTAGAGATCGGGGTACCCGTCATGGTCGAAGTCCCAGAAATCCGACGACCATGCCCATCGGCCCATCTCGACCCCCGCCTGCTCACTGATGTTCGTGAATTTTCCGCCGCCGTCGTTGTGATAGAGAGAGTTTCCTCGAGCGTGCCGACGATAGAGGGCGCGGATCTCGTCGGGAGCATTCGGGTGAAAGAGCTTTTGCTCTGAAACCCGCTCACCGGCCGAGGACCACATATTCGAAACATAGATATCCTGCTTGCCGTCGTTATCGGAATCGCACCAGCAGGCACTCATCCCTGCTCCTACGTCCTGAATCCTGGCCTGGTCTGAGATCGCGGTGAACGTCCCGTCGCCATTGTTGCGATACAGGTTATTGCGTCCGAAATCATTGGCAACGTAAAGGTCGGGCAGGCCCATGGACTCCGATTCTCCCCATGCGCAGGCGAAACTATAGCGGTCATTTTCGGCGTTCAATCCGGCGGCTTCGGTGCGGTCGACAAAGGTACCGTCTCCTTGGTTGTGAAGAAGGAAATTTGGAGGACCATTGCGAGCGTCGAAATAGGGCACCGGATAGTGATACTGGTCCAGTCCCACATAGTAGGAGTACAGGCAGAAGTAAATATCCAGGCGTCCGTCGCGATCGTAGTCGGCCAACGCGGCATGGGTGAACGTGCCCTTGGGGGGAGTCTTGAACCGGAAGGCGTCGCGCTTGATTAGGAAGGTCCCGTTGCCCTGATTTACAAACAGTAACGGACCACTGCCGCACACCACGAGCAGGTCCTGCACGCCCTTGTTGGTGAAATCGGCGAAGAGCGCGCAGGCGGTACTGTCGAGCACCCCGACTCCGGCCTTTTCCGTAACGTCCTCAAAGGTCCCGTCCCCGCGATTGCGGTAAAGCCGGTTGGGAAGTCCAGCCGGCTGGCAGATGTAGAGATCGTCGAAGCCGTCATTGTCGAAGTCTCCCGCCGCGACGCCGTTATTGCCGTAAACGTCGATGCCGCAGGCGCCGTCGAGCACCGTCCGCCAATGGTCAACGCCGAGAAGCAGTTGCTTCCGGTAGGACTCAGTATCGCCAAGAACGTGGGAAGTGACGTCGCGGAAAACCGGTCCACGCGCGACGCTTACGGTCTCATCGCCGGCCTGCCACCGAGTCGCTCTCCATTGCTCGGATTGATCTCGCGACCACTCGGTGCGCCATCTGCCAACTCGCTCCACGCGTTGCTCATCGGTGCGCGTTCCAACCAGGTCATAGCGAATATCCAGGCGAATCGTTAATGGGGGGCTGGCGGTCTGTTCGATACTGGTTACTTGAAACTCCGCGGTCTCGATCCGCGAGAGATGCCCGAGCCACATCTGAATCTGATGGAGAAATTGTTCGGCCCCACGAAAGGTTTTTTCTTCCAATCGCCTCCTCGCTGCTTCGATGCCGTATCCGGAGCGTAGAACCGTTTCGCTGGCAGTATCCAACGCGTTGAATTCGATCGCGGAGTCGAGCGACTTCGCCACAATGGAAAGATCACGGATGGAGGTTCGAAGCGCCTGGCTCCATCGGCTGAGGATCATTTCAATTTCGTAGGCGTATTTCTCGGTAATGTACTCATCGCTACCTGGATCGATCCGTCGGAAAACGTCTTCCAGCGGAGACTCTGCTGGGTAATGGGGTATGAGCCGAATATCGGCGTAAGCGTAGCCGTTGTCTATCGCCAGAACCCCCTTGGGAAACTGGCCGGGGAACGGGAATCCGTAGAACGGCGCCGGTCGCAGCAATAAGGGCGCTAAACCCATGGTTTTCAAGAATGTGCGCCGGGAAGAGAACTGGCTTTGCTTTGAACGAGGCGACATCCTCAAGCTTTCCATGAACAGGGCAACGTGACTGAATGCTAGCACTCCGGCCGGACCGATCCCAAATAGAGCCGGGGCGACCGGGGCGACCCGCCGCAAACAACTGTGAGGATGCGGGTTTATTCTGGCGGCACCAGCTCCCCCTCGATCTACAACTTTTGGTTGACAAAGGCTATTTGCGTGTTCTACTGTGCTTTTCGAAGGAATGTAACCGGTTACTAAGACGAGTCAGCGTGAGGGGGGTTTTCCTTAGCGCGATGACCGTGACACAGGAAAGCGGAGGTATTTGGGATGGGGAGTGAACGCAATTCAATCAGCTGGTTTAGATACTTCGGTTATGCAACCCTCACATGTTTTTGCCTCCTCCTGGCTCGCACCCCGTATGCATTCGGGCAAGTAGACGAGGGCGCAGTTGTGGGCGTAATTCAAGACACCACCGGTGCGGTGGTTGCCAACGCGCAGGTGACGCTTTTGAATACCGATCAGGGTTTATCCCTGGAGGCGGTTTCAGGCAGCGGCGGCGAGTATAGTTTTTCGCCGGTCAGGGTGGGGAACTACACCGTCACTGTGACCGCTCCGGGCTTCGAAAAGACGACTCAGGAGCATCTGGTAATCAACGTGGGCCAGACTCTTCGGGTCAACGTTCAGCTCAAACCGGGGGCCGCTACGGAAACCGTCGAGGTGACCACCGCTCCGCCCCAACTCCAGACCGACGAAGGTTCGGTCGGGCAAGTGGTGAACGAGCAGAGTGTAAACAACCTGCCGCTGAACGGCCGCAACTTTACCTTCCTGGCGCAGTTGGGCGCCGGGGTGAACACTCCCCAGGCCGATACCCGCGGCAACGCGGCTTCGGGCGCATTCTCCGCCAATGGCCTGCGTCCGGCGCAAAACAACTACCTGCTAGACGGGATCGACAACAACTCCAACGCCGTTGACTTCCTCAACGGAACCAACTTCATCGTCCTTCCGCCAGTGGACGCGATCCAGGAGTTCAAGGTGCAGACCGCCGACTTCAGCGCCGAGCTGGGGCGCTCAGCCGGCGCGGTCCTGAATGCGACCATCAAATCCGGTACCAACAGCTTCCACGGCGCGGTCTGGGAATTCTTCCGCAACGACGTCCTGGACTCGGCCGACTGGTTCGAAAGCAACCAAAACATCAAGAAAGGCGAGCTGCGCTTCAACCAGTTTGGCGCCTCGATCGGCGGCCCAATCATCAAGAACAAGATCTTCTTCTTCGGCGACTACGAGGGATTCCGCCGGGTGCAAGGTACGGTCGAGACTGCTTCCGTGCCAACCGCCCTCGAGCAGAGCAGCGGTTTCACCAATCTCACCGACATACTGGCAGCGAATGCAGGGAGCGCAGCCCGAACCGACCTCCTGGGACGGTCGATACCCTCCGGGGCAATTCTGGATCCGGCGACCACCCGGTCTGTAACGGCGGGTACCCCCGATCCAGTGTCCGGGCTAACGCCCACGGCATCTGGCTATGTTCGCGACCCATTCGGTACTTGCGGGCCCGGAACGACAACCTTTACTGCTGCTGGCTGCAATTTGAATCAGCTTTCAGCTGCTGCTGCAGCCGGCCGCCTGGATCCCAACGCGATCAAGCTATTGCAGCTTTATCCGGCGCCGACGAGTTCGGCATTCGCCTCCAACTACGCCGTAAGCCCGAAACTGTTTGAGCATCGCAACGCCTTCGATACCCGCGAAGACTTCAACCTTCGCGAACAAGACCAGGTCTTCTTCCGCTTCAGCTATGTGGACGATCCGCAGTTCATTCCCGGCCCCTTTACCGGCGCCGCTGACGGCGGCGGTTTCCAGCAAGGCGACCAGACCGCGAAATCCGACCAGGCCACGGCAGCATGGACCCATGTCTTTTCGCCGAGCACCACCAACCAGGCCCGCGGCGGCTTCAACCACCTGCACACTACCCGCTTCGGCCCGGTGGGTAGCCAACTCGGCATCCCCGCCCAGTATGGTATTCAGGACATCCCGCAGGTTGCGGAAAACGGTGGATTGCCGGCGATCACGCCGAGCGGACTGCAGACCCTGGGAAGCAACTCGTTCCTGCCTTCGGACGAAATCAGCCAGACCCTGCAGATCCAGGACGACTTCACCAAAATCTATGGCAAGAACAATTTCAAGATGGGCATCGAGTTCCAGCACGTGAAGTTCTCGACCCTGCAGCCGGCCTGGTCGCGTGGCCAGTACGACTATAGCGGGACATTCACCGACATTCCCAACAACAACCAGAGCACGACCGGTATCGCGCAAATGCTTTTGCAGCCGGAAGCGGCGACCGTTGCCAATGGCGTCAACTATTCCGGAGGTTCCGACGAGGTTCGCGCCTCGAATATCAACAAAACCTATGATGAACGGACTTACTTTGCGGCTTACTTCCAGGACGACTGGAAGATCACTCCGCAACTGACTCTGAATCTCGGCCTGCGCTGGGACTACTTCAGCCCGATCGGCGAGTCCAATGGCGGTCAGGCGAACTTCGTTCAGAACGGGCCGCCCAACGGTGCTCCGACGTACCTGATTCCCGCCACCGGGAAAGACAACCGCTCTCTGTCATGCTCGAGCTTAAGCACCCCTGGTTGCACCTCTGCCAATATCAATCCGGCTCTTGCTGGCGATGGCTTCCTCGACCTGGCCGCGAAGGACGGAATTGCTGTCGAATCCACCAATCGGTACGGCAACAGCCTCACCCAGACGCAAAAAACCAATTTTGCGCCACGTGTAGGCTTCGCCTTCCAGGCGATGCCGAAGCTGGTCGCGCGGGGCGGCGTCGGGCTCTTCTTCAACGCATTTGAGAACCAGGGATACGGCCCCAATATCGGCGAGAACTATCCCTTTGTCTATAACTTCAATTACGTCCCACTGGTGCCGGCAAACAGTCCGGCAGGTTTGCAGAATGTCGCGCCGGTAAATTATGGCACTCCATATGCCGGCTGCGGCACAGGGGGCCCGGGAGGCACGGCGACTCTCAATTCCGGCTTCTCGTGCATTGGATTGACGCCGCTGGCGGTGAATGCTTCGGGACTTGGTCTGCAGGGACTTCAGTTCAATTATCAGACCCCGAGAACGTTAAGCGCGAACCTTACCCTGCAATACGCGCTGACCCGCACATTGTCGGCTCAAGTTGCCTACGTGTTCACCGGAGGCAGTGATCTGCAGACAGGAATCGGCAACAACAATGTGAGCCAGCTCCTGGGGGTAAATGCCAGCACCTCCGCCAACGTTCCCTTCCCGGATTTCGGAACCAACGGGAGTTATCAGAGGACGATTGGACGGAGCGTCTACAACGGCTTGCAGACTAAGCTCGAGCAGCAGTTCTCGAGCGGCCTCAATTATCTGGTAGCCTACACCTTTTCCAAGACGCTCTCCGATGCCGGCGACCTGCTGAATGGCGGCAGCACCAGCGGATACCGGGCGGCCTGGATTCCGGGCGCTGGAATCAAATACGACTGGGGTGCGGCCGATTTCGATATTCGCAACGTCTTCCACGCCAGCGGCGGCTATCAGCTCCCCGTCGGCAAGGACAAGAAGTACCTGGCCAACTCAAGCAAGGCAGTCGATTACGCCTTGGGAGGGTGGAGTATCAACTGGATCCTCACTCTTCAGGGCGGCCAGCCACTCACTCTCAATTGCCCGACGAACGTGGTGGCGACCACGGTCACAAACTGCTACGATGTGCGGGTTCCGGGGCAGAGTCAGGACCTCGGGATCAAGGTCAAGAACATTGGCGGGATCAACCAACCGTTCTGGTACGGCAATGCCAACGCCTTTGCCCAGCCGTGTCAGTTGGCTCTCGACCTCACACCCATCGCCGGGTCACCGGCCGGCTGCGTCCCCCTTACCGGCCTCCCAGCTCTAGGTGGCGGTTTGGAGTCGGCGCGCGGCCCTGGTTTCCATCGGCTCGACTTCTCGACTTTCAAGGGCATTCAGCTGACGGAGCGCTTCTCGCTGCAGTTCCGGGCGGAGTTCTTCAATATACTCAATCACCCCAACTTCAATGCTCCCAACTTTGGCGGCAACGGCGTGGTCGCGGTATCGAACTCAGGCAATTTCACCAGCAGCACCTTCGGTCAGATTGGATCCACTCGCGATGCTCCCTACGATCCGCGACAGATTCAGTTTGCTCTGAAACTCTACTACTAACCGCAGTCGGTTAAGATGAAAGCACCCCGGCACGTCACCCGCTCCTCAGGGTGACTTCCGGGGTGTCTTTTCGAGTGGTGCCTGAGTTCGGCGTCACATCGTCATTGAGGCGTGTAGTGGGCGACTGGTCTCGATTTCGGCTGGAAATTATTGCGATGATTCTAGTCTGCGCTGGCACTGCTGCAGCACAAGACAACCAGACCCAAAAGCTCGATAGTCAGTTTCAATCGGCGGTAGCTGATTATGATGCGGGGAAATTTGCCGAGGCAGCCGCGCAGCTCGAGGGCCTGCTGCCCTACGCACAGAGAAGCTTCGAAGTCCACGAGCTCTTAGGGTTGGTATACGCGTCGCAATCCGAAGACGCGAAAGCTGTCGAGCAACTCGAGATTGCTGCCCGTTTAAAGCCGGACTCAGCTACCGCCAGGACCAACCTCGCGGCGGCGCTCTCCCGCTCGGGGAAGAATGAGCTTGCCGGGGAACAATTCCAGAAGGCGCTGGGGCTAGCGCCGCGCGATTACGAAGCCAACCATAATCTGGGCGAGTTCTACATTCAATCGGGAAAGCTTGCGGCGGCGCGGCCGCTTCTCGAAGAAGCGCAGCGCATCAATCCCGCCTCGTACGACAATGGCTATGATCTGGCCCAACTCGATCTCCTGACCGGGCAGCTTGCCGAAGCCAGGCAGCTAGCCCACGACCTCTTGAAGCAGAAGAATACCGGTGAAGTCCACAACCTGCTGGGGCATATCGAGGAGAAAGATGGAAAATTCCTCGATGCCGCGAACGAGTTCGAGGTCGCCTCCCACATCGATCCCAGCGAAGAGAACTTATTCGATTGGGGAAGCGAGTATCTTCTCCACCGGACCTATGAGCCGTCCATCGATATCTTCCAGCAAGCTATCGCGCGTTATCCCAAATCGCCCCGCCTGTATGTCGGGCTGGGCATGGCCATGTACTCCCGAGGCAAGTACGAAGAGGCGGTAAAGGCCTTACTCACTGCCGCGGACCTGGATCCGACAGACCCTCGCTGCTACCTTTTTCTCTCCAAGGCCTACAGCAGCTCCCCCGGTCAGGCGGATGACGTCATTCAAAGATTCCGGCACTACGCGGAGCTTCAACCTGGCAATGCCCTGGCACAGTACTATTACGCTATGAGTCTCTGGAAGGGAAAGCGAGTCGAAGACGCCGCGGTCGATTTCCAGACCGTTGAGTCGCTGCTGCAGAAGTCGATAGCGCTGGACGGCAAGCTCCCCCAAGCGCACTTGCAGCTGGGCATTCTCTACGCCGACCGGCACGAGTATCCGAAGTCGCTTCCTGAATATCAACGCGCACTGGCGCTGAATCCGGATCTGGCCGATGCCCACTACCGCCTTGGCCAGTATTATGTTCGCGCCGGCGAGAAGGACAAGGCGCAGGCCGAATTTGACACCTATCAGCGCCTTCAGGCCCAGCATTTAGCTGAGGTTGACAAAGAACGGGCAGAAGTACAGCAATTTATTTACTCGGCGAAGGCCGCTCCCTCGGCCAGGCCATAAGGTTCGCGGTTCATAGGTGTACTTAAGTTGAAGGTTCCATCCTCATTCCACCGGTCGCGGTCCACTCCTCAAGAGACTGCAAGCTATCTCGGACGCAGCCGGCGCGACTTCCTGCGCAGCGCCGCCGGCGTTGCGCTGGGATCGACACTAATTGGGGCGAGTCCGTTTGTCCGTGGAGCGGCAGCTGCGAAGAGGCGCAAGGTCATTGTCGTTACCTTCGGCGGAGGCGCGAGGGACCAGGAGACCTTCGCGCCTGAGGGGCAGCAATACATCCCTCACCTGATGCGTGAGCTCATCCCACAGGCGAGTTTTTTCACCCAGGTGATGAATCAGGGAATTCTGGGGCATTATGTAGCGACGGCGAGTCTGGCTACGGGCGTCTATGAGACGCTGAACAATTTTTCCGCGGTTCCTCCTGAACACCCGACCGTCTTTGAATACTTTCGCAAGGACCTGAATCGGCCGCCATCCGATGCCTGGGTGGTGGCGCCCAGCAACGGATTTAACCGGATCGGCGAGAGCGAGTACCGGTCCTACGGTTCGGGCCTTGGGGCGAGAGTTGTTCTGCCCAAACATCTGCTCAGTGCGGCTACTTCCGGAGGCAACACCGACTATGAGCACCTGCTTCATGACAGCTATGAGAATCCGCTCTATACCCCACAACTGGCGGGCGGCGAGTTTGAGCTTCAGCAACTGGAAATGATCCTGAAGCTTTCCGTCGACGACTTCAAGGCGCACGCGCTCACCGCATCCAGCCCCGATGAACTTTCCATGTACATTGTTCGCAGGCTGATGCAGCAGCAGTCGCCGAGTCTGCTTTGGATCACCATGCACGATATCGATATCGCCCATGCGGGGGCATATTCGCTCTATGTCGATGCGATCCGGCGGACTGACCGCCTTTGCTCGGAATTATGGAAGGCCGTCCAGAGCGAGCCCGAATACGCGGGCAACACCACGCTCTTTATTCTTCCCGATTTTGGCCGGGACGCAGACGAAGATGCCGGCGGAAACGGATTTCAGCATCATCGCACCGGGGATGCCGCCTCACGCACAACCTGGATGCTGGCGATGGGCGCGGGTGTGAGAGAAGGGGTTGTCTACGACAGCCCTATGCAGTCGATCGATCTTGTTCCCACCCTGGGCGCAATAATGGGCTTCTCTGCCTCACAATCCCAGGGCAAGCCGGTAAGAGAATTGGTCTGAGAGTGGGTTAGGGAAGTGGTTCAGTCGAATGTTTCCACGCGACCTCAAAGCCGAGCAGTTTGACGGGTATCCGCCCGAGGCAAGAAAGCTGGCGGTGGCCCATCTGTCTGCGCTTCAGCAGCTTCCGCTGAGCTTTGCGCCGAGCCTGCTACGGGAGGTCATCGACTACGACTACAGGTTTCCAGCCGAACGCGCGTCACTGGATCAGGAACTCTCCCACCTGAGCGCGCTCTCCCCGGCTCAGATGCAGGAGTGGTTTCAAGCCTTCGCGCAGTTTCCGCTCTCTTCGAAGCTGGAGCATTTCGATTGGGTCAATCAGCCCGGTCAGTTTGTCGAGCAGCTCTCCGCTTACCTTTGGAGCACCCACCAACTCGATGACTTCCGCAAGGCTGCGACTGCCTATGGAGACCGCCTGAGGTCGGCTGTGCCGCCCGATCCGCCGGCGGGGCGCAGACTCGGCATTGCGGTGATCGGTCAGGGGGTGGCATCGTACCATGCGCCGCTCTTCGGCAATCTGCGTCCGCACGGCACCTACTTCGGCAGCGTGAAGCCCGACAGTGGACTGGAGCTGCTGCTGGCCGGCGCCGCCGCCCGAGCCAAGGCACAACCGGTTCTCTATGGGCACTGGTATGTCGATGGCGGGCAAGAAGCCGAGCATAATCCAATTCTGACCTGCATTTCGTATCAGAGACTGGAACCGCTTCGGGCGGCGTTGCTGAAGAATGTCAATCTGGAGATCGCGCGTCCCGGGATGGGGCCTGAGGAGTTACGAACCCATCTGGCCAGGCTCACGCCCTCCGATCTGGGCATGGACAAGGCGGGAGACGCAGTGCTCGACCGGTTTCAGATGAAGCTCTTCACCGAAGGATCGGGGACACAGATCTTCAGCACCACCTTCGCCCAGTGGACGGCGCGCGAAGCTCTGCGACGGGCGCAGCCGATGACTCTGCTGGTGCGCTTTGCGCCGCGGCAACAGCAGAAGCCGATGAATGAGATGCTGTCCAACGCCTCCAGCCGGCCCGATCTCGATCCCACCGGGTCGCTGATCGATGCGGAGATGGGTGCCTACTATCACTGGATCAACCAGCAGCGGTTGCCGGGATCGGAGCAGTCTTCTTTCCTGGTGTGGTTTGAGGGCCACAATCAGGCCCTGGTTATTGCGCCGTCGCTGCCCCGCGGGAGTGCATCCAGTTCGGCGATGGATCTCGGGCAGTTGCTCGTGCTGGCTGCCGGATGAGGCCGAGCTCAACAACTTCTCTGGCCAGAGGATCGGTTCGGCGCTACACTTCCGTTTAGCGGGATTGGTTGAGGTGAATCATGCGGCGGGACGCCCACTCTTTGCTTAGAATCAGCATCGTTGTCGCGCTCTCGGCGACGCTTTTGCATACCCCGGACGCGCGGAGCCAACAAGCGCAAGGCCAGCAAGCGCAGGGTTCGATCGACCATCCATATCGTGGTGTGACGACGATCGTGCCGGGGGCGTTCGTGACGCCGGTGCCGGGTGCCCCATTTTCAGCGATGGTGGATATCCAGACGACCGTGATCCTCGACGACGGGCAGACGGCGATGCGGAAAAGCACCGCTCGGATTGCGCGCGATTCACAGGGACGCATTTACAACGAGCGCCGAACCCTGGTGCCGGTCAGTTCCTCGGAGACGCCCGACCTACTCTCCGCGCATCTTTACGATCCGCAAACGCGGCTGAGCGTCTTTCTCAATCCCAATACCCACCTTGCCAAGGAGATGGTGTTGCCACGCAACCCCGATGCGCCGTCGCACCCGCTCGGCCCAGACATGAAGCAAGAAGAGCTGGGAACGAACACGATGGACGGCATTGCGGTGCGCGGCGTCTTGCAAACCCGGCTGGTGCTTGCTCCGGCCAGTACGACCGGAAGGCCGCTCACTATTCAGGACCAATACTGGTACTCCGACGAACTGCATCTGAACATGCTGATCAAGCATGACGATCCGCGCACCGGATCGCAAATTGTCTCAGTAACCAAAGTAGTCCGGACGGAGCCAGATCCGAAGCTGTTTCAGGTTCCGACGGGGTATAAGGTGGTGGATGAGACGCCAGTCGAGTAGATATCCTTTGGACGAATAACCCCTCCCCTCCCCATATCGGTACGGAAGCCGTGTATTTTCGGGCTTTACACTGGCGAGGTAGACGGATACGGGCCTTCGAGCAACAGTCCTTCACGGCGACGATCCCAGTGGCGACTGGGGATACTATCGACTTCGCAGTGGGATACGGTACCAATGGCAATTATTTCTATGACAGCACCGGTCTCTCGGCGGTGATTACGCCAGAATAGAGTGTGCCGGGTTCGGGTATGCCCGGGTGATGGCACGGCTGAAGGCCATGCCCTTCACTCCACCTTTGTGAGCAATGAGAAAAGGCGGCCTGCGCCACCCCGTCTTTTTTTCTTTATCTCTATTCTATCAACTTGACCACATTCACTCTGCCAACTTTCGGATTTTTGATCTCCAGCATTGCAATCGACGTTGGCCACACTCGATGAGTTGTGGGGGGTTGACCGACTTTTCTCGCGGCGGTGCCCATCAGCACGACTGGATTACGCCGCCCCGATCTGAATATTGGCTCGCTGGCCGACTTCAGGAGCACGTAGCGTTTCAGTGGGGGCGGAAATCACAGTCACTTGCTTCCCGCCACAAACAAGCGCAGACTTGCTGCAACCCGCTGGGACAGGTCGATGCTCCAGCCGAGGAGGAAGAGATGACAGTCGATAAGAGCGCCGATATTCGGGCAAGGAAGCCAGCCGGAGTCTGTGGTCAGGGCCAAGCCTAGCCCTTTTACTGCTCGCAGTAGCGGCGACGACTCCTGCGGGTGCGCAGATTCAAGTGACTGTTCCTGGGAATGCCTCCGGGCACTTCGGGAATGTCGCCGATTTGATTGTGCCGTTTGTTCCGGCGATCTCCGTCAATGGGCCGTCGTCGATCACCGTAACGTATGTCAGCGGGACGGTGACGGATTGCTGCGGTATAAACACGGGGCCGAATGGCGTTCCCTGGCCCACCCATGGCACGCAGAGTCCTATAGAGGAAGCCTGGGCCCTCTCGGGTGGAACCGAGCCCCGTCTTGATGCACTGATCGGGGTTTTCGTATCTCAACGGAGGATGAACCGACCAGGATTTCAGGCGGTCGACGGCACGAAGAGCATTGCTACGGCAGGCATTGCGCCCGACCTGCTCTTCTTTATTGGAGAAGGCACCACCATCCAAACCACAGAGGCGGGAACGCTATATCTGGGCATTAACGACAATTGGGTCTCCGACAACGGGGGAGCGTTCGTCGTTAGTGTCTCGGCGACGACCCAGCCTTACGACGCGGCAGCGCAATTTTCGGCAAGGGCCAACCCGAACGGTACCTGGAGCTATGGCTGGTCGGAGACTCGCGATTCCGGGTTTAAACTTGACACCCATACGCTAACGTTTGACGGCCTGGATGCATGGGCTTCGGAGTGTTGTGGAGCCAGTGGAGGCAGCACTGGCCTGCCATCCGTGTTTCACAACGGGACAAGCACCACCATCACGACTGCAAGCGCAACAATACTTGCCGGAGAGATCGATTTTCATCCCGGCCCACATGGTCAAAATGCGGTCGTGAGATGGACAGCTCCGGCGAAGGGAAACTACTCGGTAAAGGTCACGTTTTCGGGTCTCGATTTCATAGGCCCTACAACGACTGACGTCGCCGTTCTGCATAACGGAGGCCAGCTCTATGCGAGCAATATCAACGGATACGGGTCTTCGAGCGATCAGTCCTTCACGGCGACGGTCTCAATCGCAGAAGGGGACACGATTGATTTCACGGTAGGATACGGAACGAATGGAACCAATACTTATGACAGCACCGGATTGGTTGCCGTGATTACGCCGGAATAGGAATGCCAAGTTGGAGCATAAGAGACTGCAGATCCCTCCAGTGGCCTTTGCCCTTCGCGGGGCTCAGTGTCAGGGTCCGGTCGGGATCAAAAATTGAAGTTGGTGGGCGAGAGAGTCGCCGGGAACCGCAGGTCCTTCGACTGTGGTCGCTGCGCGACCTCTTGCTCAGGATGACAATGTTGGTGTTGTGCATAGGCCCATGTCCGGAAATCCGGACCCGGCGACATGCTTAGGAGGATATGGGCACCCGATTGGATTTAAACAACTACCGTTTCCCGATATTCGCCGAAGACCTGGCGCAGGGTGTTTGCGATTTCGCCCACCGTTGCGCTGCTCTCCACGGCTTCGAGGATCAGTGGCATTAGGTTTGTTCCGTTGCGGGCGGTTTCTTGTACTTTATCGATGGCGCATTGCCACTTCCCGCTATCTCTGCGGAGTCGTAACGCCCTGACTCTTTCTACTTGTTGGCGTTCCAGGTTCTCGTCGATTCTTTGGATCGGGACCTCCAGTTCGGTCTCCTGAGTAAAGCGATTGACTCCGACGACGATGGCTTCGCCGGAATCCACCTGCTGTTGCTGCTTGTAGGCGGCGTTTTGGATTTGCTGCTGGACCCATCCTCTTTCGATCGCTTTCAGCATCCCTCCCATCGCATCGATCTTGCTGAAATAATCCCGCACCTGTTGCTCGATGTCGCCGGTCAGCATCTCAAGGAAATACGAGCCGGCGAGGGGGTCGATGGTCTGCGCGACTCCGGATTCGTGGGCGAGGATTTGCTGGGTGCGCAGAGCGATGCGGGCGGCTGCTTCGGTTGGCAGTGCGAGGGCTTCATCATATCCGTTGGTGTGAAGAGACTGAGTGCCGCCAAGAACCGCGGCGAGCGCCTGGAGCGTGGTGCGGACGATGTTGTTCTCCGGCTGCTGGGCGGTGAGCGTGGAACCGGCGGTCTGGGTGTGGAAGCGAAGCATCCAGGAGCGCGGATTCTTGGCGCCGAAATTGTCGCGCATGATGTGCGCCCAGATGCGGCGCGCGGCGCGAAATTTAGCGACCTCTTCAAGGAAATTGTTATGCGAGTTGAAGAAGAAGGAGAGGCGCGGAGCGAAGTTGTCGACTTCCAGTCCAGCGTCGAGTGCAGCCTGTACGTACGCGATTCCGTTGGCCAGGGTGAAGGCGACCTCCTGGGCGGCGGTCGATCCGGCTTCGCGCATGTGGTAGCCGGAGATGGAGATGGGGTTCCAGTCCGGAGCATTGGCGGTGGTCCAGGCGAACATATCGGTCACGATGCGCAGCGCATGATTCACCGGGTAAATGTAGGTGCCGCGAGCGATGTATTCCTTCAGGACGTCATTTTGTACAGTGCCGGAGAGTTTTTCGGAGGAAATGTTTTGGCGTTTCGCAACTGCAACATAGAGAGCAAGCAGGATGCTGGCCGTCGAGTTGATGGTCATCGAAGTGGAAATCTTATCGAGGGGAATGCCGTCGAAAAGACGCTGCATGTCTTCAATGGAGTCGATGGCGACGCCGACTCTGCCGACTTCGCCAAGCGCCATTGGATCATCGGAATCGTACCCGATCTGAGTGGGGAGATCGAATGCCACGGAGAGACCGGCGGTGCCGTTGGCGAGCAGAAACTTGTAGCGTAGATTCGACGCTTCGGCGTCGCCCATGCCAGCGTACTGGCGCATGGTCCAGAGGCGGCCGCGATACATGGTCGGCTGGATGCCACGGGTAAAGGGAAACTGGCCGGGTTCGCCCAGGTCTGTCTCGGGGTTGAAGCCCGCTTCGTCGAGGTCTTGCTGGGAGAAATACGGCTTTTCGTTCATAGATTCGAGGGGATAGAGAATAGAGGCTAGGGACCAGGGTTAGCGAACCGTGCTTGAAAGTCGAGCGCGGTTTTTCCTTTCCTTCTGCCGCGCTTTGTAAAATTGCGTAAGGGTAAAGGCGGCGAAGAGGACGGCGAGCGCGGCGTAGATCAGGAAGTGCACGTGGTCCGGGCCGCCTTTGTAGGCGCCGCGAAATTTGTACACATTCTGTGCAAAAAAGATCGCGAACAGGGCGAAGAAGAGCCCGGTGATCTCGAGCCACAGGACGCCGCCGGTGTGAGCCATCGGTCCCCAAACCGCCTCGCCGAAACGCTTTGCGCCCTTGGCGATGTCTGCGGCTTTGGTTTTGGCCTGCCCGGCTGCGGCAGTGGCGGCAAGGGTGGGCTTTTGCCCATAATTGGACTGCGCAGGGCTCGCGGAATTTGCCGGCTGCGACGTTGACGCCACGGCAGCCGCCGCACCCCGCTTTACAGCCTTTGCGGCCAAACGCAGGCCGATGCCCAACTTTCGCCCTGTGGTCTCGGCTCCCATAGCCAAAATTTTATCAGTGAGGTAATAAAGTTATGGTTTGAGGATGATTCGCATTGCGGTGCGGGGACATCAGAAGTAAGGTAATGGAAACAAATGTCTGCCGGATGACGGGCTCCGGCAGCCGGAATGGGGCTGGCCATTGAATAAACGTCTGCGGAGCTTGATCCAGAAACTGGGAGAGGCGATCCATGAGAGCGTCTCCGAGTCGGAAGACATCGCCAGCGTGGTGCAGGACATCCGCAAACAGGGCTTTGACGTGCTTCTGATGCTGGAAGCGACGATCGGTCTGAACGAAGTGGAACAGCAGCCGGGACCAGCGCTGACGCCAGCCAAACGGCTGGGCGCGGGGAGCCTTGCGTCGGAGGAGGCGAGCGGCGAGGTCGAACCGGCCGGCGGCTTTACGGCGCAGGATGTCAGTTTTCTCCGTTCGCTGCGGATTGCGGTGGAAGGCGATGCGGGGAGCTCACCGAGCGAGACCTTCAACAGCTGAGCCCATCGCAAGGGAGCAGCGGTCCCCGCCGCATGGCTTGTCGCCGACTCGCCGACTCAGCTTACATGCTGTATTGCCATGGATTGTGCTACACTCGCTCGTTCGATCGAAGGCACCGATATTTGCCTCGAAACGAGACGATCGGCGACGTAAAGATCGACTTCGCAGAGGTGCGGCAAAGGCATGAGGGACACGCTTGGAGTACTGCTGGCAGGCGGAGCTGGGGAACGCCTATTTCCACTGACGCGGGACCGGGCCAAACCTGCGGTTCCGTTTGGCGGTCATTACCGTATCATCGATATCACCCTTTCCAATTGCATCAACTCGGGACTGCGGAGGGTGTACATCCTGACGCAGTACAAGGCATTGTCGCTGAACCGGCATATCCGCGAAGGCTGGACCGGCATTGTTGCCCAGGAGCTTGGAGAATTCATCGAGATACTGCCGCCGATGCAGCGGGTAAGCGCGAACTGGTACATGGGCACGGCGGATGCCGTTTATCAGAATATCTATTCGATCGGCGCCGAGCAGCCAAAACACCTGCTGATTCTTTCCGGCGATCACATTTACAAGATGAATTACAGCAAAATGCTGGAACAACACAAGGAGACGGGCGCCGATGTTACGCTGGCCACCTTGCCGATTCTGCCCGAGGAGGTGCCGCGATTCGGAGTGGTGGAAGTGGGCAAGAGTGGCGAGGTGATCGGGTTTCTGGAAAAGCCTGCGAGTACCAAGCTGCGGTCGCCATTCAATCCGGACATGGTTGATGCGTCGATGGGTATTTACATCTTCAATACGGATGTGTTGTTGCCGGCTTTGATTAGGGATTCAGAAGACCCGGAATCGAAGCATGACTTCGGGCACAATATTCTCCCCGGCATCCTCGGAAAATACAAGATGCACGCCTACAACTTCGTCGACGAGAACAAGAAAGAGACGTTGTACTGGCGGGATGTGGGAACCCTGGATGCCTATTTTGACGCGAACATGGATGTCGCTTCGGTGTCGCCAATGTTCAACCTGTACGATGCGAGCTGGCCGATGCGGACGCGGGTGCGGCAGTATCCCCCGGCAAAGTTTGTCTTTGGCGAGCCGGGCAGGACGGGCATGGCGATCAACTCGACGATTTCGGCTGGATGCATCGTTTCCGGCGCGGTGGTGCGGAACAGCGTGCTGTCGCAGGATGTTCGCATCAACTCCTTCTCCGAAGTGGACTCGAGCATCATCTTTTCGCACGTCGACATCGGACGGCATTGCCGCATCAAGCGTGCGATCATCGACCGAGATGTGAAGATCCCTGAAGGAACGGTCATCGGCTACGACCAGAGTGAGGACCGCCGAAATTATTTTGTCACCCCTTCGGGCTTGACCGTGGTCGCTCGCGATTATTCGCTCTACGAGAGCCCGGTTTCTCCTGAATTTATGCGGCAGAACTGAGTCGTCGGGATTCGGGCTGGGCTTTTCGGAGAGCCAGCCTTCGCCCGAAAGTCTTTTTCCAAGCGATTGCCCCCATTTGTCGGTCGAAAGAATCCTTACTCACACGCAGTTTATGTAAACGCACGTCCACTTTTCAAGTGAAGGGGAAAGCAACCATGCCATTACCGACCGATGAAAAGATTCTGGCGCTCAGCCGGGACCTGATTCAGCAGTTCGACACAATTTTTGGAGAGCACCCGGGCTTTCGTCCGGCCCATGCCAAAGGCGCGCTGTTTACCGGGACGTTTACGCCCTCCTCAGGCGCAGTCTCGCTGACGAAGGCACCGCACATCACCCGTGACTCGACGCCGGTGACGGTGCGATTTTCCAATTCGACAGGGGTTCCCGTAATTCCGGACAACGACCCTAACGCCAATCCCCGCGGGTTGGCGATTCGATTCAACCTAGCGGAGCATGTGCACACGGATATAGTGAGCCACTCGACGGACGGTTTCCCAACCCGGACCGGACAGGAGTTCCTCGAATTTCTCAAGGCGCTGGCCACGAGCGATCTGTCCAACATTCCGGCATCGCCTTTCGGGGCGTTTCTGGGCTCGCATCCGGCCGCGTTGGCGTTTGTGCAGGCGCCAAAGCCAGCTCCTGTCAGCTTTGCGACGGAAGCCTATTTTGCCGTGACTGCGTTCCACTTCACCAATGGGGAGGGTGTCAGCAAATTTGGACGCTACCGGGTCGTTCCCGAGGCTGGCGTAGCGCATCTTGACGATGCCGCTACCGCCGCAAAGGGGCCGGATTACCTGTTCGACGAGATCAAGGAGCGGATCGCTGCCGGGCCGGTGAAGTACAAGATCCTGGTGCAAGTCGCCAACGATGACGATGAGGTGAATGACGCGACGATACATTGGCCTGAGGACCGGAAGGTAGTGGAACTCGGCAACATTGCCTTGACGGCGGCGGTGGCTGACAGCGACCACGAGCAGCAGCACATTATCTTCGATCCAATTCCACGAGTGGATGGGATTGCGCCTTCGGACGATCCGCTGCTCGAACTGCGTGCGGCGGTTTATCTGATCAGCGGGCGGCGACGGCGGACGGCTTAGCAAGAGCGGTTGGTTGTACTCACCTCCGAGGTTCGGACATTGTCTGTCAGGTCAGCTGGCAGCCGAGAGCGCTCGCGTCTGGATTCGCTCCAAGTCAGAGTTATATCCGCTATGTTTGCCTGGTGTGGAGAAAATGAGCCAGTCGAGAGCGGCAGCCCACGAGCGCCCACGATGCGCTTGGTCTGCTTCCCCCTCCGAGCGTTTGTTATAGTTAGGTCGCTCGCCGCAACGATTTTGTGGAGCCAGCCAGCGAACCTCCGGAGGAACCAATGGCCTTGAATAAGAAGGTGTTACTGGGGATTGCGGAGAAGAGTTTCGAACAGTGGGCGGCCGCTCCAGCTGGTCGTGAGGCGATTGCGAAGTTGAGCCAGACAATCCCCACGATGGAATCGGTGCTCGCCCTGGGCGCCGACAAGGCGGCCAGGAAGAAGCTCTGGAAAACCGCGGAGGACGCCGTCGAGGATACGGCGCTGGGCATCCTGATCGAGACCCAGGCGAATGCCTTTCCGACCTATCCCGGCGTGGTGGCCGGACTGCTGTCGCCGCATTCGGTGATGCCGGATTCCGGCGGCTCGTTGTCCCCAGACGTGTACGCGCTGCCTCGCTATGTGGTCAAAGAGTATGGGCTGAAGAAGTTTGCCGAGCAGAAGACTGCGGGGCCGTTTGAAAAGCTCGCCGATTTGCTGGATGTGGATACTTTCATCGCCGGCTGGATCGATCATTTCGATGCCGAATACATCGATGACCTCCGGCTGAAGAAGGAGCCTGCGTATCTGGCAAAAGAATTGGTGGCTACTGCTCCGAACTGGCTGGTGTATGGATATGAAGCGGACTTCGAATGGAAGGCGGACGCCCAACCGGGGCATTATTTCCTTGCTCACGACACGCTGAAGCCGGGGCAAAAGCCGGGAGGCAAGGAGCGGAAGGCGGCGGAGACGAATGTGGTAAAGCTGGAGACCCATCTAGCCGGGCATGATCTGAACAAGCGGGCCGAGATTGTGGCGGCGATGGAGAAGTGTCTGGCTGGCTGACGGTTCAATTTGAACCCACCAACCAAACGTCGAAGGCATTGAGTCGGGCCACATACTTCGGGTTGGCGGCGGCGAGGATCCTGCGGCAATCTCCGCTGGGATCGTATTCTTTGCGATCGGTGAGGACCACCATGACCTGCTTGTCGGCATGCAGCAGGGTATCAAACCGGGGCGGCGCGCACGTGCCTGAAGCGGCTTCCCCGGCGCGGGGTGCAAATGTCCCCGCACTATCGAGGATGTGATTCATCGGTACCCCGTAGTACTGCCCGGTTGGCACATCGGCAATCCAGAGGACTGCAACTCCATGAGCCAGCGCGTTGCGCGCCAGCGTCGCGGCGTCGCGGTAGTCCTCCTTTTGATAGCTGGGCAGCAGCCGCTGGCGAAAGTCGGAGACCGACCAGGCGACACCCAGCATGAGCACGGCCGAGAGTTGAAGCTTGCGGTGGCGCGGCTGGTTGGCGGGGAAAAGCGCCAGTAACAACAGGAAGTCGAAGAGAGCAAAGATGAATGCGACGTGACGCCCGAGCACGTTAAAGTGAGCAGCGTAAGCAAGTCCAAATATCAGCAGCAGACCAACGATGAAAGCTACCAGCAAGGCCGCGATCGTTCGGCGCTCTTCTCCTTGGCGAAGCTGAAACCCCAGGGCAACCGCAATCAGCAGGAAAGCGACAGCTCCCAAGGCCATGGTCGGCAGATAAGGAACCAGCAAATGGAGGCCCGGGGAGTTGCGCAGTAGCTCCCGCGGCGGCCCTAAACCACCGAATCCCAGAAGCTCATAAACGGCGAAGGCCATGTTCCCCAGGCCGGGCGTCGCGCGAATACCCCCTCGATGGCGGCGCAATGTCTCGACGTAATAGAACGCCATGCCAAGGTAGAACGGCAGGCCGACTAGGACAGGCCATCGCCAATCGCGATAGAGCTTATTGACCGAGGCCGGCCGCAAAATCCACAAAAGCACTATCAGGCTGGGGACCAGCGCGATGGTCAGCATGTGTGTGCACCACAATAACCAGACCGCAGCCACGGCCCAATAAGGAGCCAGCCGGTACCGCTCCGAATCCCGAATGTAGGCCAGCACGGCGACCAGAGCCGCCATGGAAAGACCCAGGATCAGAGCGTAAGGCCGCGCCTCGTTCATGTAGAACCAGGCAAATGGGGACAGGCAAAGAATGAGCCAGCCGTATCGAATCTTCAGCAGCCGCGCCGAGCCCCAGGCCAAGGCAGCGGCAAAGAGCAAAGCCCAGGGCACATTTGCCAATCGCATCGCCCACTCGCTGAGGCCGAAGACCCGCGCCCATGTCCACAGGTAGAGATAATAACCAGGCATCTGCGAGTCTGATCCCTTCATCCAGCCCAGGGTGTAAGCCCATGCATGCAGGGTTGGCTCGGCCGCAACATATGCCGAGAAGGCCTCGTCGATCCAAAGGCTTGCGCCGGAAATGCCAAGGCACAGGAGCAGCGTACCGAGCACCACGAGTGGCCAGAATGAAGCAGGTTTCAGGCGGTGATTCGACAGGGCTGGCTGCTGGGTCGACATTCTAAGGGGTCCTCGCTCAACTAATTCTGCCAATTTATGAAAATCGTCTCAGATTCGGATAGGCCACAAGCCCAAAATCCGACGGCTGCGTCCCTCCGCTGAGGGAGAAGAGGAAGGGAAGAGATCCGAGGCCGCTGCGCCGATTGCTGCGAAAGAGGGTTGCGTTGAGAAGCCTTCGATTTTGCCAAATATAAACCATCACTGCGATTGAAACGCCTGGAAGAAAAAATGTTGACACAAAGTAACGGCGGTCATATAGTTAACGATGTTTAGTTAACATCGTTAAGCGAGCAACTATGACCGTACAGGAACGGCGAGAGAGAGAGCGGGTCGAGGTTCGGGAGTTGATCCTGGATGCCGCGCGCGAGCTCTTTGTGGAGCAGGGATACGAGGGCGTTTCGATGCGCAAAGTGGCGCAGCGGATCGATTATTCGCCGACGGCAATCTATCTTCATTTCGCCGACAAAGAGGCGCTGTTCCACGAGCTCTGCAGCCGGGATTTTGGAAGCCTGGCGGCGGGTTTCCGGGAGCTGGCATCGATCCCAAATCCCCTCGAGCGGCTGGCTGCCTGCGGGAGGGCTTACGTTGAATTTGCCGTCCTTCATCCCAACCATTACCGGTTGATGTTTATGACGCCGGTCAATCTGCCACTGACCGAGGGGGAGCGGGAGCGCCAGGGGAATCCCGATGAAGATGCTTACGCCTTTCTGCTGTCGCTGGTCGAACAGTGCCTGCGGTCAGGCTATTTCCGTCCCGAATTGACCGACCCGGCAATGATCGCGCAGACCCTCTGGGCAGGGGTGCACGGAGTGGCGGCGCTCGAGATTACCGCGTGCAGCGGCGGCTGGATCGAGTGGCGTTCGATTCGAGAACGCTGCGATTTTATGCTGCAGTCGATCATTTACGGCATGGCGCGGACCGCCCCTGCCCATGACCATTCGGCGGGAGAGTAGCCATGCCTCCGATTGCGCGCCGCAACCTCTTTCACGACAAGATCCGGCTGGCGGTGACGCTGACCGGCATCACCTTTGCGGTGGTGCTGATGGTCGTGGAGCTGGGTCTTTTCATCGGCTTCAGCACCACCACCACAGGACTGATCGACCACTCGAATGCCGATCTCTGGGTAGCTTCCGAGCATGTTCCCTACATTGAACAAGGCGGGATTTTCGGGGAACGCAAGCTGTATCAGGCGCGGGCGACTCCCGGTGTCGCTTCGGCGGAGAAATATATCGTGCGTTTTGGCAGCTGGAAGAAGCCCGATGGCGGGCTGGAGAGCGTGCAGGTCGTGGGCTTCAATGTCGACCAGCCGATGGGTGCGCCGTGGAATGTAGTGACCGGCAAGGTGGAAGACCTGAAGACGCCCGATGCTGCCTTCCTCGACGACCTCTACAAGGACAAGCTCGGGGTCAAGCAGCTTGGCCAGCTGGTCGAGATCAATGGTCACCGGGTGAGAGTGGTTGGATTCACTCATGGCATCCACTCGTTCACCACCAGCCCTTACATATTCATGACCTTCAAGAATGCCCAGCAGGTAGCCAACCTGAAGGAGCCGGATACGGTATTCATCCTGATCAAGGCAGCTCCGGGAGTCGATGTGCAGCAGTTGCGGGCGAGTTTGCAGGCACGGTTGCGCGATGTGGATGTGCTAACCACGAAGCGCTTCAGTGCGATGACCCGCGGATACTGGATGTTCACCACCGGGGCAGGAGTCGCGGTGCTGCTTGCCGCCGCGCTGGGTCTGGTGGTCGGAGTCGTGGTCGTGACCCAGACCATCTATGCGACCACGATAGACCATCTTCGCGAATACGGCACGCTCAAGGCGATGGGCGCCCCCAATCGCTATATCTATCGCGTGATCCTGGAGCAGGCGGCGATTGCGGCGGTGCTGGGCTACGTCCTGGGGATGATGGTGAGCCTGCTCGTAGTCCGAGGCGCTTCCGGCGGCGGCGCGTCGATTGTTCTGAATTTACCGTCGGCAATCGGCATGTTCTTTCTCACCGCATTCATGTGTTTAACTGCGGCCATCGTATCGATCCAAAAGGTCCTCACGATTGACCCGGCGATGGTTTTCAAGAACTGAGGATAATGATGCAGCCAGCCATTCAAGTTCGGGGAGTGAGCAAGGTTTACGCCGAAGGGTCGGTGCGGGTCTCCGCACTCGAGGCAGTCGACCTCGATGTTTGCAGCGGAGAGGTGTTGTTGCTGATGGGGCCTTCGGGGAGCGGCAAGACAACGCTGCTCTCGATCATGGGATGCATTCTGCGGCCGACTGCGGGGAGCGTGCAGGTCGCGGGTGTGGAGACGGCGACGATGAGCCAGCGGGAGCTGCCGGCGATTCGGCTGCGGCATATCGGGTTTGTCTTTCAGGCCTTCAATTTGTTTCCCACGCTGACGGTTGGAGAGAACGTGGAGGTGGCGCTGGACCTGAAGGGGATTCGTGGATCGCGGGCGCGAAAGCAGGCCCGGGAACTTCTGGCGGAGGTGGGGCTGACGGAGAAATTCAACACCCTGCCGGCAGACCTGAGTGGCGGACAAAAACAGCGAGTGGCCCTGGCGCGCGCGCTGGCCGGAGACCCTGAAGTACTGCTGGCCGATGAGCCAACGGCGGCGCTCGATTCGCATACCGGGCGGACAGTAATGCAGCTCATGCGCGATCTGGCACACAAGCGCGGACGGGCGGTCGCGATCGTCACCCATGACAACCGGATTTTAGAGATGGGCGACAGGATTGTTCGCATTGAGGACGGGCGAATTGCGACGACAGAAAACGTGAATGGCTATCTGTCACAGTGTTCGGCACCAATACCGGTTTTGGACCTGGGGACGGCCAATTCTCTCGCGGTGAGGGCATCATGAAGAAGCAATATTGGGTTGCGGGTGGGGCAGTGCTGATCGCCGTAGTGCTGGCGGTCAATAACTTCCGCGGGCAGGCAAGGGTGAAGGCCGAATCGGTCCTGACCGCCAAAGCCCGGGTGGCATTGGGCCGCGCAGGAAGCGGTCTGGTCGCTGGGCCGGGGAAGGTCGAGCCAGTTTCGGAGGACATTAAGGTCGGCTCCGAGCTGAGCGGCAAGCTGAAGCAGGTCATGGTGGAGGAGGGCGACCGCGTCCACCGTGGACAGATAGTTGCGGAGCTAGAGAACGCAGATTATCGCGCCGCGATCGAGTCGGCTGAAGCCACCGTCCAGCAGCGGGAAGCGGAGCTTCGCAAAGTCATCAATGGCGCGCGTCGACAGGAGCGCGGCGAGGCCTTCGCCACCGTCGAACAAAACAAGGCGGTGATGGAGAACGCCAAAGCGGAGATGGACCGCCGCAATCAGTTGTTCGCGGCGGGTATCGTCTCTCGCGAAGAAGACGAGCGCTACATCAGCCAATACCAAGTCGCGCTGGCCAACTACAACGAGGCTTTTCAGCACCATTCGTTAGTGGACGATAAGCCGAGAGAGGAAGACCGGGCCGGATCCGAGGCTGCCCTGGCGCTGGCGAAGTCCGAGCTTGCCGAGGCGCAGGCGCGATACCAGAAGACGCTAATTTGTTCGCCGATCGATGGAATTATTCTTCGCAAGCATCACCGTTCGGGCGAGAGTGTGAGCAATTCTTCGACCGTGCCTGACCCCATCGTGACGATCGGCGATAATTCCCTGTTGCGAGTGCGAATGGACGTCGATGAAACCGAGGTCGCGAAAGTAAGAGTGGGGCAAGCCGCTTATGTGACCGCCGATGCCTATGGGGCAGAGAAGTTTCGCGGGCAGGTAATCCGGGTGGGCGAGGAATTGGGGCGCAAGAACGTCCAGACGGATGAGCCAACCGAAAAGGTGGACACCAAGATTCTGGAAACGCTGATCCAGCTCGATAGGGGAACGCAATTGCCGGTGGGCCTGCGGGTGGACGCCTATGTCGATACAGGAGCTCGGAGCCAATGAATTCTCGCTTCTACCCAACCCGGCCTGATGTTTTGCTTCAACTGGAGGGCCTCGTCTTCCTGATTGCTGGCTGCATTGCTTACGGTCATCTTTATCCTGCCAGATGGGGCTTGTTTGCGCTCCTGTTTCTGGCGCCTGACGTCTCGCTGCTTCCATATATGCGATCGAAAGGCCTTGCTGCTGCAACCATCTATAACCTAATCCATTCCTACGCGCTTCCGCTCGGATTAGGGTTCTATGCCTGGCTAGCGGGAGCGCCCCTGGCTGGCGAAGTTTCTCTGATTTGGATGGCGCATATTAGCCTCGACCGGCTACTGGGGTTTGGCCTGAAGTTCCAGGAAGAATTTCGGCGCACCCATATTCAGGCATCGGCCTCGGCTTGATTCATTCTTAGAACGCTGAACAATCCCCTGGGTCTTGCCCACTCGGTGCGGCATGTCGGAGATATTCTTCGCGGGGATGGGCAGTTGGAGCCGGCTGGACCGTGCTATCGGGAGGCAGTAGAGATTTATCGCGCGCATCAGAAGATTCCTCCTCTGGATCTGGCAAATACGATTCGGGGCTACGCGCTGCTCAAAGAAGAGATGGGTGAGACGACTGAGGCGCTGGCGCTGTGGCGGGAGGCGCGCGAACTCTGCGTGGGAGTCAACATCCAGGCCGGCGTAGACGAAGGCGATCGGCGAATTGACCGCCTCTCGCGTATTGCTTAGGCTGTGCTTCGTTAGTAGACTAGAAAGCGGGTCAGCAGCCGCGGAGAGGTGGCAGAGCCCGGTTGAATGCAGCTGACTCGAAATCAGCCATACCTTTACGGGTATCGGGGGTTCGAATCCCTCCCTCTCCGCCATAGATTGATTCCAAGGCATCCGAGCAAATCCTAGAAGCCCTCTGCTTCAAATTGGCGCGTTATCCCCAGTACGACCCGCGTTGCCGGAAACAGAGGATCGTCATTGCCCCACAGCAGAAATCGCATCCAGTCCGCAACAATCTGCCGAACCTCTTCGCCGACCGGGAAGAAATGGGTCATAAAGGTTTTTGCTGAATTTTGTCTTCATCTCGGGGGCATCCTGGTGAACGCAGCCTTCCCTCAGGTCCACATGCTTCAGCTTCATGGAGGCAATCGCTGAGTCCCGCGCGCCGGTCAGCAGGGTGAAAGCCACCAAAGCCCGGTCACGCCGCTCAATCTCGCTCCCGGCTGGCATTGTCCCAATCACATGCTTGACCTGCTCCAGCATCGGGGTTTTCCGTGTCTTCAACGAAGACTTCCGGCCACAGCCCTCTTATGAATTCGTCGTTGTCAATCATCCGGCCTTCGCTCTTGAGCCGGATGAGCAGTGTCTCGAAGATTTTCAGCGCGAGGGCAACAGGCTGCCCTCGATGGAGTAGAAGCTGCTCTGCGGGGTCAGCACGGAAATCGCCGAATTCGCATATCTGCCTCATAGCAGTGGAGATAGTCGCCCGACCGCTCGGGAAGAGGAATTCATCA
>Ga0302324_100004088_pt1 | contig 32544 bp, 34 predicted proteins | sample Palsa_T0_1_FD_201949 | JGI IMG/M metagenome (GOLD analysis project Ga0302324, IMG submission 201949) | Peat permafrost microbial communities from Stordalen Mire near Abisko, Sweden - Palsa_T0_1 | ecosystem: Environmental > Terrestrial > Soil > Palsa > Peat permafrost | place: Sweden: Abisko... | reverse complement strand
GGATCGCGCTCGCGGCGAGCGAACACGAAAAGCGCGCGCTGCTTCAGCGTGCGCTGCTGCGGCGTCGCGGTGTTGAGGTGGTGGCTGCCTCTGCCAGTGGCCTGCAGGGGGCGCTGTTCGAGCGCTATGAAGCGTTGCGGCGTGCGCGGCGCGTCTAGACTTTACACACCCCGCAGCGCGCGGGGTCCGAACAGCCGGCCGCTGAGCAGCAGCACCATCAGCAGCCAGTAGCCGACACCGATCGCGACGCGCGCCCCGAGAGCGAAGCGCGGATTCGGCGATACGAATCCCTCGATGAGCCCGGCTCCGACCAGCAGCAGCGCGCATGCGAGCAACACCACGCCGGAGCGCATCGCTGCCGCGCGGAACGATTCCATGCGCCCGGCGCCCCCCGGTCGCACCAGCGCATCGCCGACCGCGGCGCCGGCGGCACCCGACAGGCACATCACGGACAGCTCGACGCAGCCGTGCGCCACTATGAACCGGAAGAGCTCGCCCGCAAGTCCGTGCTGACCGACGAAGGCGAATACGGCGCCGAGCATGAGACCGTTGAGGCCGAGGATGTAGAGTGTGCCGAGCCCGAACAGGAACCCGAGGCAATAGGCAAACAGGCTGACCACGATGTTGTTGGCGAGTATCTGCACCGACAGCACCGAAGATGGGACGATATTGAGCAGCCCGTCGGTCCAAAGCTTGCCGCGCTCGACGCTCGCGATCATGTCCGGGCCCGCGACCAGCGCGATGAGATCCGGATACCGCTCGACCAGAAGATAGCCGGCGAGCGCGGCCAGCACGAAAATCAGCGTCGTCCACCACAGGTACGGCAGCAGCCAGCGCATGGCCGCGGGCAAGTCCTCGCGCAACAGACGGTGCGCAGCGCTGCCCAGGTGCTGCGCTCCTTGGTGCAGGGCTGCATGGATCTGCGCGTAAGTGTTTTCCAGATACTCGCGCGTCCGGCTGGCGGGCATGAGCTCGCGCGCGCGCGCCAGGTCATGTGCCAGCAGGCGGTAGTCATCGGCGAGCCGTGCGGCGTCGGCGATGTCATCGGTACGCGTGTGTGCGAGCCGCCGCGCACGCTCCCGCGCCTCTTGCCAGGCGGGAGCACGTGCCAGTAGTGCGGCGGCGAGGGCTTTGCGGCGGGCGCTGTCGTCCACGTCGCTAGGATCCCGGCCGTGCCAGGCGCTCGAGGCGTGCTCGCCACTGCAGCTCGTCGCCGTCCGTAAGCTCCGCCTGCGCACCCAGGTAGCGCTGCAGTAACTGGCGGGCGAGGCGCTTGCGCGCCTGTGGCTCCAGGCTCGGCCAGCGCTCCAGAAGGTCGGCGGCGATTTCGGCGCCGTCGGCGTCAAGGGCGCCTAGGCGCTGCGCTGCGGCCTGCGGGGGTGGCTCGTCGCGCACCTCGCGCTCGTACACCAGCACGGTGCCGGCCGCCATGTCGCCGACGCGCAGACTCTGGTCCGAGAACATCATGACGCCGAGGCCAACGCCGTAGAAACCGGGGAGGCAGTCGATGAGGCGAAAGACGTTGCGGACCAGCAGGGCGCCCGCTGAGGGCGGGGCGCCTTGACGCGTTACCACACGAATGCCGGCGCGGCGCTTACCGGGCGTGCGTCCGCGCATCGCCAACTCCACCAGCGGATGATAGAGGAAGTAAATTGCCATCGCGGGCAGCAGCACGAGGCCGAACCACCGGCCGCTGTTATTGAGCGGCGCATTCAGCGCGAGGCGGCCGTTATAGATGATCGCGCCGACCACGTACCAGGTCAGTGCCAGGATCAGTCTGATGTGCCAGTCGATGACGAACGCGTAGGAGCGCGCACCGGGCCCGGCGACCGGAAGCGAGACGTCGATCCCGGTGACGCTCTCGACGCTCAGCTCCGGGGCGAACTCCCCGCTCACGCTTCGTCCGCCAGCTGCTCCGCCTGGTACTCCTGCTGCAGAGCCTCGATCAGCTCATCGAGCTGTCCGTCCATGATCTGCTGCAATTTGTACAGGGTCAGGTTGATGCGATGGTCGGTCACGCGCCCCTGCGGGAAATTGTAGGTGCGGATGCGCTCGGAGCGGTCGCCGCTGCCGACCTGCAGCCGCCGCGACTGGGCCTGGGCGCTCTGCTGCTTTTCCTGCTCGGCGGCCAGCAGCCGCGCCTTCAGCAGCGCCATGGCACGCGAACGGTTCTTGTGCTGGGAGCGCTCATCCTGGCATTCCACCACGATGCCGCTCGGCAGGTGGGTGATGCGCACCGCGGAGTCGGTCTTGTTGACGTGCTGGCCGCCGGCACCGGAGGAGCGGTAGGTGTCGATGCGCAGGTCCGCCGGGTTGATCTCCACCTCATCTACCTCGTCGATCTCCGGCAGGATCGCCACCGTCACCGCCGAGGTATGGATGCGGCCCTGCGCCTCGGTCGCCGGCACACGCTGCACGCGATGCGTGCCCGATTCGAACTTCAGGCGCGAGAAGGCGCCCTTGCCGGCGATGCGGCTGATGATTTCCTTGTAGCCGCCGTGTTCACCCGCGCTTTCGCTCAGCACCTCTGGCACGAGCCCCTTGGATTCCGCGTAGCGTGCGTACATGCGGTACAGATCGCCGGCGAAGATCGCCGCCTCATCGCCGCCGGTGCCGGCGCGCACCTCGAGGAAGATGCTCTTGTCGTCGCGCGCATCCTTCGGCAGCAGGAGCTTGCGCAACTCCTCTTGCTCGGCGCCGATAGCCGCGCGCAGCCGCACTACCTCCTCGTCGCCGAGCACGCGCATTCCGGGGTCGGAATCGGCCTGTAGGTCTTGGGCGGCGGCGAGGTCTCGCTCGAGCCCGTGGTAGCTGCCGAAGCGCTCGGCGAGCGGCTGCAGGCGTGAATATTCCATCGATAGCTCACGGAACTGCTGGGAGCCCCCGGCGATCTCATCAGTAGCCAGCAGGCGGCCCACCTCCTCGAACCGATCGGAGAGTTTCTGCAGGCGCTGTCGGATGGATTCCTTCATGGGTGTAGGGGGTCGCGCATTCTCCGGGATGTCCGTACTTTGTGACAAGTTGCGCAATGCGCGCCCCAGGCACACCGTCTATAGTGGTTTTCAGTATGATCAATCGCTTGCGTAACTTAATACTGCCGCTGCTGTGCGCCACCCTGATCGGCGCCTGCGCGGCCCACCGGCCCGCCGGGGACCAGCCCGTCCCGTCCAAGGCACCCGCGGGCGACACCGTGGCCCTTACTGCAAGCGCCGATGCGGCCCTGAAGCGTGGGGACTGCCGCGAGGCCTCCGAGTCCTATGCCAAGGCGGCGGCCGGCGGGGACGTGCAGCTGGCCCGCCGCGCCACGCAGGTCACCATGGCCTGTGAACACCTGCCCGCTGCCTGGCAGGCCGCCAGCCGCTGGCGCGCGCTCGCGCCGAGTGACCGTGAGGCCAACGCCCTCTATGCGGCCATCGCGCTCAAGCTCTACCGCACCGCCGATGCGCGCGTGGCCATCCACGAGTTCTGGCGTGTAGAGGAACAGACGAACGCCGCTCCCGCCCCGAAGGCCGACAGCGCTGCCTCCCCAATACCGCATCATGCCGAGGAACGCACGGCGCGCAGCATGACGGAGCTGACGGCGCTGCTGCTGGAGGAATCGGACGCTTCAGCGGTGCTCATCGCGATGAGCGGTGCGCTAGAACCCAGCGCCAATTCGACCGATACGCTGACACTCCTCGGGGAGCTGGCGCTCGCGGCCTACGACGGCCAGCGGGCGACGCGCTACGCGCAGCAGGCGCTCCAGCACGATCCGCAGGATATCGCGGCGACGCGCATACTCGCGCGCGCCTACGTCATGCGCGGGGATGCGCCGCAGGCTCTCGCCACCGCGCGTCAGGCCAAGATTCACGACGCGCAGCGCGGCGGGATGGAACTTGCAGAGATCCTGGCCTCGCTCGATCGCAGCGAGGAGGCGCACCAGGAGCTCGAGCAGCTGCGCGCCACCGGCGGGCCGCAGGCCGAGATCGACCGCAGGCTGGCGCTCCTCGCCTACAACTCCGGTGACTACAAGGAAGCCAAGCAGCGCTTCAGTGAGCTCGCCTCCAGCGGTGAGGGAAACGAGGGCGCGCAGCTGTATCTTGCGGACATCGCCGCGCGCGATGGGGATCCGGACGGTGCCATCGCTGCCTACCGGCGCCTCTATGACTCCTCGGTCGCGTTGAGCGCGCGTTCGCGGGCCGCCTCGCTCCTCCTCGACCGGCACTCGCGCACGGAGGCTCTCGCGCTCCTGGATGACTACGCGGCCGATCACCCCGAGGACGAGCTCGATCTGACCCTCGCCAAGGCGCGGCTGCTCGCGGACCACGGTGAGGCGGACGCGGGACTGGAGATTCTCAGCGCGGAACTGGTGCGCCACCCGCAGCATCCCTCAATCGAGTACGACCGCGCCGTCATCCTCGAGCAGGGCGGCCACGTGCACGAATCCGTGGAGGCGCTAGAGCACCTGCTGGAAGCGCGCCCGGACGATCCGACGCTCCTCAACGCGCTCGGCTACACGCTCGCCGACCATTCGATGGAGCTGCCGCATGCGGAGACTTTGATCCGCCGCGCGCTCACCGTGATGCCGGACAGCCCGGCTGCCCTGGACAGTCTCGGCTGGGTGCGGTTCCGCTCAGGCGACATGAAGGGCGCGACCAGCACCCTGGAGCGCGCCTACTCGCTCGGTCATGACGGGGAGATCGCGGCACACTGGGGCGAGGCGCTGTGGAGCAGCGGTAACAAGGCCGAGGCGCGCCGTGTCTGGGCCGCCGCGCTGGCGCGTGAGCCCGATTCCAAGCCGCTGAAGGCGACGCTCAAGCGGTTCCTGCCCGATGCGCAGTAGGGGACCGTGGGTCGGGATGCTCCTGACCCTGGCCGCGCTGGCCGGCTGCCGCACCCTGCCAACCCCAACACCGGGCATATCCGCACCATGGCCGGAGCGCCGCCCGCAGCTGCAGGCGCTGGCGCACTTTCAGCTAAAGGGGCGCGTGGCTCTGTCTGCCTCGGGGAATGGCTTCAACGCCAACCTGCGCTGGTCGCAGGAGCAGGCACGCTCCCAGATCGCACTCGAGGGACCCCTGGGCGTCGGCGGCATGCAGATCATCGCCAACGGCAGCGATCTGGACATCGTCACGCCTCACGGTGAGCGCATCTCCAACCAGGCCGCCCATGCGGAACTCACCGCGCGGCTGGGGTTCGACGTGCCGATCGAGAGCCTGCGGTACTGGGTGCTCGGTGCGCCTGACCCGGCGCAGCCCGCCGAGGAGTCGCTCGATGGCTCCGGCCAGCACCTGGCGAGCCTCGTACAGGATGGCTGGCATATCGAGTACGACGAATACCAAAGCGCCGCAGGGCAGACGCTTCCCGCCCGCATGACGCTTGAGCGCGAGGCCGTGCGGGTGCGGCTGCTGGTCGAGGACTGGCGGCTGTGACTGCGGTTCCGGGCGCCATGCGCCCGCTGCCACAGCGCTGGCCGGCACCCGCGAAACTTAACCTGTTCCTGCACGTGACCGGCCGCCGGCCTGACGGCTACCATGAGCTGCAGACGCTCTTTCAGCTGGTCGACCTGGCCGACGAGATCACTTTCTCGGTGCGCGCGGACGGAGAGATCGGCCGGCCGCGGGGCGCCCCGGGCGTGCCGGAGGAGCAGGACCTGGTGGTCCGGGCGGCCCGGGCCCTCAAAGCCGCCACCGGGAGCGCCCTGGGCGTCCACATCGAGGTCTACAAACGCATTCCGCTCGGGGGCGGGCTGGGAGGTGGGAGCTCGGACGCTGCCACCACGCTCCTGGCCCTGAACGAGCTCTGGGGCTGCCGGCAATCGCTCCCGCAATTGGCTGCGATCGGCTTGCCTCTCGGCGCGGATGTGCCTGTTTTCATTGGGGGTTCATCCGCCTGGGGGGAGGGTGTAGGCGAGCGGCTGGTGCCCGTGGAACTGCCGCCCGCCTGGTATGTGATCATCCACCCGCAGATCCACGTCAGTACGGCTCAGGTGTTCCAGAGCCCTGAATTGACACGAAATTCCTCCCTGATCACAATACGCGCCTTTTTTGAGTCGGGTGGCCGCAACGACTGCGAGCCGGTGGTGCGCGCGCAGTTTCCGGAAGTTGCCGAGGCACTGGAGTGGCTCGGACGCTTCGCTCCGGCGCGCCTGACCGGGACCGGTGCCTGCGTGTTCGCGTCCTGCGCGAGCGCGGCGGAGGCCGAACAGCTGGCGGCGCGGGTACCGGAGCGCTGGAAAAGTTACGTCGCGCGGGGCCTTAATACCTCGCCCGTGCATCAACTTCTCAAGCACGGGCGGCGGGACTGACACGGCTGTAAGATGCGCGCCCGCACGCTTTTCCGCGGGCGGACAGATGCTGGGGTGTCGCCAAGTGGTAAGGCAGCGGGTTTTGATCCCGCCATTCGGAGGTTCGAATCCTTCCACCCCAGCCAGTTCATGGGGCCGGCGCCTTGAGGGTGCCGCTACGCTCCGGCGCCGGCGCCGGTGGAAGCTGCGCGCACATAGACTATGAGTACGAGCGACACACTGGCACTGTTTGCAGGTAACGCGAATCCGGCGCTGGCACTGGACATCGCCAAGCACCTGCAGACCCCGCTCGGACGTGCGTATGTCGGGCGCTTCAGTGATGGCGAGATCAATGTCGAGCTGATGGAGAACGTGCGCGGGCGCGACGTGTTCATCCTGCAGTCGACCTGTCCGCCGGCGAACGACAGTCTGATGGAGCTGCTGGTGATGGTCGATGCCTGCCGGCGCGCCTCCGCGGCACGCATCACCGCGGTGGTGCCGTACTTCGGGTACTCGCGCCAGGACCGCCGGCCGCGTGCGACCCGCTCGGCGATCACGGCCAAGCTGGTAGCCAACATGGTGTCGAGCGCGGGAGTGAACCGCCTGCTGACGGTCGATCTGCATTCGGATCAGATCCAGGGCTTCTTCGACATCCCGGTCGACAACGTGTACGCCTCGCCGGTGCTGCTCGGGGACGCCTGGCGGCAGGCGTACAAGGACGTGATCGTCGTGTCGCCGGATGTCGGCGGCGTGGCGCGTGCGCGGGCCTTCGCGAAGCGCCTGGACGACACGGAACTGGCGATCATCGACAAGCGGCGGCCGCGCCCGAACGAGTCGAAGGTGATGAACATCATCGGCGACGTGGAGGGCCGCACCTGCATCCTGATCGATGACATGGTCGATACCGCCGGCACGCTGTGCCAGGCGGCGCAGGCACTGAAGGACGAGGGCGCCATCAAGGTGGTCGCCTACATTACGCACCCGGTGCTCTCGGGGGGCGCGGTAGAGAGGATTTCGAAGTCGGCGCTCGATGAGCTGATCGTGACGGACACGATCCCGCTGGGCGTCGCCGCCAAGGGCTCGAGCCGCATCCGCCAGCTGTCGGTAGCGGCGCTGCTGGCGGAGACGATCCGTCGCATCCGCGATGAGGAGTCGGTGAGCTCGCTGTACGTCGACTGAAGTCGGCTGGTGCTCGGGCAGTTTTTTGGGATGTGCTGGTTTGGTCGCGAATCCGGCACGCGTTGTTAGTAACTACTGGAGATCTTGAGTCATGCGTATTTCATTCACGTTCGGCGCGGACGCCCGCGGGACGCAAGGCAAAGGTGCGAGCCGCCGCCTGCGTCACACGGGAAAAGTCCCCGCCATCCTGTACGGCGCTCATAAGGACGCCCAGGCTTTGGTGCTCGATCAGCAGAACCTGCTCACGATGATTGCTGACGAGCGTTTCTATTCCTCGATCGTGCGCCTGAAGATCGGCGACGCCACGCAGGAGGCGATCGTCAAGGACGTGCAGATGCACCCGGCCAAGAACCTGGTCGTGCACGTGGATCTGCAGCGTGTCATGGAGAACGAGGAGATCCGTATCCGCCTGCCGATCCACTTCAAGGGCGAGAGCATCTCCCCGGGCGTGAAGACCGAGGGTGGTGTCGTTTCGCACATGCTCTCGGATGTGGAGATCACCTGCCTGCCGAAGGACCTGCCGGAGTTCCTGGAGATCGATCTTTCGGGCATGCACCTGAACGAGACCAAGTTCCTCGCCGATGTCCCGGTTCCCCCCGGCGTGACCATCCCGGAGCTTGCGCACCGTAACGCCCCGGTGGTCTCGATCCACGCCCCGCGTGCCGAGGAGCCGGAGCCGGTGGCTGCCGAGGTCGCTGCCGTGCCGGTCGAAGGTGCCGCAGCCGCCGCCAGTGCAGCCGCTGCCCCGGGGGCCGCTGGCGTACCCGCTGCGGCCGGCGACGCCAGGAAGGGCGAGGAGAAGAAGGACGCGGCTCCCGCCAAGAAGGAAGGCGGCAAGAAGTAGCCGCATCGGCAGCAGCCGTCCGACTGCCCGCCAGCCGCTGCGGAGGCATCGCCTCCGCACAGCGGCTGGCGGCATTTGTGGCCGGGAACTAATGTTATGGCAGGTGAGCCGCTCAAGCTGATCGTTGGTCTCGGGAATCCGGGCACCGAGTACGCGCGCACGCGCCATAACGCGGGGTTCCAGTTTATCGACGAGCTGGCACGGCGCTACGGCGCAACCTTCCGCAGCGAGCCGCGGCACCGCGCGGAGCTGGCGCGGGCGAGGATCGGCGATGCCGACCTGTGGCTGCTCAAGCCGATGAGTTACATGAACCACAGCGGTGATCCGGTCCGCAGCGTTGCCAGCTTCTACAAGGTGGCGCCGGCGGCGCTGCTGGTTGCCTACGATGAGTTGGATTTTCCCGCTGGCGTGGTGCGCATGAAGCAGGGCGGCGGCGCCGCCGGCCACAACGGCATGCGCGACGTCATCGCGCAGATGGGCGATGGCTTCTGGCGGCTGCGCATCGGGATTGGGCACCCGGGCGACCGCTCGCGGGTGCTCGACTACGTCCTCGGGCGCCCGGCTCCTGCAGATGCGCCGCTGCTCGAGGCTGCGCTCCACGCGGCCGCCGATAGCGTCCCAGTGCTCTTGAACGAAGGCGCGCAGATCGCCATGAATCGCCTCCACGGGCGCGACCCGGCGCCCGCGGCACCGCCCGCCGGTCAGTAAAGGAAGGATCTCTTAGTCATGCCTATTCGCTGCGGCATAGTGGGTCTGCCCAACGTCGGCAAGTCGACCCTGTTCAACGCGCTCACGCGCGCGCAGATCGCCGCCGAGAACTACCCGTTCTGCACGATCGACCCCAATGTTGGCGTGGTGCCGGTCCCGGACCCGAGGCTCGAGCAGCTGGCGGCCATCGCGCACCCGGAGAAGATCATTCCGACGACGGTGGAGTTTGTCGACATCGCGGGCCTCGTCGCCGGCGCGTCCCAGGGCGAGGGTCTCGGCAACCAGTTCCTCTCGCACATCCGCGAGGTTGATGCCATCGCACACGTGGTGCGCTGCTTCGAGAACGGCGACGTCATTCACGTCGCCGGCCGCATCGACCCGCTCTCGGACGTCGACATCATCGACACCGAGCTGGCACTCGCCGACATGGCGACTCTGGAGAAGGGCCTCGATCGCGCCATCAAGGCCGCCAAGAGCGGCGACAAAGACGCGATGCGGCGTCGCGCCCTGTTCGAGCGCGTGAAGGTGCAGCTGGATGCGGTAAAGCCCGTACGCGCCATGACGCTTACACCGGAGGAGCGTCGCGACCTGCGCGACCTGCAGCTGCTCACGGCGAAGCCCGTCATGTACGTTGCCAACGTGGCCGAGGACGGCTTCGAAAACAATCCGCTGCTGGCTGCGGTCGAGAAGCGAGCGAGCGCTGATGGTGCGATCGTGGTCGCGATTTGTGCCGCGATCGAGGCTGAGATCGCGCAGCTTGAAGAAGCCGAGCGCAGCGAGTTCCTGGCGGAGCTGGGGTTAAAGGAACCGGGGCTCAACCGGGTAATTCGCGCCGCCTACAAGCTGTTGGGACTTGAGACGTATTTCACTGCGGGGCCGAAGGAAGTTCGCGCCTGGACGGTGCGTATCGGGGCGACGGCGCCCCAGGCGGCGGGCGCGATCCACACGGACTTCGAGCGCGGCTTCATCCGTGCCGAGGTCATCGCGTTTGCGGACTATCTGGCCGGCAGGGGAGAGGCGGGGGCCCGGGACGCGGGCAAGCTGCGCCTCGAGGGTAAGGAGTACGTCGTGCAGGAAGGCGACGTCATGCACTTTCGCTTCAATGTCTAAGTCACCCCATCGAGCCTCGAGCTACTGCTGATTAAGGAACTTGCCGAGCGGCACCCAATAGTGCACACGCCAACCGTAGGCGAGGCTCGGGCCCTGGCTGTCAGGAAAGCCGCGCTGATCCAGGGCGACAGTGCAATGCGCTCCGTGCGGCTGCAGCTCGAAGCGCACCACCGAGTATTCTCCCGGCCCCCAACTGCCGGCGCGCCAGGCCTGCACCAGGCGCCGGTCGCGCACTACCTCTAGATTGCGGCCCGTGATGTAGCCGCCGAAGAGAGTAAAGGGTACTCCAGCCTGATCGGAGATCGCTGTGGCCTTGGCATCCGGTGCCGTCACCAGAGTCGCAGCATCACTCAGCCGCGTCAGCGCATCGAATTCGGAAGCGCGGGTGAGCGCCCGATATACGCGCTGGCAGCTGGCCGCATAGTCGGTTTCCTGATGGATGGATGCGGCGCTGTTGGACAGCCCCTCCGGGGGTGCGGACTCGGCGGCGCAAAGCGGCGGACCAGCGAACGCCGCCAAAAAAACCGCCGCGCCTGCTAGCGCTTGCAGCGGGTAACGCTTTTTCCTGCTACCGGGAAGAATTGATGTTATATTAAACATAAGTGTTTAATGATAGTTTAACCAAGAAATGGCGTCAAGCAGCGTGTCGCGGAGGGTTGGGGAAGACGAGCGTCTCGATGCAATCTTCCATGCCCTAAGCCATCGTGCGCGACGTGCTCTGCTTGGGCGTCTCGCCCAGGCTCCGGCGATGATCACGGAACTTGCGCAGCCATTTGCAATGTCCTTGCCGGCAGTTTCCAGGCACATACGGGTGCTCGAACAGGCCGGGCTGGTGGCGCGCGCCGTGGACGGGCGTGTCCATCGGTGCTCATTGGACGCGCTGCCGCTTAAGGCGGCGGAGCAATGGCTTGGCCACTATCGCGCGTTCTGGGGGGCCAGCCTGGAGGCATTGGCGCGTTATGCCGACAAGCACTGATCACGGGGAGATTCCCCAAGCTATCACGCTGGTCGTGCGACGCACGATTAACGCATCCCCTGAGCGGCTCTTCGACGCGTGGACGGAGCCGGTACAGCTACGGCATTGGTGGGGTCCGCCGGGGGTCGCGTGTACTGCGGCAGAGGTGGATCTCAAAGTCGGCGGCCGCTATCGAATTGGTAACCAATTCCCGGATGGAACGATCGTATGGATCAGCGGGCAATTCGAGCACATAGAGCGACCTAAGCTGCTGGTTTACAGTTGGAGTCTCGGCACGCAGCAAAAAGGCGCAGAGCGGCTCACCGTGGCGTTTGAAGCCCGTGATGTTGGCACTGAGGTTATCGTGACCCACGAGCGCATCGGGGATATCGCCAGCAGCGAGGGACATGAAAAGGGCTGGGCTGGCTGCCTGGAGGGCCTCAGGAGGTACCTGCAGACCGGCCCGGCGAGGGGTTTTTAACGGCCGTTTGACAGGGTAGTGCGGCCGCAAGGACAATGCGCGCCCCTCGTGGAAAGGTAGCTCAGCTGGTTAGAGCACGGCACTCATAATGCCGGGGTCGAGGGTTCGAGTCCCTCCCTTTCCACCAGTATTATCAAGCACTTGCGAAGCCCCTCCCGCACGCACGATCGACAGTGCGGGAGATTTGCGGGAGACGAGCTCGCACACTTTCTCGGCAAGTGAAATCAGCGTCTCGATATCCGCTGCCGAGTAGTGCGTGGTCACGTGGGAGGCCTTGTGGCCGAGCAACGTCTTCCGGTCCTCAAACGAGACGCCGGCCGCGCGCAAGCGATACCCAAACGTGTGCTTGAGATCGTGCACGCGGATCCTGCGAAACCCTTGAGGGCAGGGTCGACCTAACTTTTCCTCGTACCGAGCCGCCGCGCGCCGCCGCGCTGCCTTCCAGCCGGAGTTGTTGATCCTTGTCTCCACGAAGCTATCGAAGTCGAGAAGTCGGGGAAAAAGGTTTTCCTTAAGAAGGCTTCAGAGTATGCGGTTCCAGCGGAGTTGCAGAGCAGGCTGGATGCAGTCCGAAGCTGCGGGCGGCATTTGAGGCGCTCACGCCGGGGCGCAGGAAGTCCTATATCTTTCATATCTCGGGTGCGAAGCAGGCAAAGACACGGGCAGCGCGGGTGGAGAGGTGTGTCCCGATGATCTTGAGCGGCCGAGGGTTCAACGAACGCACAGATTGAGGGCGGTCCTCCTCAAGAGATCGAGCGGCCGCCGTCCGTCACCGGCGACAGTTTCGGGCAGAACAGGACCGTGACATTCCCATCCCCTATCGTGCTCGACGGGTCGGGAGCGATAGAGACCTGAGCGAAAGCCATGTCTTTGGGCTCGCTGAACTTCGAGCTGATGTAAGTCGCGAGGCCCGGAAAAAAATACTTGGCCAGTGTGGCTTCTACCGAACTCTGCACCTTGCTGAGGGCAGCATTCAGGCCAACAACTCCACCAACCCCGCCGACGACGCCGCCGATAATTACACCGATCACAGCACCGAAAAGACCGCCGATCGCTCCTCCGATGGCCCAACCCGCGGCACCGCCGGAAAGCGCGCCAACGCCGATTCCGGCCGCCCAGGTCCCAGCAGGCAGGCTGACGCTCACCTGGTTGGATTCGATGATCGGAGCGAGTTGATCCTTCGCGCGATCGACCGTCAGGCCGAAGCTGCCCTTCATCTCGACGTTGGCAAAGACAACCATCGTCGCAGTGCCTTTCATATCGAAGGTGATGAGACCCGTTGTGATCGCCACGACGGGCGGGTACTTGGCAATTCCCCCGATGTCGGCGTCGTCGTAGCCCGCCACCATGGCGAACTGGAGATCAGCCTGTAAATCTTTTTGTGTCTGCTGGACGCACTGCGAGGCATCGACATAGACGGTGGCGTTGCCGAGCGGAATAGGGGGCTCGGCGCTCAACTCGCTCACCTGTGGCTCGGGCGAGGTCCGTGGCGGTGTCACCGACAGGACGTACGTGGTTGTCACGCTCGGTGTAACGGTACTCGTTCCAGTGGACTGGACCGGGTGGCCATCCAAAGAGAGCGCCGCGCCATCCGCCAAGACCGTATCCCACTTGAGGACCGACGACCCCAGGGGTGTGATCTGATCCGGGTTTGCGGTGAAGTACAAGAGTTTCGAAGGCGGCGGATCTGGAGGCATATTTGTTGCCCTGCAGCTTCTTACCGCGGTGGGGCGAAGAACAACGACCTAAAGATCAAGTAGCTCAAAATACTCGGATCCGGAAATTCATGCACTCCGTGTACTGCACGCATTGCAGCAAAGCGAATGCCGCGAAGGCTGAGCGCAAACGCTCGGCAAAGCGATCCGCTATTGCCCGAATAGAATTTGCCGGCGCCGGCAACAAGGGCGCTGAGATAGGTCGCCGCGAGCGGACAGTAGCCAGTAACGACGCTTCATTGCCGATAACTAACGCCGCGGCAGGGGTAGGGGCGCCATGCAGATTCCGAGTCTCACGAGGATGGACCCCAACCGGCTGCAACAGCACGTGTTCGGGACGTATGTCACGCTGCGATATGGTCTTGCAGTCCTCACGTTGTTGTTTCCCTTAGCCGTCTATCTCGCCGGGTACTTTTCGGGCGTGGAGTTGCAGCAATCCTTGAGCGCGTACTACTGGGCCGACCGAATCGACCCCAATACCCCGCGGGCTTTCTTTGTCGGGCTGCTGTTCGCGGTCGCGGTGGGGATGTATCTCTACAAGGGTTTCACACATGCAGAGAACATCGCCTTGAACATTGCGGCAGTTTTCGCCGTGCTGGTGGCACTCGTACCGATGCGGGATGCGGGTTGGAACCCCGGCAAGTGGCATGGCACGTTCGCTATATCGATGTTCGTATGCCTGACTTACGTCGTCTGGTTTCGAGCCGGCGATACCTTGTCGCTGCTGCCGGCCGATGTTGCCAGGGGCTCGGCGCTCAGGCGCTACTCGCGCGCCTGGTACCAGTGGCGGTACCGGGTAATCGGTTCCGTGATGCTGCTTTCGCCGGTTTCGGCAGCGATCGTGAATACGGCGTTGGGCGGCCGATGGTATGTCTTCTTCATCGAAAGCGCGGGCATCTGGGCGTTCGGTTGGTACTGGTTCGCAAAGAGTTCGGAGTTGAGGCGTTCCTTGGCCACAAAGCGTGCGCTAGAGGGCCGAGTCCACGTGCAGGATGGCGAGGCGAGGGAGGCCGCGCCGGACAATCACAAGCGTCCGTAAGCGCACTGGGAGCTGACTGGCTTTGCAGCCAAGCATGGCAACTTCTATGCCATGCTCGATATCTGTATGCGCTGTTGTTAGCGCACTTTCCTAGCTCAGAAGTACACCATTGATGTATGTACACCAATGGTGTACTATAAGTCAATGATTTTCATTGAGACGCCGGTCTTTACCCGACAGGTGCGAGAGCTTTTGAGCGATGAGACATATTCGGCGCTTCAATGTCACCTGGCGCTCAATCCAAGAGCCGGTGATGTGATCCAGGGAACCGGCGGGTTGCGCAAGGTGCGCTGGGCGGCCACTGGAGGCGGCAAACGTGGTGGTGTTCGAGTGATCTATTTCCACGTAGCCGCGGACTCCCAGGTGCGCCTACTTCTCATCTATCGCAAGGGCGTAAAGGACGATTTGACGGCCGCCGAGAAGAAGACGCTCCGTCGATTGAATGAGGATTGGTAGGAGGCTTGCTGTGAACAAGAAACTGTTTGCTGAACTCGTAGAGAGCATGACGCAGATGAACGAAATTGCGCGCGGCGAGCGGGTTGCGTCACGCGAGTTTCACGTCGATGCGTTCGCTATCAAAAAACTGCGCTCTAAGATCGGCCTAAGCCAGCCAAAGTTTGCAGCGTTACTGCACGTGAACGTCGGGACGCTGCGGAATTGGGAGCAGGGCCTGCGCGAGCCCACAGGGCCTGCTAAGGCGCTTCTGATGGCAATCAGTCGAGACCCGAGGCACGTTCTTAAGGCTTTGGCCGCGTAGATCCGAACGAGATGATCGGAACCGTGTGCCCCCATCACGCCATTGGTAGTGCCTACTGGGCCCTACGAGTCGGGCACTGAGTTAGGATCCAGAAGGCCGACCTACCAGGGCGACTTTGGGGGGATTCCACATGCACATTCCGCCCGGCTTCACCACCGTCTTTCCCGTAACGCTCACGCCTTGAGGTATACCTTTCTCTTATAGTCCGCTCTACTCCCCATGCGCCGGACTCCATATATAAGGAATAGAGGGAAGAACCGTTGAGCGCCCCCGACAGGCAGCGATTCGTCTCAGGCATGGCCAAGGAATACGGCAGCCGCAAGCGTCGGTTCCTGCGCCTGCGCGTACGCGATGCCGCCGACGTCCCCGACCTCGCACATGAGGTCTTTTTATGACTCCTCCGGGCTCCGAGCCACGAGGACATACGAAGTCCCGAGGCCTATCTCTTCACCATCGCCTCCCACGTGGTGCAGCAGCACTGCCAGCCCTGCCGCTTCGAGCGCTGGCCGCAGATCCCGATCCGCGTGGTCGCGTCCGAGGACGATCGGTTCTTCCCGCTCACCTTCCAGCGGCGTGTCGCACGCGATCGCCTCGACGCGGAGGTCGACGTGCTCCCGGGCGAACATCTTGTGGCACTCTCGCGTCCGCAGGAACTCGCAGCCTTGCTCCTGCGTCTTGAGCGCGACCTGACCGGGTAAGTTAGGCCTTCCGCCGCACGGCCGACCTCGCTCTCGCCTCCAGCCACGCCTGCCATCGCGGCCTCTTCGCAAGGGATGGCAGTGAAACCGCCGTATCCCTTTTTTGGCGTGGATGACTCTTAGCTCTTACGGGGGTTGAGCCGCCGAAAGAGCGGGTGGGGTGTCAATGGAGGCCGAGAATGGAAGAGCGATTCAGCGGGTGATCGCCGGCGGCACAGGTATTCCTGCGTCGGCAGATTCAAGGCGCGATTGCCCGGAGCTGTCCGCGGCGGAATTCCATCGCTTCCTGAAGGCGGCCAACGATCGTGACCCCGACGCGACCCTCCGCAATCGTCGTCGGGCCCGAATCGCCTGCACGTTGCTAGCGATCCTGCTCGGCGGGATCACGCTGTCGACCGCTCTCCTGGCCGTAAGTCCGAGGGAGGAGGGCACGACCCAGGCCGGCGACTTCTCGCGCCTGCAGCGCGCAGTCTGCCGTAGCTCACTGGCATTCACGCCGCGCGTGCAGCCGCCGCTCGAGAGTCTGTGTCCACCACTTCGCTAAACCAGTGCGGTGACTTCAGGCGGCGCTACTGATGACGAGCCTCCATCAGCGGCTGACCCTCGATGACTACCGCGCCCACATTGTGGCGCAGCTCAAAGCCTGCGCCGAGCCGGAACAGGCTGAGGAACCCCTCTCGGACGTCGAGACGATGCTGGCATCAACGCAAACGAGTCGCTCACTGCAAAAAGAGTTCTGGCGGGGACTGTCACAAGACATGGATGCTCTCACCCATCAGGGCGCACTCCTCGACCCTGCAGCAACGGCAACGTTACGGACCGTCATCCTGATCACCCGCGCGGTGACGACCCGCGCGCTCCGAGTCCTGCAGGACGTCGAGTAACGGTCTCCGTTTCGTCAAGGCGCCATACCGCTAGCAGCTGGGTCCACCGTCCCGCTAGACCCATCCCGCCGCGCCCCGCGCGCACCTTGGATCCCACGCCACCGACTGCCTCGCCCATTGGCGGCAGCCGACAGCGGGCAGCGCTGAAATCGCCCGTTACCCACTCCCACCGTGCACCACGGATTCAGCCTCTTGCGGCGGATGGCCTTGCAGAAGTCGTGAGCTGTCCCGGATGCAAAGGATATCGGTCTCCCGAGCGCCGAACCCGACTCAGTTAGAGGCTCAAAGCTCCTATTTGCCCTTGTTTGGTAGCCACTAGACGAAGAACGACGCTCTAAAGACAAGCCGTATTCCCCGTGCACGTGATCCACAAGCGCACGGCTCGGAGCTGACTTAGGTTCAGCAACAGTCGGTCGGTTCGCCCCCCACGATGATACGGATAGGGCAGCATTCGTCGCCGACACTCGTCACCACGATAACCGTTGCCCGATCATGCCAAGCGTCGCGCAGGATGCGGGCGACGCGATACTCCCGGCTTCGGAATCGTCTCGGGCGCTCGCAACCCTCTTCGAGCATGAAGCCCTCGAAATCCCCGAAGTGATCGTAAATGAGCCCGGAAATCTTGCCAGAGAACTCTCTGAGACCCTCGCCCTTGCCCGGCTCGGGCTTGCGACCCTGACCCGGCAAATTGCCGGTTCCTGAGGGCGGGATGAGTCCTGCATTACCCCCAAAGCCGTTCACTCGTCCCGCGATTTGCTTTAGGTACCGCTCAAACACCGGGAACCAGCGGCTGGCTGATGGGATCGAGTCGGCGATGTACTGGAGGATGGCGTAGTAGCGTTCCTCGTCCTCGACGAGGGAGGCCTTCGCATCTACGGGAATTGTCAGCTTGAAAATGCCGATCGTGTGACGCCAGGCGTATTGCTTTGCAGGCGCCGAGATGATCACTTGCTCGGCCTTGGTTTGCCTCGGCACTTGCTGGATCTCGGTGTAGTCCTCGCTCGTGATCTGGCGCACGACGACCTCGTACTTGTCGCCTTTCTTGACGCCTGCGGGCAATTGCACGGAAAGGAGACCGGCAAAATTGACGACCGTACCCTTGGGGATCGGGATATACGTCGTACCTCCTGCGGTCACCTGGATGGTGTGAGGATCGAAAGCGTTCAGGGCGTGAGTCGTATACAGCTTTCCGGCCCAAGCCAGAATCGCCGCCGATGTCGTCCCCGGCAGATAAACCTGCGCGGTGCTCTCCTGCGGCACGTTGCCCCATTCGATCACGAGCTCATCCGGCTTTTGGTCGATCTTCAAGGCGCGCGGTGTCGGCTTCAATTCGAACGTCTGGGGAATGAGACGTGAGGGGTCAACCCCGGGATTCGCAGAGGAGACGAACGCCAAGTTGCGTTGTGCCAGCTTGTCGGTGCTCGAGGGGTCATCGCCAACGGTGATTGGATCGGGCGCAAAGGACACTTCGCAGACCAGGCACTGGTGCTGGCTCCTCACGAGCTGCAGGATCGAGACCAAGTTGTCGAAGCTGCTGTAGGGGCCGTACGCGTAGTCGGCCGGCGTATTCGCCACCATCCGGTCGGGGAAGCGCAGATCATTGGGCTGATTGATGTCCAACCAGCACCCGTAGTAGAGGTCGACTTCGGCGCCGAGCGGGTCGGGGTTGAAGGTGTGGGTGTTCTTGGGATCAGACTGCGCGCTCAGCGCCTTGGACGCAGCCACGCGTGGCGCGGCAAAGAAGGGAATCGTCACGATCTCATCGCCTTGGACGCCGAGCACCGGCACGACGGTCGACCCACTGCTGTAGGACTTGTAGGTCGTCGTCGGGTCGTAGGTCGAGGCGACTTGCTGCGCCGCGAACATCCGGAAGAAGAGACTCACATTGGGCGCGGTTTGGGTATCCTGGTAGCGAACCCGCGCCAGGGCGAAGTTGTAGATGTTGTTGCCCGCGCTGTCGCTCTGTAGCAGGTTCAGCGCCGGTGTGTCCTCATCGGAGGGCAGCGCATCGAACACCGGCCCAAGCCCTGCCGGGTCACCATTCAGATTGTCGATGGTCTTCTGGATCCAGGCCGTGGCGCCCGACTGCGGACTGGTTCCCTGCTGAGCGGTGAGGCCAAACATCTTGTCTCCGGCCTTGAGCTGGAAGACCTTGATGTCAACGCTTAAGTACCACGCGGCCCCCGGGCCACTACCTGCATGCAGCATGTACGGGTTGGGCGTCTCCTGCAGCACGATCTGGGCACTGTTCGTGACCGTCTTGCCGGCGGCCGTGAATGCTGCGGTGACGACGAGCGTCTGGTCGGCGCTAGTGAACATGCCGGTGCCCGTGAACTGAGCCTGGAAGGGGAATGTCCAGCGTTGCGGCTGATTGGCCGGCAGTGTCGGGTCGGAGGGAGAGGCGGGACCTGTAGATACGTAGCTGAGTCCGTTGATGGGCGGCTGCACGCTCGGAACGGCGCTGCCAATATCGTTCTGGCTGAAACCCTCGACCTCGACGTACAGCGCATCGTTAAAGTTGCCCGCGCCCGTCAGGTTCTGCTGGGCGGTGACCTGGCCCACGGTAAAGTTGGAAAGCTCCAGACGCACCACCAGATCCCGCGTGCCAACGCTCACCGCAAAGGCGCCAGACGCGATGCCATTGGCCACGACGAACAGGTTGTATTGGCCATTGGGGATGTCGGTCGGCACGGAGACGAATGTGCTGACGAGTGTGGCTCCTGTCGCCACGGCCATCGTCGAGTGGTTCGCGGTTCGAAGATAGAAGACGTTGTTGCTTGAATCCTCAAGGCGCACGATCGGATAGTTCGTCGCCATCTGTGCGTCATCGCCGTAGCTGCACGCCTGCGAGAGCCCATTGAACTGCGTACCGAAAATCTGATACGTGTGACCCAAAATGAGCGCGGACGGGCAGTTGGTGATGGTCGGCGCCCAGGCCGCCTGGGCCCCATCGACGGAAGCCAGGATCGAGACCGTGCTCGTCTGATCCGAGAAAAGAACCTCGCCGGAGGGGAGCAGCAGGAAACGGCCTTGGAAGCAGGCGTTGCCGTTGTTCGAAGGACCGCCAGTGATGGTCGCCTTGTTGGTGGACGGGTCGTAGAGGAAGAAGGTCGTGGGGCCGTTGTACTTACATGGCGGGCTGGGGCTCGCTGTGAGGAGCACCTGGCCGTTGGTCAGGAGCACCGCCGGTGCGTCCATCGGAAAGAGTGTGTTGTTGCTCGAATCCACGAGCGTCGGGCCGTTCGCCCAGGTACCCGCGACGCCTGCGGCGCCCGAGGTATAGGTCGCGGTGTTGCCGCTCGCGCCAATCGCGAAAACCTTGCCGCTCGGCAAGAGGATGGCCGGCCCGATCTCGCTCACCTGGCCGCTGCAGGGCTGAGGCAGGCTCGCACCCGTGCTACCCATCTGCAGCCACACATCGGTTGAGGGCGTGTAGAGCTCCGCATTCGACCCGTTGGAGCACTGGGGATCCAGCACGTCTCCGTTGGGTAGCAGCGTCAAGGTCTCTTCGGAGGAGTTGTCGTTTTTGGCCGACGTGAAGAAATACGATTGTGTTTGCGGATCGAACAACGCCATCGCGGCGTTGTTGGGATTGCCGAAGAGCAGACGCCCATCCGCGAGCACCGCCGATGCAGGGTCGCCGATATTCGTCCAGCCGGTGGGGTTCGGGAGAATCGTCCAGGAGTCTAAAGTCGGATCGTAGAGCTGCACCTCGAGCGCGTCGACCGAGGGCGAGGTCGAGGTGTAATTGACGTTGTACTCGCCCCCGAAAACGATCAACGTTCCATCCTGCAGTACCGCGGAGCCGAAGAAGACTGGCCCGTAGGTCGGACCATTCATGGTCGCGGTCAGATTGGAGTCATTCAGCATGGAGACCGTCTGCTTCCACGTCCCGTTGGCATAGGATCCCGACTTGTCCGGGATCAGCCGATACCAGCTCGAAGAGGCCAGCACGTGGGCCATCACGCTGCCGTCGGTGAGGAGCAGCATCGTGTCGATGCTGGCGGGAACGTTATTGACCGTTGACCAACCCATTTCGATCTCCTTGGGAGCGGCCCATCAGGTCAGACGGACTGTGGCCGTGAATTGCGCCGGGTGACCGGGCGGATTTCCGAGGGGCTTCGAACAAAGAACCGAGGCCGCCACTAAAGTCTGTCGGCGCCGGGGAGGCGCTCTCAGCTGCTGCAGTGCGATTCGTGCTCCCGACCTCCGGGAGTGACTGACCAGAAACCGAGGGTCAAAAAATCGACGATTAAGGCTGGCATTCGCGCTCAGCTCGAGACAGATACTTCGAGAGGGGGCCTAAACCGAGGGACGCGGTGGACAGCGCTGCGTAGCAGCAAAAACTAAAAACCGGCGTTTCGTCACCAGCAAGGGGGCGCCACCCCCATGGCCCGCAGCACTGTTCGGGCCGTATCCGCAAAACCTAAACGAAGACTCTTATGAGGGCGGAGCGGGAGAAGGGACCCGGCCCAAGAATTTAAAGAATGATCAGATGGGGGATTTGCAATGAGAGTCTTTCATTTCGGATGGGCCGCCGCTGCTGTTGCCTTGCTATCGGGCTGTAGTGCGTTGGGATTTCGCGCGACGGCGGTAACTCCGCCGGTCGCGTCCACGGTCGGACAGAGCGTGCGTGACCTCTATCAAGCCGCTGGCGTTGCCCCGCCGGTCAAAGGTGCGACGGCCACCGATCCAGCCACCATTGATCCGGTTGAATTCGCCCAGGCGGGTTATCGGATTGTCGATCAGGGGTGCAATCAGTATTTCGATGCGATCGTCAAGATCGACAACAAACTGAAAATGACGAAGGCTGACGTGACCGCGGCGGGGAGCGCGGCGGCGGTCATAGCGACGCTGGCGCAGACCACACCCAAAACCATTGGCATCATTGCGGCCGCCTTCGGTCTTGGAGCGGTTGTCATCGATAACTTAGACCAGTATTCATTCGCAACCCCGTATCCCACCCAGACACGCGGCCTCATCCTCAAGGCTCTCGTGGCCTATCGTCAGTCGAGTCCTGCTGAGAGTGCGAAGACGATTTCCGACGCGGCCGATTTGATCTCTGGATATGCGAACCTGTGTACATATTCAGGAATCGCCGAATTGGCCGCAGAATCGATTACCAAAGCGACGCCCGGCAACTTGACCAGTCAGAACGGGCCACTGTTTACGGACGCGCAGAAGGCTGATTTGCAACCGATCATTGGACTGCTCAACTTGCCCGCGGGCACGCAGCTCACGGATTCAGATTACGTGGCTCTCGCGGCCATCTCGGATCCGGCCACTACCAACACGACGCTGCTGGACGCCCTGGCATCCAGTTTCAGCTCCGGCATTCCCAGCGCGACGGTCACCAGTAAGATCTACGACAAGGGCACTCACCAGAAGCAGACCGCAACGTTGGCTGCCATACGTACGATTCTGGCGCCGCTTCTTTCCAGTGATCCGCAGTTCGCAGCGCAGGTTTCCAGCAAGGAAAAGGCTGGCACGAGCAGCACACCGTCCCGCACCCCGGTGATGATCGGAATTATCAGTTGACGTCATACCACGAGTCGCCGGGGCCCCCGCGGCCGCAGACGCGAGTGCAGGAAGAGGTTGGACATGCTTGCCCAGACGAGTATCTACGGAATCGACGTATCGGATAACAATCGGACGGTCGACTGGTCACGCGTGATCGCATCGAGATGCGGCTTCGCGCTCATCAAGGCAGCAGAGGGCGCGAGCTACCGGGACACGCAATTCGCTGCCAACTGGGCGGCGACTAAGGCGGAGGGTCTCCCGCGCGGCGGATATCATTTCTTCCGTCCGTATCGGAACGGGGAGGCCCAAGCGAAGAATTTTCTGAGTGCCTTGGGCACAGACACGGGAGAGCTGCCGTGCTCGGTCGACGTCGAAGTGCTTCCTGAGACGCCGGATATCCCCTCATTCCTCGACGACCTGCGAACTTGGCTCACGGTTGTGGGACGAGCCACCGGCCACGCACCATGGATCTATACCTGCAAGCGCGTTTGGCAGCTCCTCGGTAACCCGCTGGGGTTTGAGGCCTATGGACTCTGGGTCACTCACTGGAACACGCCACGACCTTCACTGCCGCCATCGTGGCAGTCGTTCAATGCGTGGCAGTACTCGGACGAAGGGAGTATTCCTGGAGTTGAGGGACCTGTAGACCTAGACGTTATTCAGGTTCAGTCCGGAATCGACGTGCTCACCGCAGAGCTTGCGATGCGCAGTCCTCGATTGTGGCAATGAGAGTTCTCGCTCCGAGCGTCTGGATAGAGGCGCCATGCCGTCATTTGCTCAAATGACCCCGTCGCGTCGTGCAATCTGTTCGGCGACCCTCAGTCCAGAGCGCAGCGCACCTTCCATATACCCCGTGAAGGCGTAGCACGTGTGCTCACCCGCGAAATGCAATCTCTGCTTGAAGGGCAGATGCATCAAAGGCCCCACTCGACACACCTCACCTCTGCGGGGAAAGGAATAAGACCCGCGCGTCCAGGGATCCTGGAGCCAGTCCATGAACTTGCCGTTCCGTGCACGATCAGCTGCGCGCGGGTAAATGGCCGACAGCTTCTTTAGGACTTTCTGTCGCCGCTCACTGCCCCAACGGCGCAGCGTGACGGCATCGTTTGCGCCTGAGAACGAGACCCAAGCCGCCCGGCGATCTGCGGGCGCGGCCTTCGTACCCACCCAGGTGATGTTGATGGGGCCATCCGAGAGCAGCTCGGGTGACTCTGGATCCCAGCAGCCGTTCTTGACATTCAGGACGTATTTGACGTTCTTGCCGAACTGCACGGCATACTTCTTGGGTAGCGGTGGGTCGATGTGGAGCCCCCGCCGCCACATTGTCGGCGGGGTGGCAAGAATCACTTCGTCAAAGCGCCGGCGCTTGCCGCGCTCGAATTCAAGCGTGACCCCGCTGCGATCAAGCTTGATGAGGGTCACTTTCTTGCCTGTCTCAACTGTGCGTATCGCGCGCTTAAATTTGAACGCCAACCTTTGATTGCCGCCCCGGCAGCGATGCGTTTCCGTGTCGCGCCAGTAACGCCGCAGCCCCCCTCCCTTGATCATCGCCAAGTTTCCGAGCCAGCTCTGTCCCTTTGCCTCCACGCCGTTGTCGGCCTCCAGCTGCTCGAGAAATGCGAGACGGCAAATCCGTGACATGCGCGCATTCGGGGGGCGCGCCTGGTTGAGCCGCTTCAAGCCTGTGGCAAGACTCATCCGGTCCAGGTGCGCTGCATGGGGTGTCAGCCAGGGCTCGTACGCATTGACTCGACGCGCCTCATCGTTGATCAACCGTTCGCCCCGTATCATCTCCTCGGCGAGGAAAGTCGAGCGGGCGGGGGAGAGCAGCCTGCCGCCGAGCACGACCGGCCAAGGGCTGTCCGACTCGTCGATGTGCTCTAACTTGAGCTTGAAGATCCTCGCGTACGACCACCACGCTGGATGATTGAGACCGATGAGCTCCGCCCCGTGCTCTACGACACTGCGCGGCACCACATCCCGTTTCGAGAGAACACGGCCGCCGACTTTGGCGCGCGCTTCGAAAACCGTGACCGCGTATCCGACGCTCTTGAGCTCGTATGCCGCAGCAAGGCCTGCGAAGCCTCCGCCCACTACCGCAATATTCCGCTTTACTTGAAGCGGCCGGGGCTTGAAGCGTTGGTGGAGGGAAAGCTTTGCGCGGGGCGGCTTGGTTTGTTTGGGCTTGCGCGGCCTTCTGGGTGGGGCTGCGGCGGTCACCGTACCTAGCATCTCTTGGCTCAAAGACCCCTGCGGGACTTGCGAGGGCTGCAGTCGCTTAACTCGCGCTGGCGGAAGATGCGTCTGTAGAGCTGTGAATAAGGTGGGCATACGGTTTCCGGTGACGACGTCATGGGCACTGAGTCATCAGGGGTTCTGTCGTTGTCGTGCCCGATGTGCTTCGAGCTCACGAGCGACCCGCGCGATGTAGGCACGGGACTCATCCGGATCCGCCGTGCGCGGGAGATCGGGCAGATAGCCCAGATCATCGGTCGGCTGAAAAATGCGACCGAGCGTTGAGAGGCGGCCGCCGGTACTCAGATGTGCGTCGTACTTGCGCAGCGCATGGTCTACGGTGGCTGCGATTCGTGTAAATCCATCGAGGGACCCCGGACTCTCGGGTCCGTTGCTCGGCAAACCCTTCAACGTGGCCTCCGCGGAGGGTGCTTTCGGAAGCGACGGCGGCTGGGCTCGGCGCGGTGCGGTGCGGCGAGGAGCGCCGACCTGACGGAAGTCGCCCGCCGGTCACGCTCGGTGAGCGATCCGGGAATCCCGAAAACATCGAAGACGGTTCGCGGGACCGAGGCATGATCGAACGGTGCGTGAGACACGCTGCCGGGCTTGACCCACGGTGAAACCACAACGGCCGGCGTACGGATGCCGTAGCGATCGAAAGCGAAGGGCGGATTGGGGGGGTTAGCGGCCTTCTTTGCATTGCGCGGCGCATCGCCCGGTTGCGGGGCCGAGGGCGGAGCCCATTGGTCATAGAATCCGCCGTGCTCGTCATAGAGGATGAGGAGTATCGACTGCAGCCACACAGGCGATGCGATCACGGCGTTCGTAACGTCTGCGATCAGTGCCTCACCGGCACTCAACGTTCCGCACGGATGCTGACTGTTGCCATTGCGGAACTTGCTGAGGATCCCGTAGTCCGGCTCGATGAAGGTGTAATGGGCGACATCGCCCTTCGCCACATCTCCTGAGAAAGCGTCCTGGCGGCGAAACCGGTCGGTACTTGCCACGAACACCGACGGCATGGTGTTGATCGCACACACTTGCGGGAAGTGATCCCCGTGGTAGACCCGCCAGGTCCTCTTCGCCTTCGTCAACTGATCGAAGATCGTTCCGTGTTGAAACGAAAATCCGAGCTTCGACCAGAGCATCGAGCCGATCGTTGTAAGACTCGAGGGACTGTTGGCAAGTCCGCCCGAGGAGCCGGCATGCACGAAAAACCGGTTGGGCCAGGTGGGCCCGGGCATCGAAGAAAACCACTGGTCGCACACCAGAAAGTTAGCCGCCAGGTGCGTGAAGACCGGCACCCGCGTGCTCGCCGCACACGCCATGGCTGAATTTCCGCCCCTGTCGACGAACCCTTGCAGGGTGACCGGGCGCGGGCTCGCGACGTAGGGTGAGCGGAAAATCTGCCAGTCGACGTGCTCGAACTCATGCCCGGGGTCTGAGGGTGCGCGGTCAAGGGCCGAGGGGCTCATCGGCACCGGGCCTGTGCCGCCGGGATTGCTCTTGCGGGTGTCGACGCCTCTAAGTCCTGGAATACCGGAATACGCGAGGAGATGATCGAACGAGCGGTTCTCAAGCATCAGCACAATGACGTGCTGAATTGAATCCGGTGCCGGTGCGACCGTGCGCACCTTCCCCACACGCTTCCGCGACCGTGTTTGAGCCACGCGACCCCCTCAAAGATAGCTTCAGGCCAATATCGTTCTTGTGCTCATTGTCTAACTGTTGCGTCTGTCGGTGAAGTCGCACGCCAGGCGGGATAGCTTTGTGCCGCACCGCAGTATTTGCCTCAGGCTCGAGCTCATGATTCAGTCTGACATCGAGGGGTTCACCGCAATAGGCTCCGACCCGGCGCCCCGCGGAGGCTTCCGGGGCTCTGAGCACTGAGGGATTTGCGTGCGCGAGAGGGCCGAATGGGCATCACGGCTTCCGGAGTTCCTGCCGCGCACCCTCGCGTGGGCCGCGGCTCAATCCCAACTGATTCTTCAGAACGGTGTTTCGCTAGATGCTCCGGCGCAGGCCGTCGCGCGCGCCGTTGGGGTCAAGCAGCCCGATCGCATTCGTCTGTGGACGGTTGTCGACATTCCTGCGCCGTCCGATCCGGAACTTCGGCAGCTGGCGCTCGATGAGAATCTGATCGGTCCAGGAACCGGTGGTCTGACCTTGGGTTATGGAATTCTGATTCGCCGCGGTAGGTTGGATCTGCGGCTTTTGTCCCACGAGTGTCGGCATGTGCATCAGGTGGAAGCTGCGGGTGGACTGGAAGCTTTCCTCGCCCTTTACCTCAGGCAGATTGCCGACTTCACTTACGAGAACGCACCCTACGAGCAGGACGCCAAAGCGCACGAGCTCAAGACGTGGCCATAACCCCGTCTTGAGCGATTTATCCGGGACTTGTAACCAACTTTGCGTACCGAATCGTGCAGTAGATGCGGGTGACTTGCGCATCGGATTCGGTCACGGGTCTCGAGATCACACAGCACCTTCGCACTCGATGCGCTTCGGTTAGCGCGTACGACGATCCCCGCATTTCGCGGTGTACGTCAGGCACCACCCTCGTATCCACTTTCGTCGCTCGGCGACTCTTATACAACCGAGCATGCGCACCAAGACGCGTGTTGGGGGCAGCGATGACCTACGGTCGAGGCTCGGGCCTCGATGCAGGCGAGGGAGTACCTCCGGCGGAGGGCCTGGAGGCGCTTCAATCCGCTGCGCTCGAGCCGTTGCTGGGGTTGCTGGCGGAACACTTTCTCAACAGCCTACCCGCGGACTCTGCCGCCACGCTACGGCCGTGGCTGGCGACAGCCGAGGGGAGGGCGACGTTCTCGCGCATTTGGCCGAGCCGCGTGGGTGAATATCTGGAAGCACTCAAGCTTTTGCATGCTGAACGTCCGCCAATCTGAGCTGTTGAGCTGAATTTGCAGTCGCCTCGAGCGCATTCGGCCGTGACCTTTCGGGGCATCATCTTCGATTTCAACGGGGTGCTCTTCTGGGATGCCGACTGGCAGGTGGCGTCCTGGCAGGGCATCGCTAAGCGTTTGCGCGGACGTGAGTTGACGGTCGAAGAGCTCGAAAAAGAGATGCACGGCCGGCCGAACGCGTATGTGATCTCGTACCTCGCGGGACGGCCCGTCACAGGCCAGGAACTCGGCGACCTCATCCAGGCGAAGGAGTCCTTGTACCGTGAGACCTGTCTGATGCACCCGCGGCGGTTCCTGCTTTCCCCTGGCGCGCAGGAATTGCTGGATGCGCTGGTCGATCGCGGAATCCCGAGAACGATCGCGACTTCATCCGAGATCACGAACGTCCAGTTTTTCATTCAACACCTGGCGCTGGATCGCTGGTTCGATGTGGACCGGATCGTGTACGACAACGGTATCCGCCCGGGTAAGCCAGCGCCCGACATCTATCGCGAGGCCGCGAAGCGCATCGACGTGGAGCCACACTGGTGCGTGGTGGTGGAGGATTCCATCGCTGGGCTTGCGGCCGCCCAGGCGGCCGGCATCGGATTCCTGGCCGCCGTGCAGTACGCTGCGGTTTTCTACCACCGATCCATGGGTCGTCTCAGACGAGGAGTTATATGAGGCAACCCGGGCCGAGTATTACCTGATTGATAGTTGCTATGCCGATCTGATGATGCCCATGTTCAGGCGTCTAATCGGATCTGGAAACCACATTGTTGTTCTCGCTGCCGGGGCAGGTGACACCAGCACCAACGCCATGCCATGGGGAGGCCAGCTGCTATCAGACGTTGCGTATCTGTTGCGGGCGATGCGCCTGAACAGTCAAACCAATGCCGCGTCGATGTCAACGCTCGATTGGCAGGGTAACGGGGAAATGTCCTTCCGCGAAGCGCTCGCGATCATGCAGGTGAACTTGCTTAATTCCAAGCATTTCGCGCAGCCCACCATGCCTATCGCAAGATATTGTGACAGCCCCAGCGCGCAGGCCGGATATTTCTCGAAGGAGAATAAAGAGACCATCAGCCGGCATTTCGTGTCAGGTATTGTGGACGATACGTGCTTCCAGCGGCTGAACGCTGATCCGTCGCCACCACTCGAGCCGCTGCCGCCCGTTCCGCCACCTTGGCTGCAACTCAGCAAGCTCATCAACAACCCCGATTCGGTACGCTTTCTGATGAGCCCTGCGGACGTGATGAACCTTGACATGCAGGCCTCGGATTTAACCGCAGCGCAGGCGCAGGCGGCGTTCGGCTACCTGAAGGAGTGGGTCGGGAATCAACATGCCAAGGAATTTGCCTGCAGTATTCACGTTGCGGCGCGAGACTGCCCGCAGGGGCAAGTTGCTGCAGCGGCAAAGCTCTAACGCGTTGGGACAGTCCCTCCCTACCAAATCACTGACTTGCGTAGCGCTTCGAGCCGGTGCCGAAGCTTTCCGTCACGCCCCACATCGGCGCGGTGTGGGCGGACTCATCCTACATGCAGACATTTTTCGGCGTTACGGCCGCCGAAGCCGCCGACTCCATGTTTCCAGGGTTCAGCGCGAGCCAAGGACTGCGTAACCGGACCGCGGGGATCAACACGGTCTATCGACTGGATCAACATTGGCGCCTCGGGGGCAGAATCACCGTGACCCGGCTCGAGGGCGATGCCGCCAGCGGCCCGTTGACCTTGGACCGCGTCAACACCCGAGACTGGTGAGCCCCGCAGTCGGGCAGGCATGCAGTCCTACCGGCTCGAGGCTGGGAAGCTCGCGGAGACAGGGCTCCTGTTGCAACCACTGGGTGCGGCATGGACGGATGCGCTTGCGCAGCAGCACTGGACGAGCCCGCCGCCCATCAAGTGAGCCAGCCGGCAACACGGTGTTCGCCGGATGCCTACGGCAGGCAGGCCGGGGTTGCGGGAAGCGAACGGGCTACACGCTTGTGCAGTAGCCAGCGCGAGCCACGCCAAGCTCTCAACCTGGCGAGCCGAAGAGGGCGCCCCGACGCGAGCCGACGCTCTTAGAATTCTCTGATCGGCTCTAGTAAGCGTGCGGGAGATTTGCGGGAGTCAGTTGTGCTTCGTGGTGCCAATTGCAACGGGCGCCCCTCGGCAAGTTGTTGAAGTTACAGGCTAGATTTCCCAAGTACCGGACTCATAATGCCGGGGTCGAGGGTTCGAGTCCCTCCCTTTCCACCAATCAAATCAGAGTGATAGCGATCGCTGCCGAAATTAGCCGGCCGCCGTAAGCGCAGGATAAGCGCAAGAAGGCCGACGTTCGCCCCTCTCGATCAAGAAATCCAGGTGATTTCGATTGCGCTTATAAGCGCAAGACAAAATGCTGCTGAGGTCTTGAGACCACCTGAGTAGGACCAGGCGCGAAGCAGAGTGATGGCGAATGCCAGCGGAAATTGCTGATCCTGGGTCGCTTGAGGACCCTTTCCCACGCCGCCTGAAATCCGGTGGCGACATCAAAGACGCGCGCTCCGGTTCCGGACTTTGTTCGCGCGAAATCAATGACAGGGCGTTCTGATCAGTAAATTGAGTGGCTAGTATAAATCGTTATAACGTTCCCATCGGGATCCTTTATGCAGAAAAGATGATGTCCAAAAAACGTTTCATCAGAGATCTCTCTTGCTGCGATTCCCCGACTGATTAGCTCTAACCGATACGCCTGCAATTCATCCAGGCTCTTGCCTTTAATCATGAGGTCAAATTGCTCAGAAAATCTTTCATGGAATTGCCTTGTCAGATGGTCGAGACATCACTGGTGTGTCTTGAGATGCTCGTGAGCTATTCGACGCAGAACGCATACCTACCCGACTCGGAAGAAGACCTGCCCGAATGGGATGAAGACGACACGACGAGCGAAGGGGGGTGGCGTGAGATTCAAAAAACGGATGCTTCACATACCGGAGCCCACACTTCGCGTGGGGCACGCTCAGCGCTGCCCTGTGCCGCGCCCAAGGGCACGACTGAATTATTCGCTTGGCATGATGAACACGTATAACAATTTCATTTTAAAATGAGTTCACGAATATATTCTCTGCGCAGAACTTTTCTGTATTCATTCCGGCCCACTCTGGCCTTGTTCTGACACTCGGTGCTGCAGATTACTTTCTTGGCCACTGCTTCTTCCTCGACGCCTCTATCCAAAGCCGCCATGTTTTTATAAGTGATCCACAGAATTATATCGGGGTGATCCGGTGATGGTGGAGTGGAACGGAAGACCTTGTAATCGATGATTATCCCAGCTTTCTTCGTGGCTTCCATGGTCGGCTTCCATGTCGAATTTAGCCAATCGATGTACTCTTCAAAATGCCCGTACTCAACTCCTATTTCTTGCACGAGAGTGACCGGGCCCTCAGTATACTGGCGCTGATCCTGGGCACGTGCATCAAGCAAAAGTGAGGAAGCTGCGAGACACATGGATAGGCTAATAGTCTTAATCATTTTCTCTTCACCTGAGTGATGTATCTCTGCTCGGCTAACACCCGATTAACCTGACCTGTCCCGAGTGTTCCTGATATTTTTATGCAAAACAGAAAATTAAACAAATTCATTATTATCACGGTTATAGTTCTGTTGGAGCACGATTCTGTTATTCGTCGGGAAAACGCTTTAGGAAACGCCCTTGCTCGATGATTTGCGCACCCTCGCTCCTGTCCGGTCCCCATCATCATCGTCGTGCCGCAACCCTGCGGAGTCGTGCCGCAACCCTGCGGATCTTCACGTGCTGAACGGCTTTGTGCCCCGTCGGACCTTCGAGTTAGACGGCTAACTGCTCACCGGCCTGGGCGAGCGCTTCGAACTCGATCGCTGGCTCCGCTGTTTCGGGGTGCAAACCCTCACGCAGGATTTCCCGCCAATGTGTAAAGCGACGGGATGGCGATGCCTCGCTGTTCGATTTCACTGACAGGACTCTCATTGAGCCGGTTCAAGGTTTTCTCCGATAGTCTCCGCGAGCTTCGGTAACGGAAATTGACGCGGAAGCGCGTCCGAGCGCCGAGATCGTCAGATAGCTCGCCACATCGATCTCCATACCGAAGGCGATCGTCGCCGCGTTGCTCGACTGCCTATACCACCCGGGACACGTGCTTCGCCTCAACGGATTTTGGGGTCGCACCCCGGCACGAATCTCATTCTTCGATTGCACGACCCAATCTTCTCAAGTGTTCGCGAAATCCAACGGATGAATTTACGGCGCGTGCGCTCAGGTACTTCGCAAACCGAGTCTGCTCACGTAACGAGATGCCGGCGAGATTTTTTCCGCTTGCTGGCGCTCGGTCTCTCTAATGTTCGTTGCAGCAACCATGATTTCTTGAAGTTGTTCCTCAGGCATAAAGAGTACGCCCTCGGAGTCGCAAGCCACAACATCCTGTTGTGTGATGTTCCAATGTCAAACGCGAGCCGATGTCATGCTATCTGCCCGGCGTGGATCGAGACGCAGCGGTCCGGTCGCCATGGTGCCCAGGCGAAAGAGCGGCAAGCCGATGCTTACCAATTCGTCGGTATCCCGATGCAGCCCCCAAATCACAATGCCGTGCAGGCCCCCCTTCTGGACTTCGAGCGTGACCAGATCGCCAACGCATGCCTCATCAAGCCGGCTTTCGTTATCCACAACGAGCACGTCTCCTGGCCGGGCGCGCTCCAATGCCTCCAGAAATACATCAACGCTGCCCACGTAACGTACAGGCAATGCGCGGCCAGCGCAGCGCACCGGAGCGCCCACACGCAAGCAAGCGTCGGCAAGATGAGGTGTACTCAAGCTGGCAAGGAGCTCCGAAAAACTTGAGTGCACGTCGCCTCCTTTAGATCCTTGACTTTAACGGGTGTTGGTTCGTCATAACGGTAGCCGCGTACGCGGCTCGCCGTTCGTAGGCTTGCCTCCCTTACGGCAGATATTCCATGGGCAGCGGCACACTGGCCGACTCCGCCTGCACCATGATGCCCGTAACTCGCCAGCCGCCGGCTTCCTTGATCGCTTGAATGCTGTTGATGCCGCGTGCGACTTGCTTGCCGTCGATGTGCAGCGCGTAGCTGCTCCATAAGTGCGCGATGTTGCCGTAGCGCTCAATATGAAATTTCAGCTGCTTTTCTTCCAACATGACGTGGCCACGGGCTTTGACGCGGGCGATCCAATCGTCCAAGGTCTGGAGCGTATAGCTTGGCGCTCCGTCCGCGCCGAGTGAAACGAACATCATGCGCG